>OUNJ010000137.1_pt2 | contig 44104 bp, 47 predicted proteins | sample 1755361 | NCBI WGS metagenome assembly OUNJ01 (sample SAMEA3914825, study PRJEB12502) | metagenome | biome: forest; material: soil | place: USA | collected 2012-03-12 | depth 0.1 m
TTCGGTTCGGGCTGGGCGTGGCTCGTTGCGGATAAAGACAACAAACTGAAAATCACCAAGACCAGCAACGCCGACCTGCCGCTGGCCCATGGCGAGCGCGCGCTGCTCACCGTCGATGTGTGGGAGCATGCTTACTACCTCGACTTCCAGAACCGCCGCCCGGATTTCGTGCAGACCGTGCTCGACAAATTGCTGAACTGGGAATTCGCCGCTGCCAATTTCGCGGGCGAGAAGTTTAAAGTCGCGGCTTAAGACTGCGTCATAAAAATGAAAAGGGCAGCGGTGATGCCGCTGCCCTTTTTTATTGCTGGCGAGAAATTTTACTTAATGGAAGCTACCTGAGCGCCTGGCGGCAGGGGTGCCACATAAGCCGGAACAGCAGGTTGCTGTTGTTCATGCTGCGGGATTGCCGATGGCTGGACTTTATTGGCCATCCCGCCAATAGCCGAAATCACCTGCTTTTCGAGCCCCTTCAATTCGCTTTGCGACAAACGGCCATCATGGTCCTTATCGGCCTGGCTCACGATGTCCTTTACGGCATTTTCCGTGAACTCCACTGGCGGCACAGGCAATTGTTCTGGCAAGCTGCGGATGGCATCGCGCAATGTTTGCATGTCTTCCGCTGTTTTTGCATCCTTAGTCTTTTCCGGCAGCAGCTTGCCAAGGACTTTTTCCAACGCTGCGCGATGGATGATGCCGTCTTCCGTGCCATCCATTTTGTCAGCGATTTTCAGCGCCGATTCAAAGCCGACACTGAGTGAGTCTTCAACGGTGCCGTTCGATACGCCGTTGCGCTGTACGTAATCGCCTGCTGTACCCGTCACGATTTTGCCGATGCTACCGAAGATAGCCCCGACTGCAGCATCTGGCTGCGGGCCAGCGGTATCATTGTGTTTTTGTGTAGTCGTCATTTCTTGCTCCCTGATGATTACATTGTGGTTTGCCGTGTTATTCCGGCCTGTTCAATCTATCAAAAATCAGGGCTTTTGAATGTGACAGTTCGATGACAATTGGCGGTTCTAGGGCCTCACCGGCAGTACCAGCGCCGCGGCAGCGAGGCGCCCCTCGCCCAGCAGCACGTTGAAGGTGCGGCAGGCCGCACCCGTATCCATCGTGTCGATGCCGTTCACGCGCTCGCGCAACACCCGGCGCAGCGCGGGATCAAGCATTTCGTGGCGCGCGCCAGTGCCGAGGAGCAGGATGTCGATGGGCCCGCTCTCGAGGATGGGGGCGAGCGCTTCGAGCGTCAATTCACCGTTCCATGGGAAAGTTGCCGTCAATGTCACCAGCACGCTCGTCGCATAGTCTGCATTGCCGATGCGAAACCCGCCCGGCCCGTAGGACTGGATCAGTTGCGCGTTGGCGGCGAGTGCGGGGGTGATGTCTTGCATGGGAGCCGTTAGCGGTTGGGTTTTAGCAGTTAGCTTTCCAGCGAATGTGGCACGCTTTCGCCCCACACACAAGCGAGCTAAAACCTAACTGCTAACGGCTAACCGCTAAATCGGTACGCGCTTCGGCTTCACCTTGCGCGCCCAGAACACGATCAACATACGGCAGAACATCACCGAGGCGAACATCGAGCTTAAAATCCCGATGGTCAGCGTCACCGCGAAGCCTTTCACCGCACCCGCGCCGAGCGTGTAAAGCAGCGCGGCGGCGATCAGCGTCGTGATGTTGGAATCGAAAATGGTGCCGAATGCCAGTTTGAAGCCGGATTCGATCGCCGCGACGGGGCTTTTGCCGTAGCGCAATTCGTCGCGGATGCGCTCGAAAATCAGCACGTTCGCATCCACACCCATGCCCATGGTGAGCACGATGCCCGCGATGCCCGGCAGCGTCAGCGTCGCTTGCAACAGCGACATCGCACCGACGACGGTGACGAGGTGCACCGCGAGGCCGAGATTCGCGAACAGGCCGAACAGGCCGTAGGAAAGCAGCATGAACACGACGACGAGGCCGACGCCGAGCAGCGCGGCAAGCGTGCCCGCATTGATCGAATCCTGGCCGAGGCTCGGGCCGACCGAGCGCTCCTCGATGATGGTGAGCGGCGCGGGCAATGCCCCGGCACGCAGCAGCACGGCGAGTTCGTTCGCGCTTTCGGTGGTGAAGTTGCCCTCGATCACGCCGCGCCCACCGAGGATTGCCGAGCGGATCACCGGCGCGGTGATGACTTTGTTATCGAGCACCACGGCGAAACGCTTGCCGATATTGCTTTGCGTAATGTCGCCGAATTTCTGTGCGCCCATGGTGTTGAACTGGAATTCCACCACCGGCGAACCATCCGCGAAACTGGCGTTCGCGTTGGTCAGGTTTTCACCGCCCAGTGCGACTTCGCTATAGACCGCGTACTGCCGCTGGTCACCGTTCGGGTGGGCCGCGTCCGGCGCTTTATCAGAACCGAGGATCATCGTATCGGACGGCACGATGTTGCGTGCGACCTCATCCGGCGTGACTTCCTCGTTCACGAGATGGAAGGTCATTTTCGCGGTTTTGCCGAGCAGGCGCTTCAGCTCCGCCGGATCGGCGAGGCCCGGTACCTGCACGACGATGCGGTCGGTGCCCTGACGCTGCACGATGGGTTCTTTCGTGCCCGCCTCGTTCACGCGGCGCTCGACGATTTCGATGGACTGGTCGAGCAAACGCAGTTGCAGCGCTTTCAGTTTCGCGTCTTCATAATAAAAACGCGTCGTGCCATCCTTATCTTCCGTGCTGAGATCGGGATCGACTTTGCGGAACAGATCGTCGAGCTTTACGCCCTCCGCGACCGTTTCCGGGCGGATATGCACGCTGACATCGTTCGCACTGGCATGCAAATCCGTGTAGCCGATTTTGGCGGTGCGCAGCGCCTCACGCAGGGAGTCGCGCACATTCTCGAAATGCTCGCGCTTATAGGCGTTGAAGTCGAGTTCGAGCAGCAAATGCGAGCCGCCGCGCAAATCGAGCCCGAGCGGCACAGTCGCGTTCGGCATGAAGCCCGGCAGTTTTGCCTTCACCTTTTCCGGCAGCGCATTCGGCAACGCGGTGACGATAAAAAAGGCGGTGACCAGCGTCACCATCACGACTTTCCAGCGCGGAAATTGCAGCATAACTACCTATGTCAAAAATTGGAGGCCCATCCATACGGGCATCGCACGCGGCTGGCAAGCCGTTAGATGTGCTGGCCGTGCAGTTGTGGATCGCGCGCACCATGGGTTGCTGCCCAATCGGCTTTTAGGGCATGACTTAGTTCCGATTGGCGGCTCTCGCCAAGGACTGGCCGACCAAGAAGCGTACGGCCGACGGGGGAGAGCGGCTCAATATGCGTCTGATGGTCAGTGAAATTGATCGTCACCACGCCGCAACCTACGTTACCGTCATTGACGACCGGCTGATAGCGCTTGAGCACGCCAAGCATTTCCTCGCGCACACGCGTCCAATGCGGCTTGGCAAACCGTGAACGCGATAGGGCCGCATCTTCCGCGGAGAGTAACTTCACACGTTCTTCATTGCTATGGTCGATGGCTGAACCGATCAGTTCCCTGGGCCATGCGATTTTATGTAGCCCCGCATCGCGCGCGCGCAGGGCAATATCCGTATCCTCACCACCCCAGGCGCTGAACGATTCATTGTAACCACCAAGGCGGTTAAAATCCGTATGCAGCAGTGCGATTCGGCCGCTAGCGCAATCAGGTACATCATAACGACCCAAGCGCTTTTGCACTTTTTGCTTCACTTCATCGGCGAAAGTGCGCGTCAGCACCGTGGCAATGCTGTGCGGGTGCGCCTGAAATTGACGTACCAACCAGTGTGAGCTATCCGGTGCGATGAAATTATCGGCATCGAGATTGACCAGAATATCGCCCGTCGCAAGGCGATGCGCCATGTTTTTAGCATGGGCATATTGGAAATATGGCGCCTGTTCGACCTTAGCATAGCGTAACTTGTGCGAGGCAATATCAGCGGCGAATTCTTTGCGGATGTAGTCGCTCAGGCCATCCCGGCTATCGTAATCCAGCAGCACAAACTCGACATTCGGATTGTTCTTTTCAGCATCCATATTCGCGCGCAGCGTTTGCGCGACATGATGTTTTCGACCCTTGCAGGTGATGCAGTAGGAAACGGTGAGCGGTTTTTTGGCCATGCCGGATCGTCGCATGGCTTCGTGACAGTCCCGCGTCAAAAATATGACAGTTTAATGAAGAATTGCCCTAATTGTCGTTCGCGACGCTATCGCGGCTGACGGCGGCATTGTCGTTTTTATTGCCACCTTTTTTCTTGTCGGCTTTCGGCGCGGGCGCGGTGACGACCGGCGCATCGACGAGGCCGGTGACGGTCGATTTCACGACCGAAACTTCCACGCCCGAAGCGATTTCAACCGTGATCGTGTTTTCGTCGTTCAGCTTGGTGACTTTGCCGATGATGCCACCGGCAGTGACGATCTTATCGCCTTTTTTCAGCGCACCGAGGGTCGCTTTCAGCTCTTTCATGCGTTGCTGCTGCGGCTTGATGAGCAGGAAATAAAACACCGCGAAAATCAGCAGCAGCGGCAGCATGTTGGTCAGCGGCGAGCCCATGGGCGATGCACCAGCATCCGCCGCCTGCGCGAAGGCAGCAGCCGGGAACAACGCCAACAAAGCGAGAACGCCGCGCATTATTTCAGCTTGGTTTCTTTGAATTCCACATGCTTGCGCGCAACGGGGTCGTATTTTTTGAATGCGAGCTTTTCCGTCTGCTTGCGCGGGTTACGCTTTTTCACGTAGAAAAAGCCGGTATCCGCCGTCGATTCGAGTTTCACCAAAATAGTAGCTTTTTTAGCCATGTCGGGCCCCTAATGTTTGAGGGCCGCCTTTTCGCGCATTTTGGGGGCGCTGTCAAGCATGTTTCGCTGGAATGGGCGAATCAGCATCAAACCCTGTATTGCCTCGGCACTAGCGGCTAATCGACGAAGCCTAATTCGACGCCATTTGCTGCGGCAGTTTCATCAGCGGATCGACGCTGCGCGTGCCCTCGCGCACCGCGAAATGCAGCTCCGGCTCCTTGGCATTGCCGGACTTGCCGACATAGGCGATTACCTTGCCCGCCGCCACCGTATCGCCCTTTTTCACGACGATTTCACTGGCATGGGCGTAGGAAGTCATCGTGCCGTCCGCATGGCGGAGGATCACGATATTCCCGTAGTTTTTCATATCGTTGCCGACATAGGCCACCTCGCCCGCCTGCGCCGCGTGGATCGGTGTGCCTTGGGCGGTCGCGATCACGATGCCCTCATTCACCACGCCGCTCGATTGCTGGCCGAATTTCTCCTTCACCGTGCCATGAACCGGCCATTGCCAGTGCGCCGCGGTCATGAACGGGGCTTTGGTATTCTGCAGGGTCGGATTCTGGCCGTGATTGCCCATGGCATTATTCGCTGCAACCGCTTGATTGTTGCTGTTCGCGGTTGGTGCGCTGAGGTCGTTGCTGCTGATCGCCATGGTCGGTGCCGCTTGCACGGTCGCGGAACTCGACGCGGCGTTCGCAATGGTCGTCACGCCCGAATGGCCGTAGAAATTGCCGCTATGGTCGTCGAGCGTCGCCATATCGCTCTTACCGCAGCCGGAAAGGAACACGGTGGTGAGAATCATTAGAAACGCGACGGCGGACATACGCATGGGCGACCTCGTTCAAGCGATCAAGGGGTGGGCGGACTGCTTCACTTGCCAATGCGACTCAGGGCTTGATGGTAGAAAATGCCCTTTTTTAAATGCTTTACCACGGGTTCTTGAAGTAGCGCCCTGTGGTTCCATCAGAGGTAACACACAGCATAACTGAACGCAACGGCAAGAATATGCCGCAGCGCACATTTATTCCAAACAAATGGAATTTGGCGCAATTTTGCCACAGATAAGCTGAACGCCTATCAAATTATTATTCGAGATAAATGGATTGCCTAATCCCCCACCAGCGGCACGAAGCGCACGGGGCATAGCACTTCTTTCGTCACGGCATCCGCCGCCGTGCGGGTGAGGCGCAGGAGCTGCTGGTCGGCGACATGGGGGCCGACGGGGATGACCATCTTCCCGCCGATGGTGAGCTGCGAAAGCAGCGCTTGCGGGATTTCCGCGGCAGCGGCGGTGACGATAATGCGCTCATACGGCGCGGCATGCGGCCAGCCTTTGCTGCCGTCGCCGATATGGCTGTCGATATTGCGCATTTTCATGCTCGCAAAGCGCGATTGCGCGAGTTCGGCCAAGGGTTTGTGCCGCTCGATGGTATGGACCCGGCGGGCGAGCTTCGCCAGCACCGCCGCCTGGTAGCCCGAGCCGGTGCCGATTTCGAGCACGCATTGGGTGGGCTTCACTTCGAGCGCTTGCGTCATCATCGCAACGATGGTCGGCATGCTGATGGTTTGCTCGCAGGCGATGGGCAGGGCGTTGTCTTCGTAGGCGCGGTCGCGGAAAGCTTCCTCGACGAATTGCTCGCGCGGCACCTGCTCCATCGCCCCGAGCACGCGCGTATCGGTAATGCCAGCACGGCGCAAGCCCATCAGCAGGCGGATTTTCTGGGCTTCCAGCCAGTCATCCTGCGTCGAACTGAGCAGCGGGTGCACGCCCGCGATGGGCTCGGGCTTGCTTTTACGCTTCTGGGAGTGGTGCAGCATGGGCGTAGTTGGCCACAGGCCGTGGGGGCGATGCAAGGCGGATGGCTAAAAATGCGGCGATGCGCACGAGAATTTGCCCGCGCTGCAGCTTTGCTGCCGCTACCGCATGTCGCCCAGCACTTCGCTCAGCCCTACCATCATCTGGTAATCCGTCATGTCGAGGCTGATGGGCGTGACGGTGATGTAGCCCTCTTTGATCTTCATGAAATCCGCTTCCGGCTGCTCGCTGAACGGGATGGTGCGCTGGCCGCCGATCCAGATATAGGGCCGCCCGGCGGGGTCGATGCGGCGGTCGAGATTGTCATCGAGCTTGCGGCGGCCCTGCGGGCAGAGCTTCACGCCCTTGACCCGATCGACCGGCACGGCGGGAAAATTCACGTTGATGAGCCGGTCATGCGGGATGGGCTTAGCCGTCAGCGCGCGGATGAGATCGGCGGTGTATTTTTCGGCAACGTCCCAGTTCACCTCGCCCTGCAGTACATTGGAGAAAGCAATCGCCGGGATTTCGAGCAAGGTCGCTTCCATCGCCGCCGAGACGGTGCCGGAATAGGTCACGTCCTCCGCCAAATTGCTGCCGCGGTTGATACCGGAAAGCATGAGATCCGGGCGTTTATCCTTCAGCACTTCCATGACACCGAGCAGCACCGAATCGGTCGGCGTGCCCTCGACGGCGAAGCGGCGTTCCGCCACTTTGCGCAAGCGCAGCGGCTTGTGGAGGCTGAGCGAATGCCCCGCACCGCTTTGCTCGTGCTCGGGTGCGACGACCCAGACATCGTCACTCAGCGTGCGGGCAATACGCTCTAACAGTGCGATGCCCGGGGCGTTTACGCCGTCATCATTGCTGATGAGGATGCGGGATTTTTTGAGGTCGAGGGTCATTCTTTAAATATCCTTATGCTATGCATTTTCTGATGGACCCTGAAACGAGTTCAGGGTGACGCTGTGTCACGGTCGTCGCCTCAAACTCCGTCATGCTGAACTTGTTTCAGCATCCATCTACTTATTTATCACTTTCATCCCGCCCATATATGGCACCAGCGCTTCCGGCACGTTGATGCTGCCATCCGGCTGCTGGTAATTCTCGAGCACGGCGACGAGCGTGCGCCCTACCGCGAGCCCCGAGCCGTTGAGCGTGTGCACGAATTCTGTTTCTTTCGCGCCCGTGCGGCGGAAGCGCGCTTTCATGCGCCGCGCCTGGAAATCGCCGCAATTGCTGACGCTGGAAATTTCGCGGAACGCATTCTGTCCCGGCAGCCAGACTTCGAGGTCGTAGGTTTTCTTCGCGCCAAAGCCCGTATCGCCCGCGCAAAGCAGCATCACTCGGTAATGCAGGCCGAGGCGCTTCAGCACTTCCTCGGCGCAACCGAGCATGCGCTTATGTTCCCCTGCCGAATCCTCAGGCTTTACGATGCCGACCAGCTCCACCTTGCTGAACTGGTGCTGGCGGATCATCCCACGCGTGTCGCGCCCGGCCGAACCCGCCTCGCTGCGGAAGCATGGCGTGTGGGCGGTCAGGCGCAGGGGGAGTGCGGCTTCATCGAGAATTTCTTCGCGCACGAGGTTGGTGAGGGAAACTTCGGAAGTTGGGATTAACGTTTTGCGATCTAAAACTTTACCCATGTATTCATTAATTTCATCGTCAGCTATCTGCTTATTATCGAACGCATCAACAGCCTTATTGAAAGCCTCCGACATCGCTTGAACTGTTGTAGCAGTAAATAAATCTTCTCTAAATTTTGGCAATTGGCCAGTACCAAAAAGCGCAGCATCTCTTACAAGTAGCGGCACCTGATGTTCGGTGTAGCCGAACTCGTTCGTATGGATATCGAGCATGAACGCAGCGAGCGCGCGCTCAAGCTTGCTGAGCGCGCCGCGCAGCACGACGAACCGCGCGCCGGAGAGTTTGGCGGCGGCTTCAAAATCCATCAGCCCAAGCGCTTCGCCGAGATCGAAATGCTCTTTGGGATTGGCGATGGTCGGCTTGCTGCCGACCACGCGGATTTCCTTATTCGCCGCTTCATCCGCGCCATCCGGCACTTCGTCGAACAGCGTATTGGGAATGCGCGCGAGCGCTTCTTCCAACGCGCCGCCCTCTTCTTCGCCGCCTTCGAGCGCGGCGATTTTTTGCTTAATTTCGGCGGCTTCGGCTTTGAGCTTTTCCGCTTTCGCTTTATCCGTGCGCATCGCTTCGCCGATGAGTTTCGCGACTTCATTGCGCCGCGCCTGCAGCACTTGCAGCTCGGTTTTGCCGCCGCGATTGGCTTTGTCGAGCTCGAGCAATTCCGCTGCCCACGGGCCGTTATAGGCCGGGCGGCGCTTCAGTGCGGCATCGAACGCTTCAGGTTTTTCGCGGATGTATTTGATGTCATGCATGGGTCATCTCGTTTTCTGGCTGGTCGCGGCGGCGCTCAATCATCCGCCCGACGAGGATGGAAACCTCATAAAGCGCATAAAGCGGAATGAAAAGCAGGATTTGGCTGAGGATGTCCGGTGGGGTGATGACCGCGGCGATGCTGAGCAAAATCACCACCGCGTAGCGCCGTCCGCGCGCCAGCGTCGCGACTTGCAGCAGCCCAAAACGGATGAGCAGCGTGAGGATGATCGGCAGTTGGAACGCAAGGCCGAACGCCAGCACGATATGCATGACGAGGCCGAGATATTCGCTCACTTTCGCCTCGACCATGATCGGCACGTTGCCCTCGCCCGCCGAGGTTTCGAAGGAGAGAAAAAACGCGAAAGCTTTGGGCATCACAAGATAATACGCCATCGCGGCGCCGATAAAAAACAGCAGCGGCGCGAGCACGAGATACGGCGCGATGACGCGCTTTTCGTGCTTGAACAAACCGGGTGCGATGAACAGGTACATTTCCGCGGCGATATAGGGAAAGGCGGCGAAAAATCCGCCATAAATCGCGAGTTTGATGTAGGTGACGAAGGTTTCTGGCAGGCCGGTCGCGATCAGTTTGTGCGATTCGTCATTGCCGAAAGCGCTAGCGAGCGGGCGCAGGAAAAACTGGTAAATATCAGCGGCGAACAGGTAGCAGATGCAGGTTGCGACGATCCATGCCGCACCGGCGCGCATCACGCGGTTGCGCAGTTCGAGCAAATGGTGGATGAGCGGGCTTTCGTCAGTCATGTTTCAACGCCGATATCGTATCGGGATGAACATCCGACGGAGTGGCGGGCGATGGCTTACTTGCTTTCAAATTTTCCAACTCCCGCACGTCATATGCCTGCTGCGGCTTGCCTTCGAGGTCGATGATCGTCGTCATGTTCTGGTGCAATTCCTGGCGGAAATCCTCGAGGCCCACCTCGTCCATCAGCTCGGTCATCTGGTATTTGAGGCCGCGATACAGCGCGCGGAATTCGCTCAGGAATTTCGACGCATGGCGCAACACTACCGGCAAATCTTTCGGGCCGATGAGAACCAGTGCGGCGACGGCAATGAGCAATAATTCGGAAAATCCGATGCCAAACATCGCTAGTTTTTGAGGTCTTTATCTTCCGGCGGAAGCACGGTCTGGCTGCCGGGTTTATCGCGCTCCAGCTCGTCGCGCATGTTGCGGATGCCCTTGCCGAGATCGCCCATCACTTTCGGCAATTTGCCCGCGCCGAAGAAAATCAGGACCACCAGCAACACCAGCAGCATATGGGAAAAACTAAGCATAAACCCTCACTTTGTTAGGGCTTTGCTAGCACAGGCTTCAGGCGGCGGCAAGCAACTGTTGCCATTCGGCGAGCAAGGCCGCTTCCTCGGCGGGTTTCGGCGTGCGGCGCTGGCTGGCGGCGGCTTGCGCACGCTTCAGGCTCGCTTCGTTCATGGGCGTTGCGGCCGCGGCGACTTCACGAATTTCGCGCATCAGGTCGCGCACCGGTTCGCCGATCAGCGCGCCGTTGCCGTGCAGCACGAGGTCGCACCCGGCAGCGAGCGAGCGCTCCGTGCGTTCGGCGAACGAACCGCCAAGTGCTTTCATCGAGAGGTCGTCGCTCATGATGAGACCAGAAAAGCCGATTTCTTGACGGATATAGTCGATGACGATGGGCGAGAAGGTGGCGCAATCCTTACCGTCGAGTGCGGGGTAGAGAATATGCGCCGTCATGGCGAGCGGCAGGTCGTTGAGCGCTTTGAACGCCGCGAAATCCTGCGCTTCCAGCTCGGCGAGCGGTGCGCTGACGATAGGCAGGGTTTCGTGGCTATCCACCACCGCGCGGCCATGGCCGGGGATGTGCTTGAGGATGGAGAGGATGCCGCCATCCAGCAGCCCGTTCGATTGCTCGCGGGCAAAGCGCGCGACATCCGTCGCGTTGTCGCCGAAGGCGCGGTTACCGATGATGGCATGGCATTCGGGGGCCAGCACATCCGCCACTGGCGCGCAATCCATCGTGATGCCGACGTCGCGCAATTCCTCAGCAATCAGCCGTGCGTTGATGTAGATCGCGCGCGCGGCATCGGTGCGTTTTGCGAGTTCCAGCGCCGGCGGGTATTTGCGCCAATGCGGTGGCTTCAGGCGCTGCACGCGCCCGCCTTCCTGATCGACGAGAATTTCGGCGTACGGATGCGTGAGCAGCGTTTTGATGTCGGCGGTGAGCGCGCTCACCTGCGCCGGGCTTTCGACATTGCGCGCAAAAAGAATTACGCCGTAAGGCTGTTCTTTCGCGAGGAATTCACGCTCCTCCGGCAGAAGCGCGGTTCCCGCGACACCGCAGATGAAGGATTTGATTGCCATGGCTACTAGCCCTCCTTGTCATCCCAGCGAAGACTGGGATCCAGCTTTTTTGTAAAGAAGATGGATCCCGACGCAAGGCCGGGATGACGGTTTCGTAAGGCATTAAAACGCCTAACTCAAAACCGTCACTTAACAGGCATACAAGCTTGGCCGCCAAGCTTGCCGCAATCGGCTTTCGCATCGGCTGCACTTGCATAACTGCCGGTGCGCAGGCGGTAATAGGTCGTGCCGTTCACCTCCGCTTTCACGATGGTCGGCGTTCCGCCCAGCACATCGCTATGCGCACCGCTGATTTTCTTCCATGCTGCTTGCGCTTCGCTTTCAGACTTGAACGCACCGAGCTGCACCATATAGCTGCCGCCCGCTGCCGGTTTCGCGGCGGCTTTCTTCGGCTCCGCTTTCGGCTTCGCAGCTACTTCCGTTTTCGCGGTTGCGGCTGGCGCATCCTTCTTCGCGGTGGCTTTTTTCTCGTTCACCATTTCCGGCGCGGCGTAGGATTTTGCCGCAGGCGTCGCTGCCGCTGCGGGCGCCGTTGCGACCGGTTTTGCCGTCGTCGCCACCGTTTGCTCGCTTACATTTTGCGGGGCAGTGCTCGTCGTATTCGCCATCGCTGGAGCATTCGTACCTGCAACAAACGTCGTCGTGTTCGCTGCCGTCGCCGGAGCTGCCGCATTATTGCTAGCAGCCGGTGCACTCGCTACCGGTGCAGGCGCTTGCGCTGCCGCGGCATTCGGCGGCGGTGCGTCATCTTCCGAATCTTCGACGTTCGTTGCCGCGATCGGGTGCTCGGGCTCCGGCATCAATTTTTCCGCCGTTTTCTGCTCACCGTTCGGCGCGATCACATCGTAGATCGTTTTGTCCTTGTCCGGGAATTGCTCGCCTTCCGGATTCGCGGGCGCTTCCTTAATCGGCGAATTGTCGGCCTGGATCACCGCGGTATCCGCCCCATCCATCGACTTCGTGCCGGAATGGTACGCATAATACGCGAGCGCCGCAAAGCCGCCAACGGCAACGGCCAGCACCATCCACGACATGGCGCGCGAGCTGTTCACCGGCTGGGATTCATCCACTTCCGCATAATCTTCATCGAGTCTCATCGCAATTCCTCCACAGGTTCAACGCCGCATACATTCAGGCCGGACGCTACAACAACCGTCATCGCCCGCGCAAGTGCTAAACGCGCTGCGGTGAGTGCCGGTTGCTCGGTTTGTACAAAACGGATTTCCGCATCCTTGCTGCCGACATTCCACAGCCCGTGGAACGCGCCCGCCACTTCCTCGAGGAAATAGATGATGCGGTGCGGCTCATGCGCGATGGCGGCCTGTTCGACGAGGCGCGGCCAACCGGCGAGCAGCTTGATGAGCGCCAGTTCCGCCGGGTGCGCGAGGAGCGAAAAATCAACCTGGCCGGAGCTTTGCGCATAAGCATCCGGCATTTGTTCGCGCGCGAGGCGCAGCACGGATTTCGCGCGCGCATGGGCATATTGCACGTAGAAAACCGGATTGTCTTTCGATTGCTCTTTCACTTTCGCGAGGTCGAAATCCATATCCGCGTTCGTTTTGCGCATCAGCATCACGAAGCGCAGAATATCCTTGCCGACTTCATCAAGCACATCGCGCGCGGTGACAAAATTTCCGGCGCGTTTGCTCATGCGCACCGGCTCGCCGTTTTTGGTGAGGTGCACGAGCTGGCAGAGCTTCACGTCCGCCTTCGCTTTGCCTTCGGAAAGCGCGGTGGTGATGGCTTCCAGCCGTTTCACATACCCGCCATGGTCGGCGCCGAGCATGTAGACCAACTCATCGAACCCGCGCGAAACTTTATCCATCGTCAGCGCGAGATCACCCGCGAAATAGGCGTAATCGCCGTTCGATTTCTGCACGGTGCGGTCCGTATCATCGCCGAATGCAGTCGAGCGGAAAAGCAGTTGCTCTTTCGCTTCCCAATCCTCGACCTTCTCACCCTTCGGCGGTTCCAGTGTACCGCGGTAAAGATGACCGAGCTTGGTCAATTCCTCGATGGCCTTCTCGATCTTCTTATCCTTGCGCAGCTTCGCTTCCGAGGTAAAGATGTCGTGGTGGATGCCCATATCCGCGAGGTCTTGCTTAATGAGCGCCATCATTGCTTCAATTGTAAATTCCCGCATTAAGGGCCACCACTCAGTGCGCGGCGTGGGATCTAATAGTTTGTTACCGTACTTTTCGCGCAAACCTTCTCCGACGCCCTTCAAGTATTCACCGGGATATAGCCCAACTGGAATTTCACCTTCCCAATCGCCACACGCCTCGCGATAACGCAAATGCACGGATTGCACCAATGTATCTACCTGTGCCCCCGCATCGTTGATGTAATATTCCTTCGTCACTTTATGGCCGGATTTGAGCAACAGCGTGGCGAGCGCATCGCCATACACCGCGCCGCGCGTATGGCCGATATGCAGCGGGCCGGTCGGGTTCGCCGAGACATATTCCACGTTGATGTTGCGCCCGGCGCCGATGGTCGAATTGCCGTAGCTATTGCCGACATCGAGGATCACCGGCAGCACGGATTGCCAGACAGACGGCGAGAGTGTGAAGTTGATGAAGCCCGGGCCCGCAACATCGACTTTCACGATGCCTTCGATGCCACGTAATGCTTCAGCGAGTTTATCCGCAATGTCGCGCGGTTTCTGTTTCGCCTGCCCCGCCAGCACCATCGCCGCGTTGGTGGAAAGATCGCCATGCGCCGCATCGCGCGGTGGTTCGAGCGTGATCGCATCCGTTTTATAGCCGGGTACGATGGCTTCAACGGCGCCGAGCACATGGTTGCGGTAGGTTTCGAAGATATTCATTACGTCCTGCTCATCGGGTCAAAAATGCGGGCGTGTTCCTCTAGGGCAAAGCGGTCCGTCATGCCAGCGATAAAATCGGCGATGACTTCGGCGGTGGCTTGCGTGTTCGCGCCGTCCGTCTGTGCGTACCAGACGTTTGGCAGGCAGCCCGGTTCGGCGAGGAAAAAGTCGAACAGCTCCTTCACCACGCGGTGCGCTTTGCTCGTCATGCGGTTCACTTTGTAATGGCGGTACATGTATTTGAACAGGAAGCTCTTGATCGAGCGGTGCGCCACTTCCATATCGCCGGAGAAAAGCACCAGTTGCTGGCCGAGGCCGCGCACATCGGCAGGCGTGCTGATGTGGAAATGCTCGATGCGCATGCGCGTGTGCGTCAGCACGTCCCCCACCATGCGGTTGATGAGGCGGCGGATGATTTCGTGGCTCTGGCGCGGGGCGGAAAGCAGCGGATGCTGTGCGCGCACTTCGGTGATAATGTCGCCGAGCAGCGGCAAATCCGCAAGGTCGTCGAGCGTGAAGAAACCAGCGCGCAACCCATCATCGATGTCATGATTATTGTAGGCGATGTCATCCGCAATCGCTGCGACTTGCGCTTCGATACCCGCGTGCGTGTTCAGTTCCAAATCCTGTTGCTGCGCGTAATAGACCAGCGCGCGCGGGAGCGGTTTCGATTTTGGCTGGCCGATGAGCGGGCCATTATGTTTTGCGATGCCTTCGAGCGTTTCCCAAGTGAGGTTGAGTCCGTCGAAATTCGCGTATTTATTTTCGAGATGGGTCACGATGCGGATGGTCTGCGCGTTATGGTCGAAGCCGCCGAAGCCTTCCATCGCCTCGTTCAGCCCGTCCTCCCCGGCATGGCCGAAGGGCGGGTGGCCGAGATCATGCGCGAGGGCCAGCGTTTCGGCGAGGTCTTCATTGAGCTTGAGCGAACGCGCAATGCCGCGCGCCAGTTGCGCGACTTCGAGCGAATGCGTCAGCCGCGTGCGGTAATGGTCGCCCTCATGGTTGACGAAGACTTGCGTTTTGTATTCGAGGCGGCGGAAGGCGGTGGAATGGATGATCCGGTCGCGGTCGCGCTGGTGCGGGTTGCGCATGGTGCATTCCGCCTCGGGCACAAGCCGTCCGCGGGTTTCGTGCGGGTTGCTGGCATAAGGCGCAAGGTTAAACTGCTGATTATCGGTCATTGCGCCTTGATAGCCGAGCAAATCACCGCGCGCAACTATTGCGATTTGGCGGCGAATGCCCTACATTCAACGCATGGAAGCACAATTCACCCTCTCCGACTCCGCAGCCAAACGCGTGGCGCATCTGCTCAAGACCGAACCGGCGGGCACGCGGCTGCGCGTCGCGGTGGATGGCGGCGGCTGCTCGGGCTTCCAGTATAAATTCGACTTCGACCCGACCGGGCCTGCCGCCGATGACAAGATTTTTGGTACAGCAGATGCGCCTGTCATCGTCGATGAAATATCCCTCGGCTTCATCAGCGGTGCGATGCTGGATTATGTCGAAACGCTTGGCGCCTCGGCCTTCGAGATCAAAAACCCCAACGCGAAAGCGAGCTGCGGCTGCGGCAATAGTTTTTCCGTCGCGCTTTAATTTTCCACTTTTTTCAGCCTATCCGGTTGATTTTTATAGCAAGCGATTTTCCGCATTTTCCTAGGCAATCGGCCATTGCAAGCCCCATTGAAAGGTTTATAATAGTGGCCGTATCACCTGGGGAGGAGATCGGCATGCAAACGAACCGCGTTCTTTTTGTCGTCACCAGCGCCAGCAAAATGGGTGACGCGCCGGGCGAAACCGGGAGCTGGATCGAAGAAATCGCCGCACCCTACTATGTGTTCAAGGATGCGCGTTGCGAGATTACCCTCGCTTCGCCCAAGGGCGGCGCAGCGCCGATCGACCCGAAAAGCTACGAGGAAGAAAACTGCACCGCCTCCACCCGCCGATTCGACGGGGATGCGAAGGCGAAAGCTGCTTTGAAACACACCACTGCCCTCGCTGAAATCGACGCTCAAAATTACGATGCGATTTTCTTCGCGGGCGGCCATGGGACGATGGAAGATTTCCCGAAAGACGCGTCCGTCAAAAAACTCATCGAGCAGTTTTATGCCGCGAACAAGCCCGTTTCCGCCGTGTGCCATGGCCCGGCCTGTTTGGTGAATGCGAATAAACCGAACGGCGAACCGCTGGTGAAAGGGCACCGTTTCACCTGCTTCACGGATGAGGAAGAAACCATCGTCGGCCTTGCTCAACTCGTGCCGTTTTTGCTCGAATCGAAGCTCAGCCAACAAGGTGGCACCGTGGTGCGCGAAATGCCATTCGCCGCGAACGCGGTCGTCAGCGGCCAGTTGATTACGGGGCAGAACCCAGCCTCGGCGATTCCCGTTGCCGAAGCGGTGGTGTATCAGTTACGCGCCCGCGCCGGTTCGCAACGCGCGGCGTAAATCTTTGTCGCATTCGTCATAGACATTTTAGCGATGGCTCCCTAAGTTGCCGCGCATGAAATCTCTCACACTTCTTTTGAGCCGCCGCTTCGGTGCGCTGTTCACCTGCATGGCGCTTGGTGCTTTCAACGATAATTTCTATAAAAATGCGCTGATTATCGTCACCACCTATTCGCTCGCCAAACAAATGGGGATGGAAGCGGCGACGCTGCTCAGCATCGCTTCGGCGGCGTTCATCCTGCCGTTTTTCCTCTGCTCGGGCCTCGCCGGGGAATTCGCCGACCGTTTGCCGAAGCACCAGCTCGTGCGCACGCTGAAACTTACCGAATTCATCCTCGTGCTGCTCGCGGGCATCGCGCTTTATTTCCAGCATCCGTGGGGGTTGCTGATTACGCTTTTCCTGCTCGGCGTACAGGCCGCAGTGTTTGGCCCGGTGAAATATTCCATCCTGCCCGAATTGCTGACGAAAGAAGAATTGCTGCAGGGTAATGCGATGGTGGAAGCGGGCACGTTCCTGTCGATTTTGAGCGGCACACTGATCGGCGGGCTGATGATCCTGCGCCCGCACGGGGCCGCCATTGTCGGTGCGACGATGCTGGTGGCGGCGCTGCTCGGCCTGTGGGCGGCGTGGCGCGTGCCGATGACCTATGTGAAAAGCAGCGAGCTGAAAATCAATTACAACGTGTTTTCCAGCACCTGGCGTATGGTGCGCCATGCCTTCGATAATCCCGGCCTGATTTTCCCCATCCTCGGCATTTCATGGTTCTGGGCCATCGGCGCGACCTACCTCACGCAATTGCCGGTATTCACCAAGGAAATCATCGGCGCGAATGAAAAAGTGGTGACGTTGTTCAACGGTGTGTTCACCGTCGGCATCGCGCTCGGCTCGTTCTATTGCCCGCTGGTTATCAAAACACTCAAAGCCCGCGCGCAATATTTGCCCGCGATTGCGCTCAGCGGCGTGTTCCTGTTCGGGCTGGATGTTTGCTTCATCGGCCACCATGTCGCCGTGAAATATGCGGATGACGACGATCTGCTCGGCATCGTCGGTTACCTCACCGCCTCCCCCAGCCATATCCGCCTCGCGGTCGATTTGTTCCTGCTCGCTTTCTGCGGCGGGATGTTCATCGTGCCGCTTTACACGCAGATGCAGATGATGAGCCCGGAACACGAGCGAGCCCGCACCATCGCCAGCAACAATGTAATGAATGCGCTGTTCATCGCCATTGCCTCGACGCTGGCCGCGGTGCTGTTCGCACGCGATTTCACCGTGCTGCAGGTGCTGTTCATCTTCGCGCTGCTCAATTTGCCGGTGATCGCGGTGCTCATCTATTCCGCGCAGAAAAAGAAGCCGGAATAAGCGGCGCATTGCAGCAAAAATCCGAGCATTCCGGCGCTTTTGTGCTGGCGTGCGAGTTGTCGCTTGATTTTTCCGGGCAATTAGCGTTTAACCCACCGCTCCAAGCCTTGCGGCGAATGTAGCTCAATTGGTTAGAGCGCCGGTTTGTGGTACCGGAGGTTGCGGGTTCGATTCCCGTCATTCGCCCCAGTTTTTTTGCGATTATTTTTCCCTATCCTTGAATTTCACTAAGCGGGACCCCGTGGTAAACACGGGGTGACGACCTGTGGGGAGGCTTCCACTGTGCCACACTCCCATAACTGTCACCCCGGCTTTACGCTGGGGTCCCGCTTCTTTAACTAGTTTGCGGCAGATGCATATTTTTTGTGCAGGACGCAAATTTAATGGGCACATCTGGGTCCAAAAACCCGGTTATTTTTCATCCGAAAAGTGCGCAATTCGAGCAATCGCCTGAATTATAAAGTTTCCATAAATGCCTTGCACTTCCGCTTGCAGGTTGCGATTTTATGCGCCCGAACGCAGGTACCAATATGAAAAAAATCGAAGCCATCATCAAGCCTTTCAAACTCGACGACGTGAAGGAAGCGCTGCAGGAAATCGGCCTGACCGGCATCACCGTCACCGAGGCACGCGGCTTTGGCCGCCAGAAGGGCCACACGGAGCTGTATCGCGGCGCGGAATATGTCGTCGATTTCCTGCCGAAGGTGAAAATCGAAGTCATCGTGACGGATGAGATGGTCGAAAAAACCATCGAGGCCATCCTCGGTGCGGCGCAAACCGGCCGTATCGGTGACGGCAAAATTTTCGTGCTCCCGGTCGAGGATGTCATCCGCATCCGCACCGGCGAACGCGGACCGAATGCTATTTAATCATAACCATTGAAAGGACCCTCCATGACCAAAACCGCTAAAGACGTACTCGCCCTCATCAAAGAAAAAGAGGCCGTATTCGTCGATTTCCGCTTCACCGATCCGCGTGGCAAGTGGCAGCACACGACCTACCTCGCCAACAAAGTCGACGCGAACAGCTTCGAGGACGGCATCATGTTCGACGGTTCGTCGATCGCCGGTTGGAAGTCGATCAACGAGTCCGACATGATCCTGATGCCGGATGTGACGACGGCGTTCATGGACCCGTTCACCGCGCAGCCGACGGTCGTTATCACCTGTGACATCATCGAGCCGTCGACCGGCCAATCCTATGGCCGTGACCCGCGCAGCACCGCGAAAAAAGCGGAAGCCTACCTGAAATATACCGGCATCGGCGACACTGCATATTTCGGCCCGGAACTTGAGTTCTTCATGTTCGATTCCGTGACCTTCGCGTCCGACATGTTCTCGCAACATGTCACGCTGGAGAGCGAAGAAAACCCGACCAATTCGGGCAAGGCTTACCCGCATGGCAACCTCGGCCACCGTCCGGCGGTGAAAGGCGGCTACTTCCCGGTGGCGCCGGTCGATAGCGCGGTCGATATCCGTGGCGAAATGCTGACGACGCTTTCGGAAGTGGGCATCGTTCCCGTGCTGCACCACCATGAAGTGGCACCGAGCCAGCATGAACTCGGCTTCGATTTCAGCACGCTCACCTACACGGCGGATAACGTGCAGAAATACAAGTACGTCATCCATAACGTCGCGAACACCTACGGCAAAACGGTGACGTTCATGCCGAAGCCGGTTTACGGCGATAACGGTTCGGGCATGCATGTGCACCAGTCGATCTGGAAAGACGGCAAGCCGCTCTTTGCGGGCAACGGTTATGCTGACCTCAGCGAGACCTGCCTCTATTACATCGGCGGGATCATCAAGCATGCGAAGGCGCTGAACGCGATCACCAACGCTTCGACGAACAGCTATAAGCGCCTCGTCCCGGGTTATGAAGCGCCGGTGCTGCTCGCTTATTCGAGCCGCAACCGTTCGGCCTCGATCCGCATTCCGTATGTCGCCTCGCCGAAAGCGAAACGCATCGAAACGCGCTTCCCGGATTCGTCGGGTAACCCGTACCTCACCTTCGCAGCGCTGCTGATGGCGGGCTTGGATGGCATCGAGAACAAAATCCATCCGGGTGAAGCGATGGATAAAAACCTCTACGATCTGCCGCCGGAGGAGTTGAAAGACATCCCGACCGTTGCGGGTTCGTTGCGTGAAGCGATCAATGCGCTCGAGCATGACCGCGCCTTCCTGAAAAAAGGCGATGTGTTCAGCGACGAGCAACTCGATGCTTACGTTGAGTTGAAGAAAGAAGAACTCGCCAAGTGGGAAATGAGCCCGCACCCGATCGAGTTCAAAATGTACTACTCGAACTAGTCGTTGGATTGTTCGGGGTTGGTCTACTGACCAACCCCGAACGCCGCTCTCGCGGGCTCATGGCTGGCTCGCCCAGCTCGCGGTATATCACGACACTCGGTCGTTCGTTTTTAAAAAATTCCATCACACGATTTTTAGCTTTACTTCGTGCCTCAAAATTTCTTACAACAGTTGTGTGGCACGCCACTCCTCGCACAAAAATGCTGGAGCGTTAGAGTCAACAGGGAAGAAAAAAACAGGGAAAGGCCGCCGCGAGGTGGCCTTTTTTAATGGTTTTCCTTTTCGATGGATCCCGAAACGAGTTCGGGATGACGTTATGGCACTGTTGCCGCCACATACTCCGTCATGCTGAACTCGTTTCAGCATCCATCTTTAAAAATTATTCTCACTTCCCGGCAATCCACCATTTGCTACACTGAGAACATGCAAGCACGATTGCCTGTTACAAAATGTTACATAATCCAGGGGGAAAACGCCTTAAGGCACTCATTTTTATAGGTTGGAAAATGTTACCGTAACACCAGCAAGCGCTAAAGAAAAATCCCGCGAATAAACGCCACGCGCGGCGATTGCTTGATGCGGCTCCACGTCGCTTCGTTATCGCCAAACAGCGTCACACCGAACGCGACCGCAATCGCCAGCACCATGCCGAGCGACAGCAGCACGCCGAGCAAATAATACATCGGTGTGGCGATGCTCGGCACGGATTGCATGTAGAATCCGCCGAGATGGAACCCGAGCGAGGCGAGCACCAACAGCATCAGCACCGTCAGCTTTTCGCGCGCGATGCCGACGAGCAGCCCCATGCATAAAATCGCGCCGAGGATGAAATAGCGCAGGCCGGGGTAATGCGTGATGTCGATCACGAGTGCACCGCCGACCATGATCATCAGCGTGAAAGCGATGGGCATCAGCAGTAGCCCGTCGCGCGGCAACAGCGAGGCGCAAATGCCGACCAGCACCAGCATCGCAAGCATGCTGGCGTGCTCGAGCGGCGCGCTGAAGCCGAGGCTAAGCCCTGCGCTTGCGGCGGCGGTCGGTTGGGCGATCAAAAAAGGCATGGCGCCGATAATAAACAGCACCATCGTCATCACGATAAATCGTTGGCTCGACATCTCACACCTTGCTTGCGGTCACGTGCACTTTCGCGTGCATCTGCCTCTAGTTTTAGCGGTGCGGCGCGCAATTGCCACAAAAAAGCTGTGCTGGGCGCGCAAATTTGCTAAGTTGCCGCGATGGCTCGATTTCTTCCAGCATTCCTCGCCCTTTTCGTCAGTTTCAACGCCAGCGCGGCGGAAACGGCGAAGGCGAACCTGACCATCCTCGCCGATGAAACGCTGCTGCTGCCCCTCGCCCAGCTCGCCCGCCATTACGCGACCGAGAGCAAAACGCCGCTGACCATCGTCGTGAAATCCGCGGACGATGCGGAACGCCAGATCGAGCAAGGGCTCGAAGCGCAGGTGATTATCACGGCGAATCGCCCGCTGCTCGACCGGCTTTCCGAACAGGGCCTGACCGATGTGACCAGCCGCAAGGCCATGGCGCGCACGCAGCTCGCGCTGGTTTCGGCGAACGATTTCAGCGGGCAGGCGAATATCGCGAAGCGCATTTCCTTCGCGGCCATGCTGGCGGCGACGCCGACTTTGCCGGTGCTGATTGACGATGTGAGCACCATCGAAGGCGAACGCGCGCAGCATTTGCTTGCGGGCCATGAATTCTCGCAAAGCCTTGCCGCGCGCGCCGTTGCGAAGCCAAACCATGACGAACTGATAGCTTCGCTGCATGACGAACCTTCGCTCGGCCTCGTGCTCGCGGCGGATACGACAACGGAGCCCGACATCCGCGTGTTGAGCCTGATTCCGGATGAAGTCAGCCCTGCCGTGACGTATGAAACCATCCTGCTTGGCGGCGAATCCATGGTGGAGGCGAAGACATTCACCAACTATCTTTCGACCCGCGAAGCGCGCGGCATCCTCGCGCATTTCGGCTATCAGGCGCCGCTTAAATAACCGGTGTAAGTTCCGTCAGCGGCCAGCGCGCGCGCGGCGCAACGGAAAGATCGTCGGCGACGCCCGCGCGCAGGCGTTCCATGCCAGCCCAAGCGATCATCACCGCATTATCCGTGCATAGAGCGGGCGGCGCGACGACGAGCGGCAGTGCGTGCGCTTGCGCGAGCGTGCGCAACCCCGCGCCGATTGCCTGATTCGCGGCGACACCACCCGCGACAGCAAGCGCGGTGATGGGATACTCTTTTTGCGCTACCGTAAGTGCACGGCCCACGCGATCGGCCAACACATCGAGCACCGCGGCCTCGAAACTCGCCGCCACATCCGCGATGATTTCCGGCGTGAGTTTGCCCGCGCGCGCGACCTCTTTTTCGATGGTCAACCGCACGGCGGTTTTTAGGCCGGAGAAGGAAAAATCACAGCCTTCCGTACCTTTCAGCGGGCGCGGGAAAGCATAGGCAGAAGCATTGCCACCCCTCGCCGCACGCTCGAGCGCCGGGCCGCCGGGATAGGGCAAGCCCAGCATCTTCGCGCATTTATCGAACGCTTCGCCGAGCGCGTCATCCTTCGTGCCACCAAGGCGCACATAATCGCCGACACCGCGCACGACGAGCTGCTGGCAATGCCCGCCGGAAATCAGCAGCAGGAAGTATGGAAATTGCACCTGATGCGTCAGCCGCACGGTAAGCGCATGGCCTTCGAGATGGTTGATGCTGAGGAAAGTTTTCCCCGCCGCCGCCGCCAGCGCCTTGCCGAGCATAACGCCGACGATGACACCGCCGATGAGCCCCGGGCCAGTCGTTGCCGCGATTGCATCGATCTGATCGAGCGTGAGGCCAGCCTCGCGCATCGCCTGCATATACAGCCGGTCGATCTGCGCGAGATGCGCGCGCGCGGCAATTTCCGGCACCACGCCGCCGAACGGCGCATGCTCGGCCTGTTGCGTGGCGAGCGCCTGCGCTAGCACGGTGCCATCCTCGCGCACCAGCGCCACCGCCGTTTCGTCGCAGCTCGATTCAATGCCTAGAACGATGCGCATGATCCCCTTTTTACACTCGCGTTCGCGGCGGCAATCGGCTAATGCCAAGCCATGCCCCGCCTTATTCGTATCGGCACCCGTGCCAGCAAACTCGCCCGCGTGCAAGCGGAAATGGTGCGCGATGCGCTCGCTAAAGCCGCGCCGGAGGCGACGTTCGAGCTGGTCGCGATGACGACGGCGGGCGACCGCGAACTGCATAAAAAACTCAGCGATTGGGGCTATAAAGGGCTGTTTACCAAGGAACTCGAGGATTTGCTGCTGAGCGGTGAGATCGACCTCGCCGTGCATTCGATGAAAGATATGCCAAGCGTTTTACCGGATGGGCTCGTCATTGCCGGGATGCTCGAGCGCGCCGACGTGCGGGATGCGTGGGTGAGCCCGCATTACGCCAGCCTGCACGATGTGCCGCAGGGCGCGACGATTGGCACTTCGAGCGCACGCCGCTGCGCGCAAGTGCTGCATATGCGGCCTGATCTTCGCGTAGTCGAATTCCGTGGCAATGTCGAAACACGCTTGCGCAAGCTCGACGAAAAAATCGCCGTTGCGACCTTCCTCGCCAGCGCGGGCCTCACGCGGCTTGGCCTCACGCAGCATATCCGCGAGTTGGTGGCGCCGGAAATCATGCTGCCCGCCGCTGCGCAAGGCGCCATCGGCATTGAATGCCGCGCCGCACGGGCGGATGCCATCGCGCTCGTCGAAGCCATCAGCCACGCGCCGACCATGCAATGCCTCGCGGCAGAACGCGCCTTCCTCGCCGAGCTCGATGGCTCTTGCCGCACACCGATTGCGGGCCTCGCCGTGCTCGAAAACGGCACAATTCATCTGCGTGGCGAGGTGCTGTCGCTCGATGGAAAAATCCGCCATTTCCACGAGCTACGTGGACCGGCAACCGATGCAGAAAAGCTTGGCATTGCACTTGGCCACGAGCTACGCGCCCGCGCGGGCGACGCATTGCTGACCCATGGCTAAGTCGCGAAAAATATGGCTGACACGACCCGCGGAAGATAGCGCGGCGCTTGCGGCCGAACTCGCCATGCATGGCATTGAGAGCATCGTTGCGCCCGTTATCACCATTCATCCGCAGGGTTTTTCAGTGCCGGAGAAAATGCCCGCAGCGCTGCTGCTCACCAGCCGCCATGCCGCACCCGCGCTGGCTGCATTGCCTGCCGGTTGGCGCTCGCTTCCAGTGTATTGCGTGGGCAGCGCGACCGCGCAAAAGGCTGCCGCGCAAGGATTTACAAACATCCTTGCGGGCGATGCGGATGTGCTGTCACTGCTGCCGCGCGTCGCGAACGATGTGGCCGCAGATAACACCGTTTTTTATCTCGCGGGCGAGGAAGTGAGCGTCGATATCGCTCCGCTGCTACCAGCGCTGCAGGTCATTCAGTCTACGGTCTATCGCGCGGAAACGGTTGCGCAATTACCTAATGCTATGCTTACAGCGCAGGATGAAATCACTGCCGTCACCTTTTTTTCCGCTCGTAGTGCGCGCATCGCGAACCAGCTTTTAGTAGATGCAGGCATGCAGGAAAAAGCCCGCATCCTCGACGCGTTCTGCCTCAGCCTGCATGTTGCTGAAGCCGCAGGCCAACTGCCCTATCGGCGCATCCACACGTGCTATCAGCCCACGCGCGAGGCCATGCGCGATTTGATAGTTTCGCAAAGGTGCAAAACATTGTAAGAAGGTCGCATGGACGAAACGAGCACAGTGGAACCTGAAGCAACACCTAAGCAAAGCGGCTATGGCGCGCTGATTATTTTATGCACTGTAGTGGTGCTGATTGTGATCGCGGGCGGCGGGCTGGCATTGCGTAACGAGCTGTTTGCGTTCGCAGGCCAGCAGGCAAAATTACAAGCCGACGCACGCGAAAAACTCGCCGCGCGGATCGATGCACTCGAGGGCGCAAGCACTGCTGCGAAGCCTGACGATGCTGCCATGGCCGCACTGAACACGAAGCTTACCGAAACTGCAACGCAACTGGATGCGTTGAGCACCCGCATCGAGGCACTCGAAAAAAAAGCGCAAGCCGCGCCTGCACCTGTGGCGGCCGCTGCCCCTGCTCCAGCCGCCCCTACCGTTGTCGCTACGCCTGCTGCTCCTGCCCCCAGCAATGAGTTGAGCGCACTGAAACTCGCTGCCCTCAGCGGCCAGAATTTTTCTGCTGAACTTGCGGCATGGAACAAGCGGCACCCGGAAACGGCGAAGCAAACCGCTATCCTCAGCCTGTTTGCCGAAAGCGGTATTCCGAGCGAAGCGGCGATGAACCAGCAATTGCGCGAGGCGATCGACGCCGCCGTGCAGAGCAAAAAAATCGACGATGTGAGCGTAATCGGCAAAATCAATACGCATCTGGCGGGCCTCGTCAGCATCAAAAAAACGAGCGATGCCAGCCCCTACGCGACGCTTCGCAGCGACGCACTGAAGGATGACCTGCCAACGCTCATACGCAGCGTCGAGGCGCTCGACGAGCCGACGCGCGCGCCGCTCGCATCATGGCTTAAAACCGCACAGAACCGTGCCGATGCGCTCGCCGCATTGAACAATCTCGACCACCAAGGCGGGCAGGAATAATGGCGCAGTTCCTCCTTTTTTTGCTCATTCTTGCAGGCCTTTACATGGGCGGCCAGTGGCTGTTTGCACATCCGGGAGAGATCAGCGTCAGTTGGTTCGGTTACGATATCACACTGCATATCGTGGTTGCAGCGGCGCTGCTGTTGGTCTTCGTTGTCCTCGTCGCGCTGGTCGCCATTACCTTCTCGAAAATTTTCAGCTGGCCGAAGCGCCGCCGTGCGCGCAAGGCGCATCGCACGTTGCAAACGGGCCTGCGCCACCTCACGCTCGGCGTGACTGCGCTGGCGATGGGCGATGAGGCAACCGCGCAGGAAGCGCTGAAAAAAGCGGGCCTCGCGCTGCCGAACGACCCGCTGCCGCAACTGCTCACCGCGCAACTCCTGCAACGCCAAGGCAAGCATGACGACGCGCGCGCGCAGTTCAAAGCGCTGATGCAGCACGAGGTCACCGCGCCGCTCGCCACCCGCCGATTGATCGAGCAGCATGTCGCCGCGCGTGAATGGCTCGAGGCGACGAAGCTTACCGAGGAAGCACGCAAGCAAGCGCCGAGCGACCGCTGGCTGGTGCTGACGCTGATCGACCTTTACGCGCGCGACGGCAATATCGCGGCCTTGCTCTCACTTACCGAAGGCTGGCAATGGCAGTCCCCACTCGCGAAGGAGGAGCGCCATCGTTACGCCGCCATTGCGCATTACCTCAACGCGAAGCGCGAACGCAGCGACCATAAGCGCGAGCAATCGCTGCGCCACGCCATCGGCTATGCGCCGGATTTTACGCCTGCGGTGATCGACTTCGCGGCGACATTGCAGGCGGAAGGAAATATCCGCCGAGCGCGCAAAACCTTGCGCACCGCGTGGGAAACAGCACCGAGCCTGTTGCTCATCGAGCCCATTCTTGCGACGATGACGGATGAATCGCCGCGCGCACAAGAGCGTTTGCTCAAGCCATTTTTGAAAGGCGAACTGAAAACCGCCCATCATTTACTGCTTGCGCATCAGGCATTCGATCTCGACGCATTCGAGAAGGCGAAAAGCGAAGTAGAAGCGGCGCTCGCTATCGAAGAAAGCAAAGCTGCCTGCACGCTGATGGCGCAAATCGAGAAAGAATTACGCGGGGCGGATGCAGCGAACGGCTGGTTGCAACGCGCGGCCGAAGCGCCAGTAAGTGAGGCGTGGGTGTGCGACCATTGCGGCACCATCCACGCGCAGTGGCAGGCACATTGCAGCCATTGCCAGCATTTCGATAGTTTGCGTTACGCGCGGCCCGAAGCGCGCATCACCAGCGTGGAACTTGCGCCGCATAGCGCACATTAAGCGCAAGTACTCACCTTAATTCGGCGTGATCCGCTGGCTGGTCGACGTGGTCGGCGGCAGGTTGCCGATATTGATTTGCCCGGCTTTGGGCACTTCGGTCGTAAGCGTCCCGGCGGAGGTCGTATCGATCACCGGTCCGGTATTCAGGCTGGAATTCGCACTGCTTGCCATAGCGGGATTTGGCGGATTCGCAGGCATCGGCCGCAGTGCAATCGCCGGGCCGCCACTGGCGCCAAGCGAACCGCCGCCGGGCTGGATCCATGACATCCGCTCGCCGTCCTGGTAGCCGACCATTTTCGAGGTCAGGTTGGCCTGCTCGCTGTCATAACACACCACGTCGCTCTGCATCTGGTAGCAATAGCGCGTTTGCGGCAGCGGATCCGGCATCGGCGGGTGGTAGGTGAAAAAATCCTTCCAGCTCGAAGCCGTGTCGTTATATTCACGCGAGGCGATGGTCTGGATGGAACTCGATGTGTTCGCCACTTTGTCGCAGCCGCTTGCCAGCAGCGTCGTGCCGAGCAGTAGCCCCGTCAGGATTCGCGTCGAAATCGGTGTCGTCATGCGTCGCTCCTTCGCGCCGGTTGCCCGCCGCTTGCATTTTCCCGCTACATAATGCAAGTTACTTGCCAATCGGGCTCTAGCTGTTGATTTACCTAGCGAATACATTGAGGATCTATGCGAAACTGGCTATTGGTTATCAGTATTTTCGCCGCTGCACCGGCCATGGCGCAGCAGCAAACGGGCATGCAATCGCCCGCCTATAAAGAGTGCAGCGAACTGGCCGCGACGAACCCGGCACAAGCGCTCGCGAAGGCGGATGCCTGGCTGAAAATCGACAACGGCCTCGCCGCACAGCATTGCCGTGCGCTCGCACTTTATGGCCTGAAACGCTACGCCGAAGCGGGCGACGCGCTCGCCTCGTTACGCGACATCATCCCCGCTAACGAAATCTCCTTGCGCAGTTATGTCACACGCCAAGCGGCGCATGCCTACCTCAACGCGAACGCGGCAGATAAGGCGCTGAACCTGCTTGGCACCGAGCTGATCGAGCTGGGCAATTACCGTGGCGATAACGCAAATGGTGCAAAAATTACTGCCGAACTGCTGCTCGACCGTGCGCGCATTGACGTGACTTACGGCAAACTGCCGGATGCGGCGAAAGACCTCGACCATGCGGTGAGCCTCACGCCGGTGAATGTAGAAGTGCTGCTCGAGCGTGCCGGGGTGTTTGAAAAACTTGGCGACATGCCGCTCGCCAAAGCCGACCTCAATGCCGTGCTGACGATCGACAGCGGCAACACCAGCGCGCATGCCATGCTCAATCGCCTGAACAATACCAGCACCAGTGCAAATGTTATCGCGCCAGCTGCCGTGGTAGCTGCGCCGGCTGTTGCGGCGAGCGCACCGAATGTGACAACGTCCGCGCCGAATTTACAAACTCCTGCCAATGCGGTCGATGCGGCGAATGCAGCGCCCGTCACCCCAGTCAGCAGTGCGAATACCGCACCGCCCTTCGCGAGTGCGCAAGCAATTGCCAAGGCGATCAGCGCCAAGAAATCGGCGAACCGCTTCTCCAGCGATTCGCAAGCGCCGTAGTTTTTTCGCGATTATTTGAACAATTATTTCCCGAGGCTATTCAGCAAATCGCCGACATTCGTTTTCGGTTTTTGCGTAGCTGCGGGCGCCGCGTCGCCCGTCGTCGAAGTTGCTGTGGCTGGCTCTGCAGCGGGTTTCGCGCCAAACAGTGCCGCACCGAGATTGCCTTTGAGTCCCTGCAAATTCTGCTTCAACGCCGCCGGGTCTTTCAGCGCACCTTGCACGAGACCTGCCACATCCGGCGTGACCGAGATCGCACTCCACGGTCCGGTGATGATGAGCGGAATATCAAGACCGCCGCCGCTCAATGTCGCCTTGCCGCCCTGGCCTTTCAGCGTGCCGACAATGCTCGGCACCGCGCGGTAATCGATGGTCTTTTGCGCGAGGTTCACCGTGCCTTTGCCCGTGACGCGCAACACCGGCGACAGCATCGACAAATCATCGTTGGCAGCCACGCCATTCGCAATGTTGAAGCTCGCCGTCAGTGCCGTGAAGTCCGTCGATTCCGTGGAAGATTCACCCATCACGAAGCCTTTTTTCGCGTCACGTAGGAAGCTCGCGATGTTGATGTCCTTGATCGCACCATCCGTAATTTTCGTCGTCGCCGTACCTTTCAGCGAGCCCATCAGCGCTTGCTCATTCGCGCCTTTGCCCGTGACATCGAGCGCAATGGTCGCCGCCCCTTTCACGCGCGAGGCGCCGCTCAATGCCGTCATCAGCGGTTCGATCTGCACATTCGCAAAATCGAGCTTCACGCTGAGCGCATTCGTATCGCTGTTCATCTCGACATTGCCCTTCGCCGTGCCGTTATAAAGTGACGCGTTCGCAAGATCGATCTTCACCAGCGGGCCGTTCAGATGAATTATCGTGTCGATATTATTGGCCGCCAGTTGCATCGGTTGCGCGCCCGCTTTGCGGTAATTTACGGCAGCATTTTTCAGCGTGATCTCGTCGATAATCAGCGGCTCGCTGCCGGACTGTTTCGCATTTTGCGCTTGCGCCGCGGCCTGCGGTTTGCCCGGCGTCGTGGCTTTGGTGAACGACCAGTTTTGCGCGCCCGCAGCGTTTTCTTCGAGGTTCAACGTCGCCCCGTCGAGCGTGATGCCCGTCACCCGCAATTGCTGCGAGAGCAAGGGTGCGAGCGCCGCACCGACTGCGAGCTTATCGATATGCACGAAATAGGGCGAAGCAAACCCCGCCGGGTTGCCGAACGTCACATCCTCGACGTTCACTGCGATGCTGGGCAGCACGGAAAGCGACACTTTGCCCTTGATTGCAAGCTCGCGCCCCGTCGCTTTTTTCACCTGCTCCTGCAATTGCGCTTTCAAATAATCCGCCGAAATGAACATCGGCAGCGCGATGGCGGCGATAACAAGAAGTGCGATGAGCCCGGCAACAAGTTTGAGTATCGGTTTCATCGGCAATCCTTCCTATGAAAGTTTTTTCTTCAGCAATTCGTTCAGCATCGCCGGATTGGCTTTGCCGCCAGTGGCTTTCATCGTTTGGCCGACGAAGAAGCCAAACAATTTATCCTTGCCGGATTTGAACTCGGCGACTTTGTCCGGATTCGCAGCGATTACTTCGTCGATGGCTTTTTCGATGGCGCCCGTGTCGGTCACCTGTACGAGGCCTTCTTCTTCGACGATCACCTTTGCTTCCTTGCCGGTTTCGAGCATTTTCTCGAACACGGTTTTCGCGATTTTTCCACTGATGGTGTTGTCCTCGATCAGCGCGATCAGCCCGCCCAATTGCTCGGCGCCGATGGGCGATGCTTCAATACCTAAGCCCATTTTATTGAGGCGCGCGAACAGTTCCCCCGTCATCCAGTTCGACACCAGTTTCGGGTCGTGCTTGCTGGCCAGCTTCTCGAAATAGTGCGTGGTCGATTGCTCGGCGACGAGCACGCCCGCGTCATACGGCGTGAGGCCGAACTGCTCGACATAGCGCGCTTTTTTCTGGTCCGGCAATTCCGGCAACGTGCTGCGGATGTCATCGACGAATTGTTGCGTCAGCACCAGCGGCAGTAAATCGGGGTCGGGGAAATAGCGGTAATCATGCGCGTTTTCCTTGCTGCGCATGGTGCGCGTTTCGCCATTCGCGGAATCGAACAGGCGGGTTTCCTGCACGATTTCGCCGCCCGCTTCGAGAATATCGACCTGGCGCTGCGCCTCGAATTCGATCGCTTTCATCACGAACTTCACCGAGTTCACGTTCTTGATTTCGCAGCGCGTGCCGAATTGCTCAACACCCACGCGACGCACGGATACATTCGCGTCGCAGCGCATGTTGCCCTTGTCCATATCGCCGTCGCACGTGCCGAGATATTGCACGATGGAGCGCAGTTTTTTGAGGTAAGCCCCCGCTTCTTCCGGCGTGCGCATATCCGGCTCGCTGACGATTTCCATCAGCGCGACACCGCTGCGGTTGAGGTCGATGAAGCTGTATTTCGGGCTGTGCTCATGCAGCGATTTGCCCGCATCCTGTTCGAGGTGGAGCCGCGTGACGCCGATCTCGCGGGTGACGCCGCCTGCAAGGTCAATCGTGATCGAACCTTTGCCGACGATGGGATCGAGATATTGGCTGATCTGGTAGCCTTGCGGCAAGTCGGCGTAGAAATAATTCTTACGGTCGAACACCGAATGCAAATGGATGTGCGCGTTGATGCCAAGGCCCGTACGCACCGCCTGCTCGATACATTTTTCGTTGATGACGGGCAGCATGCCGGGCATGCCCGCATCAACGAAGCTCACATTCTGGTTGGTTTCGGAACCGAATTCCACCGGCGCGCCGGAGAAAAGTTTTGCGTTACTGACGATCTGGCAATGTACTTCGAGGCCGATCACCAGCTCCCAATCGCCGGTTTTGCCTTTGATGATGTAAGGAGCGCTCATGTTAGTAGCCCTCCGGCAGGAAGTTGAAATTCACTTCGCGCTCGATCACTTCGGCGACTTTGAACACGGTTTCCTCATCGAACGCGCGACCGATGACTTGCAGGCCGAGCGGCAGGCCGTTTTGCGAGAGGCCGATCGGCAAAGCAAGGCCCGGCAAGCCCGCAAGCGAGGCAGGAATGGTGAACACATCGTTCATGTACATCGCAAGCGGATCATTCTGGTTTTCACCAATCGCGAACGCATCGGAAGGTGCGGTCGGCGTCAGCAGCACTTCGCAGCGCTTGAAGGCTTCCTTGAAATCTTGCGCGATGAGCGCGCGGATTTTCTGTGCTTTTTTGTAATAGGCATCGTAATAGCCCGCGCTCAGTACATAGGTGCCAATCAGGATGCGGCGCTTCACCTCAGCGCCGAAACCGGCGGCACGGGTTTTTTCGTACATGTCATTGAGCGAATCGCCCTCGTCCGCCACACGCAAGCCGAAGCGCACGCCGTCATACCGTGCGAGGTTGGAGGAGGCTTCGGCGGGGGCGATGATGTAATAGGCAGGCAGCGCATATTTCGTGTGCGGCAGGCTGACATCGACGATTTGTGCGCCCGCGGCTTTGAGGATTTCGACACCTTTTTGCCATGCCGCGCCGATCTCGGGGTTCAACCCTTCGATGCTGTATTCTTTCGGCAGTCCGACACGCAGGCCCTTGATGCCAAGGCCGATCACCGCCTCGAAATCCGGCAAGGCTTGCGTCGCGCTGGTCGAATCTTTCGGGTCATGCCCGGCCATGGCCTGCAACGAAATCGCCGCGTCGCGCACGGTGCGCGTCATCGGCCCGGCTTGGTCAAGCGAGCTGGCAAAAGCAATGATGCCCCAGCGCGAGCAGCGGCCATAGGTCGGTTTGATGCCGACAATGCCGGTGAACGCGGCGGGCTGGCGGATCGAGCCGCCCGTATCCGTCCCCGTCGCCATGAAGCCAAGGCGTGCGGCAATGGCGGCCGACGAACCGCCGGACGAACCGCCCGGCACCAGTTTTTTCTCGGGCGCATCGCTGCGCTTCCACGGGTTGACGCAGGGGCCGTAATGGCTGGTGATGTTCGCCGAGCCCATGGCGAATTCGTCCATGTTCAGTTTGCCAAGCATTACTGCGCCTTCGCGGAACAGGTTCGCCGTGACGGTCGACTCATATTCCGGCTTAAAATCTTTCAAGATGTGCGAGGCGGCTTGGGAATTTACGCCCTTCGTGCAGTACAAATCCTTGATGCCGACGGGAATTCCTTCCAGCAACCCCGCCTCACCGCGCGCCAGTTTCGCATCCGCTGCGGCGGCCTGCGCCAGCGCGATCTCCGGCGTGTGGTGGACATAGGCATTCAGCGCCGGGTTATGTTTTTCAATCGCCGAAAGATGCGCTTGCGTTAGCTCGACGGAGGAAATCTTTTTCGCCTTCAGCGCGTCGCGCGCTTCGGCGAGGGTCATGTGGGTGGGGTTCGTCATTATTCGATCACTTTCGGCACGGCAAAGCAGCCATATTGCTGGTTCGGTGCGTTTTTCAGTACGGCTTCCTGATAACCGCCGTCGGTTACTTCGTCCTTACGCCAGGGCAACAACTGCTCCGACACGCTCGAGAGTGCTGCGACCCCATCCGTATTCACTTCGGAAAGCTGATCGATCCATTTCAGGATGCCATTGATTTCCTTGGCATAATGCGGAAGTTCCTCCGCGCTCAGGCGAATGCGCGCCAGCGTCGCGATATGCTGCACTTCTTTGTCGGTCAGGGCCATGGGTTCTCCTTTGGCTCGCGGTTTTAGGCGGGGTGCAAATAAAATGCAAGCAGTGCATGGAGGCTTACGGATACGGCAAACTCCACACGTCACCCCGGCGAAGGCCGGGGCCCATGCCATGAGTGGTGCACTTGGCCTGACCTGGATCCCCGCCTACGCGGGGATGACAGCCGGTGGGCGTTTCGGCTCTGGCGCACTATGGGCGACTCTGCTAGTCACACGGCATGACTGAGCCAAAAACCACCTACACCCTCGCCGAATTCAAAGTGCTATTGCCTGCGAAGGGCCGCCTCGTGGGCTTGGATGTCGGCACGGAAACCATCGGCATCGCGGTGAGTGATGCAAGCCGCATGATCGCAAGCCCGGACCTCACCATCTACCGCAAGAAATGGAGCGCGGATGTGGCGGCGCTTTCCGCGATGATGGAAGGCAACGAGATTGGCGGCTTCGTCGTCGGCTATCCGCTCAACATGGACGGCACGAGCGGCCCGCGTGCGCAGGCGACCCGCGCTTTTGCGCGCAATCTGCAAAGCCAGTTCCCGCTGCCGGTTTTACTGTGGGATGAGCGCCTCAGCACTGCCGCCGTCACCCGCATGATGATCGACGAGATGGACATTAATCGCAAGCGCCGCGGCGAGCTGGTCGATAAACTCGCGGCGAGCTATATTCTGCAAGGCGTGCTCGATGCGCTGGGCACCGAGGGCGGGCTGCATTAGCGGCTGATTACGCTCCAATTTCGCCAGTTGCAACACGCGCTCTGCGTGCACTGATGCGATCCTGGTGTTTTGGCCTGTTTTGGCGCTCCAATGCTTTGAAGTCTGCTTCCATTTGCGCCAGCGTTTCTTCACTCAATGTCGCTTCCAAATGCGACACGATTTTGTTTCGTGCATCGACCTTTTCCTGAAAGCTCGTGAACTGCGTACCTTTACTTTCCAGCTGTTGATCCGCAGCATGGATCAACATTTTTTTATCATGCTGGGTTCCATGATGTTTTGCAAAACCAAGATCTTCTCGATCCTCATGATAGTAAGTCAAATCCTCGTCACCTGACATCAGCTCTATCATATAATTCTCCTATTACATTCAAATTGTAGCACCAAAGATGCAGTGAGTTAGCGAACTTTTTCTTTGCTGGCCGCTTTTTCTTTAGCCATGCGCTCACTGATTTTTTCAGCCAAAGTGTTTTTTCTGTCCGCCGCCTCTTCCGCAAATTCCTTGCGTTTTTTCGGGGTACGTTCACTCACCCTGTCATTGTTATCAAGCAGCCCCCGACGCAGGACATGAGCCTCACGCTGCCAATCCGCATCTGCGAGAATTGCTTTCACGATAGGCTGGCGCTGTCCCACCCGCTTCACCATATCAGTGCTTTCTTTGCCTTCCCTTGCCACGACATGCTGGGCCATCCAGATGGCGCCTTTGCGTGTTTCCTCACCCTTATTGGGCAGTACACTCTTGCAGGCGAGAATCTTGTCATCGATAGGGTCTAGGTGCTTGGCCATTTGGTACTCCTTTGTTTGATAATGGCGGCAGATTAGCAGGCATTACCCTTCCTGAATGTGACAATTCCGTGAAGATTTGGTCTATTTACGTGCCTAAGCCAGATAATCGATCGGCTTGACGATGATGGGCTTCGCCGCCGCTTCCATCTCCTGCGCGACTTGCTCGCGGAACGCCGCGAATGCTTTCCAGTCGAACGGCGCATTTTTGTTTTGTTCGGCGAAGCGTTTGGCCGCAGTTTCGCTGATGATGTAGCGCTGCGCGGGCGATGCTCGGTCGAAAGCGGACATGGTTGGGCCTTTCCTATACGCCGCAAGTTTAGCGGAATTCGCACCCGATGTCTCTTGGTTAAGTGCGTACAGGGGGTTATCGCGTGAAGATTCAACGAAATTTTATTTCTTGCTTTCGATTCGCGCCGACCGCTACGCTCGTACGCATGTACGTGAGCGACTGCATTCAAATCCTAATCATCGGCTATGCAATCGGCAGCATTCCGTTCGGCGTGGTGCTGGCGAAATTGTTCCGCCTGCCGGACCCGCGCTATATCGGCTCGGGCAATATCGGCGCGACGAACATGCTGCGTACCGGCAACCGCAAAGTCGCGCTGCTGACGCTGCTGCTCGATGCGGGCAAGGGTGTGGCGGCGGTCATCACCGTTACCATTTTGCTGATCCCTTCGACGAATACAATGCCTGCAGCAATGGAATCGGCAGGTTGCTTTAGTCACACGGCATGGTCGCAGGAAGCACAATTGCAGTGCGACCAACTCGCCGCGCAAATGCATCACTATCCGCTACTCGCTCTCGCTGTGCTCGCCGCCGCCATCGGCCATATGTATTCGCCGTGGCTGAAATTCAAAGGCGGCAAAGGGGTCGCAACCTTGTTCGGCGGGGCGCTGGCGTTCAGTTGGCCGGTCGGCATGGCGGGTCTGTTCGTCTGGCTCATCGTCGTGTTCACGACACGTTACGTGTCGCTCGGTTCCATCGCCGCACTGGCGCTGGCACCGCTGGTTGCCTGGCTGCGGGTGGATGGCACGAGTGCGTTCATCCTCGCCATTGCCGCCGCGATTGCGATTTACAAACACGCGCCGAACATCAAGCGGCTGCGCCAAGGCTTCGAGCCGAAACTGAAATTCAGCAAGGGAGATCACGCATGAGCACTTTCATCCCGAACCCGACCTTGCGCGGCACCGATCCGGTCGATGCGCTGCGGCTGATTCGCAGCGAACAAGTCGGGCCGATGACGTTTTTCCGCCTCGTGAAATTCTGCGGTTCCGTCGCCAAAGCGCTCGAGATGGCGCCGGGCATCAGCAAGCGTGGGGGCCGCGCGAAACCGATTCGCATCGCAAGCAAAGCGGATGCGGAGCGTGAATATAAAGCCCTCACCGATTTCGGCGCGACGCTGCTGCTTTACGGCGAGGAGCAATATCCGCGCCTGCTTCAGCAAATCAGCGATGCGCCGCCGATCCTCACTGTCAAAGGCCATGTGCATCTTGCGAGTGGCACGAATCTCGTCGGCCTTGTCGGTGCGCGCAATGCTTCGGCGAATGGTTGCAACTTCGCGAAAAAACTCGCGGGCGACCTCGGTGCCGCGGGCTACACCACGGTTTCCGGTTTGGCGCGCGGGATCGATGCGGCGGTGCATCGCGGTTCACTCGCGACGGGTACGATTGCGGTCATCGGTGGCGGCATCAACAATGTGTACCCGCCGGAAAATGCGGCGCTGTTCGAGGAAATTATCGCGCAAGGGCTGCTTATCAGCGAATTGCCGTTCGGCGCCGACCCGCACGCGCGCAGCTTCCCGGGCCGTAACCGCATCATCGCGGGCATGTCGCGCGGCGTCGTAGTCGTCGAGGCATCACTCAAGTCCGGTTCGCTCATCACCGCTGAATACGCGAACGATTATGGGCGCGATGTGTTCGCCATCCCCGGCTCGCCGATGGACCCGCGCTGCCACGGCACTAACCGTTTGCTGAAAGACGGCGCGACGATGGTCGAGCGCGCGCAGGATATTTTGAGCAACCTTTCCCCCATCGGCGCACTGCCGCTCGCCGAGCAATCCTCCCTCAATTTCCACGAGGCTGCCATGACCATGCCTGACGAACAAACGCTTGATCGCGCGCGCAAATTAGTCGTCGAAGCACTGGGCGCGAGCCCGACCCTCCTTGACGATGTGCTCGCCGCAACCCATCTTACCCCGCACATCCTCATGGCGGTTTTGCTTGAACTTGAACTCGCCGGTAGGCTAGAACGCCACGCCGGATCGAAAGTCGCCCTTCGCATGAGCGACATGACCGTAGGAGAAATTGCGTGACGAAAAATGTTGTGGTGGTGGAATCGCCATCGAAAGCGAAGACGATCAATAAATATCTCGGTTCGGATTACACCGTGCTCGCAAGCTACGGCCATGTGCGCGACTTGCCGAGCAAGGACGGGTCGGTCGAGCCGGATGCCGATTTCGCGATGCATTATGAAGTCGATATCGATTCCAAAAAACAAATGGGCGCGATTGCGGGTGCCTTGAAGGGCGCGGATATGCTCTATCTCGCGACCGACCCCGACCGCGAGGGGGAAGCGATTTCATGGCATGTTTTAGAAGCATTGAAGGAAAGCAAGAAGCTGCCGAAAGATATCGGCGTGAAGCGCATAGCCTTCCATGAAATCACCAAAAAAGCCGTCAGCCACGCCATCGAAAATCCGCGCGACATCGACATGAATCTCGTCAATGCGCAGCAGGCGCGCCGTGCGCTGGATTACCTTGTGGGTTTCAATCTCTCGCCGGTATTGTGGCGCAAACTTCCGGGCTCGCGCTCGGCGGGGCGTGTGCAATCCGTTGCGCTGCGGCTGATTTGCGAGCGTGAATCGGAAATCGAAATTTTCAAAGCGCGCGAATATTGGGATCTCGGCCTGACCATGCAGACGGGCTTAGGTGCAACGTTTGCCGCACGCCTTACCGAATATAACGGCGTGAAGCTCGACAAGTTCGCCTTCACCAACGAAGCGACCGCAAAAGATGTTGAAAAAGTACTGAAATCCACCGATTTCCGCGTCACCACCATCACCCCACGCACGGTGCGCCGCGCGCCGTATCCGCCCTTCTCCACCTCGACATTGCAGATGGAAGCGAGCCGTAAACTGGGCTTTGGTGCGAAACGCACGATGCAGGTGGCGCAGAAACTTTATGAGGAAGGTTTGATCACCTACATGCGTACGGACGGCATCACCGTCAGCACCGATGCAATTGCGGATGCGCGCAAATTCATCGAAAAAGATTACGGCGCGAAATACGTGCCCGATTCGCCGCGCATGTACAAAACGAAAGTCAAAAACGCACAGGAAGCGCACGAAGCGATTCGCCCGACCGATCTCTCCAAACGTGCGGATAGCCTCGGCGATAGCGAGCAGGCAAAACTCTACGACCTCATCTGGAAGCGCATGGTGGCGAGCCAAATGGAAGTCGCGCTCTATGACCAGGTCGGCGTCGATATGCATGACGCGACGAAGCGGCACGCCTTGCGCGCGACCGGCTCCGTGCTAAAATTCGACGGCTTCCTCTGCCTCTATCAGGAAGTGATCGAGGAGGACGAAAAAGAGAAAAAAGACGGTGACGAGGAAAACGCCGAGGACGACAAGCAGCGCCTGCCCGCGATGGAAGTGGGCGAGCCGCTGCGCACCAACAAGGTCGAAGCCGCGCAGCATTTCACCCAGCCGCCGCCGCGTTATTCCGAGGCGTCGCTCGTCAAACGCCTCGAGGAACTGGGCATTGGCCGCCCCTCGACCTATGCCAGCATCATCTCCGTGCTTACGGATCGCGGCTACGTGAAACTCGACAAGCGGCGCTTCACTGCTGAGCCGCTCGGGCGCATCGTCACCGCGTTTTTGATGAGTTATTTCGAGCGTTACGTCGAATATAATTTTACTGCAAATCTCGAAGAAAACCTCGACCTCATCGCCGACGGCGAGCGTGATTGGAAAGAGGAGCTGCGCGCCTTCTGGAAGGATTTCCACGCGAAGGTGGAGGACAGCAAAAAGCTCACCATCAGTGAAGTGCTGGTGCATGTGGAACAATTGCTCGAGAGCTATATTTTCGGGGTCGGCGATGCGGCGCAAGCGGCCAAAATCTGCCCCACTTGCAAAACCGGTGAGCTGCATTTGAAGACGGGAAAATTCGGTTCGTTCCTCGGTTGCTCGAATTATCCGGAATGCAATTTCACACGCCAGCTCACGGGCTCGGCGGCGGAGAATGCTGAAGGTGCTGCCGGTGAAGGCGAGGAATTCCCGCGCACGCTCGGCACGGATCCCGTCAGTGGTCAAACGGTGACAATTCGCAAAGGCCCGTACGGTGTGTATGTGCAGCTCGGCGAGGAGAAAAAACCCAAGCGTTCGAGCCTGCCGAAAGGCACGCATCACAGCACGGTCGATCTCGAAAAAGCGCTGTCGCTTCTCGCCCTGCCGCGCGAAGTCGGCCTGCATCCGGAAACGGGACTCACGATTGTCGCGAACAATGGTCGCTTCGGTCCGTATTTGCTGCATGACGGCAAATACGCGAATCTCGGGCCGGAGGATGACATCCTCACCATCGGCATGAACCGCGCGGTGACGGTGATTGCGGAAGCGCTCGAGAAAAAGAAAAACGGTGGCCGTGACGGTGCGCCGGAGCCGCTGAAAGATTTAGGCACGCACCCGGAATCGGGCGAAAAAGTCGTCATTCTCAAAGGCCGCTACGGGCCCTATATCAAGTATGCGGGGAAAAACATCACCCTGCCGAAAGAGATGGAGCCCGCAGGCGTGACGATGGAACAAGTGCTGCCGCTACTGCCCGCTGCGGGTGCGAAATCCGGCGGGAAGAAAAAGCCAGCCGCGAAGAAAGCGGCAGCAAAAGCGCCCGCAAAAACTGCGGCGAAAAAGCCCGCTGCGAAAAAAGCGCCCGCGAAAAAGGCATCGTAGGTTTCAATTGCTTGACGCCGTGCGCCGAATCGCTAGATTCAATGCATGAGCACGAAAGCGAAAATCTACCGCCCCGCCAAAACCGCGATGCAATCCGGCAAGGCGAAAACGCATGTGTGGATGCTGGAATATGAGCGCCCCCTGCCCGGCACGCCAGACGCGCTGATGGGCTGGAACACGATGCCGGACACCATCACCGAGGTGAAGCTACATTTCGCGACCAAGGAAGAAGCCATCGCCTACGCCACCGCGAAAAAGCTGGATTATGTGGTGAGTGAGCCGAAAAAAGCCGTGGTGCCACCGAAAGCTTACGCCGAGAATTTCAGCGCCTATAAGCGCAAGGCTTGGGATGGGAATTGCTAGGGAAAGAAGCTGCCCCCCCACCTTACGGTGGAGGGAGCTGTTGGAAGATCCACTTAAGCATATACAGTCCCGCTGCTATTCCTACGAAGCCCGCAATATTGGCTAGAACCAAGCTTCTCCTGAAAGATTTCCATGAGAGTCTTTTATCCAGATCATTCTTTGCTAAGCGCCACGCAGCAGCAACAATGACTGCTTCGATCAGAGCCAGAACAACGATTGGCCCAAGTATGTCGAGTGCTTTAAACATGCCGTATCCTTTTTGCTGAAAAAAAGTCACGCCAATAAGTCAGACACCCCAACAAACGAGCATCAAAAGCCCGATTGTTCAAAGGTCCAACAGGGCAATAACGGTGTTATTCTATCAATGAATACTGGCGGTTTTTGTGAAGTTATTATTACAATCAGCGCAATTGCTTGATAAAAGCACCTCATGAGCAAAGCCTTTACCAAAGAAAATGACGACGGCGACGAACCCGAGGAACCGGGCGCTGAAGATGCATTGCCACGCGGTGAGAAAAACTACATGACGCCCACCGGCCATGCGGCGATGGAGCGCGAATACCACGAGTTATTCTACAAGGAGCGCCCGAAAGTGGTCGAGGTTGTCTCCTGGGCCGCGGGCAATGGCGACCGCTCGGAAAATGGCGATTATATCTATGGCAAAAAGCGCCTGCGCGAGATCGACCGCCGCGTGCGCTATCTCGGCAAGCGGCTCGAAAGCGCGGTCATCGTCGATCCCGCACAACAGCAAGGCTTGAAGCAGGTATTTTTCGGCGCGACGGTGACCTATGCGCGCGCGGATGACAGCGAACACACCGTCACGCTGGTCGGCATCGACGAGGTGGACCTGAACGCAGGCCGCATCAGCTGGCTTTCCCCCGTCGCCCGTGCGCTGATGAAGGCGAAAGTCGGCGACACGGTGCGGGCGCAGATGCCTGCGGGGCCGGAAGCGCTGGAAGTGCTGAACATTGCCTATAGGTTGGCCGAATAAGCCGGGCCATCGTTTTTGCACCATTTCCGGTGGTTTTTTCTGCAAAATCACCCTGTTTTTCCACCGTTTCCGTCATCAAACTGTCATAATTGGCGCGTATAGTGTAAGGGTGAGCAGTGGGCTTAAGGCCCGCAAGCAACGAAGGAGAATCTATGAAGCGCTTCACCGTCCCGTGCGATTTCAACGGCGTCAAACACCCGTTCCACGTCTATATCGGCGACCCGAACCCGAAAAAGCACCCGCTGCAATTCCAGAGCTGGTGGCTATCGAGCGAGCGCGGCGGCAACATCCCGCAGGACGTGATGGACAGCTTCGAGAAGCTGTTCAAAATCTCGCAGGAAAACGGCGTATCGTTCGAGGATTTGTGCGTGTACGCGCTTGGCGCGGCGCAGCAGGAAGAATCCGGCGGCGCGGTGCAGCAACAAGCATAGGATGAGCGTTGGCGTTTGACCAGACAGATGGATTTCTCGCTGCCCCGCCCTTGACGGAGGAAGAAGCACGGCTGAAGGAAGTGCACGATACGGAATTGGCGAGAATGCGTGCACTGCAAGCAATCCGGCAGGATATTCTTGCCGACCAGAAAAACGTCCAAACGCCGATTACCCAAACCAGCGAATATTCTATCCACGATGTGCCCGGCATGGGGCGCTATGTCATTCCGCGCCATACGGGCTTTCAGGCGTTGCTCAAGTTCATCCATGACCGCGGCGAGATCAACATCGATTTCTCGGCGAATGTTTACCCGAATTTCGACGGCATTATCGGCGAACATTTCCAGAGCCCGCATTTGCTCGACCCGCTCGACGACCAATATGAATCGCGCGAATTTGGCCTGTTCGGCCGCAAACGCTACGAGGATTTGCGCGACAACCTCGCCGCCGTGCGTAACTTCATGATGAAAACCTACTTTGCTTCCAAACCGCCCATTCTGAGCGAAGCCAAAGCCAAGGAAGCCATGAAAGAAATCGCCGCCTATCTTGGTGACGGGCTTTATAACAACTTCCTGTTCGGCGGCATCATCCCGAACCATGACCCGAGCCAGCCACATATCGATCTGTGGAAAGCGATGAAGCCGAACGGCGAAGGCGCGCAATATATCTACGAAAAAATCCTCGAACGCCAGAAACGCTCCGACTGGGCGCGGCCGTTCGACGCGGTGAAAGTGCTGTTCGGCGGCCAACAGGCAGAGGATTGGAAGCTGCCCGGTGCCGAGCATACGCATTTCACGGACCTGTTCACTACCGACATCGCGCCGAACACGCAAGTGTCCGGGAATCCGAGCCTTGCCGAAATCGAGGGCGCGATCATCGCGGCCACCGGCACAGTGGAAGCGGCCAAAGCCCAGCTCGCGAAATTGCAGGAACAAAAGGCACTGAGCGCCAAAGCGGCCGAACTGAGCGACCTTGGCGACCATTTGCGCTTCCGCAATTCGGATCAGAACAGTGTGGCGCTGATGGATGCGGGCGAGCGCCGCAACGCGGTCGAAATCGCCAAGGACATCCTCAAAGGTTTCAAGCTGAAATTCGGCAATGCGCAGGTGATGGATGGGCTGAAGCTCAACCCCACGGATGAAGTCGGCGTGCTCGGCAAGCTGGATGGGGTCGCGAAAATTTACAACAGCCTGATCGCTTGGGCGAAAACCACCGGCGATACGTTGATCCTGCAAAATCCGGCGGTGCTGGCCGCAAGCCAGGCGGTCGGCCAGTTGAGTTACCTCGCCAAGCAAGAAGCGCTGCGCTTTGCCCAAGCCGCGGGCAATGGCGCGCTTGCCGAACAAATCACGGCCCAATTGCAATCCATGCCGAAAAGCTTCTTGCCGAAGGCGGGCGAAACTTTCGCTACCCTGCTCGATACGCTGCAAAACGGTATCGAAACCGTGCTGAACCGCACGCAGGAAGTGGGCGTTACCGGCGGCATGGTCGGCCATAGCATCAACGGCAATGCGGGCAGCGGCCTGCATCTCGACCCCACCGCTGGCATCGCCCAGCAGACGGGGGTGGAAAGCGCCATCAAACGTAATGCGCAGGCATTGCAGATGGCCGAGGCAGAAGCGCAGATGCTGGCGCAGCAAAATAGCCATGTCCTCGAGAAAACACGCCGCCAGCAGCCGGGACAGGCAACTGCCCCTGCCCCCGCCCCGGCGCGCGGTCCAGCGGGAACCCGTGCGGCCAACATGATTGCCGCCAACCGGCAGCGTCAGGCAACGGCGACCAGCACGACACGTACTGCGGCACCGCTCAACCCTGCGCTGGCCCAGCAGCAGCGCAATAACCTCGCGATGAATGCCCGGCTGAATGCGCAAAGCCACCTGCATGATGAGGAACACGAGCATCAGGATATGTTGTTGCGCCAGCAGATCGCGGCACAGCGTGCGGCAGCCATGGCAAAAGCGAATGCGATGGCGAAAGCAAGCGGCGTGAAGCCCATCAATATGCAAGGCGTTACCGGGCCGATGGTGGCGACGGGCAAACGCATCGACCCACAAACCGTGCGCAGTAGCATGGTGAATGCGCCAACACCTTCCGTCACGCAACATGCCAGCCATTCGACGCTGGATGACGAACATCCGCCGATGCCGACGAACCCGCGCGGCAGCGGGCGCGGGTTTTAGCCTGACTCACCCGCTATGAAAAAAGGCCCCGGTCGGGGCCTTTTTAGTATTCGTATTTTCCCAAGGAATTATACTTGCTCCGGCGTTGCCGCGTTCGGGTCGAAGTTCGGGTCATTCGGGTTGAGCGGGCCATTCAGCGGACGCTTTGGGCCGCAGGGGCTGCCAACCGCACCGACGCAGGGGCTTTTCAGCACTTCGATTTTTTCCGACGAGCAGGCCGCCAGCG
>OUNJ011030837.1_pt1 | contig 43696 bp, 48 predicted proteins | sample 1755361 | NCBI WGS metagenome assembly OUNJ01 (sample SAMEA3914825, study PRJEB12502) | metagenome | biome: forest; material: soil | place: USA | collected 2012-03-12 | depth 0.1 m
TTGGTGATGCAGATGACGAAGGCGTTGGGGGCATATTTCTTGATGCCCTCGCCGACGGCCTTCATGACCTTCAGGTTGATGCCCAGCAGGTCGTCGCGGCTCATGCCCGGCTTGCGCGGCACGCCGGCGGTGACGATGCAGACATCGGCGTCGGCGATGCCGGCATAGTCGTTGGCGCCCTTCAGGCTGACGTCCGAGCCGATGACGGCGGTCGCTTCGGCGATGTCGAGCGCCTTGCCCTGCGGCGTGCCTTCCATGATGTCGAACAGGACGATGTCGCCCAGTTCCTCGCGCGCGGCGATATGGGCCAGCGTGCCCCCGATCATACCCGCACCAATCAAAGCAATCTTCGCACGCGCCATGGGAACTCCCCTCATAAAAGCGGCCGGATGGAAACTGGCGCCATCTAATCCTTGTGGCGGCGAAGGGCAAGTGTTTGCTGCGATGCGGTCGCAAATCCCGGCGTATCCGGGACTTGCTTTTGCGCCGTCTTCTGGCATGTCTCGGCCATGACCGTCTTCATGCCCGACCTCAGCTTCAATCCGGACGCCGCCGTCACCGTCCGCCGCGTCGGCCACGAGGGCCAGCCGGTGCTGATCCTCGACAGCGCCATGCTGAGCCCGGACAGCATGGTCGAGATCGCGCGGCGCATCCCGTTTCGCCCGCCCGAACGCAGCCTTTATCCCGGCCTCAACGCGCCCCTGCCGCCGATCTATTTCCGCGAGCTGATGAAGGCGGTCCGGCCACACCTGGACGGCGTGTTCGGCATCGAGCCGGACAGCGAACTGTCGGCGCACGGCTTCTTCGCCCTGGCCACCCAACCGGCCGAGGCCCTGCATCCTATCCAGAAGATCCCGCACCAGGATTCGGCCGATCCGAAGCGTCTGGGCATGGTGCATTATCTTTGTCACGGCCAACAGGGTGGCACGGCCTTCTTCCGCCACGACGCCACGGGGTTCGAGACCGTCGACGCCGCCCGGCGCGAAGTGTTCGCGCCCGTCGCCCTGGACGAGCTGAAGGCGTTGAATGGCCAGCCGATGCGCCATGTCAGCGGTGAAACGCCCAATTACAAGATGACGGGTTTTGTCGCGGCGGCGTTCAACCGCCTGATCGTCTATCGCGCCAACCTGCTGCACGCCGGCCTGCTGGAAGATTCGACCTTGAGCGCCGATCCGATGATCGGGCGGCTGACCGCCAACAGCTTTGCCGGGATCGGCGGACCCGAGTGATCAGCCGCCGCTGGCCATACGGCTCATCACCACCGGTGTCTTGCCACCCGCGACATCCATCAGGCTGCCGCGCCACTGGCCGCTGTTATCGCGGTGCAGCCTGATAATGGTCGGCGAACGCTGGCCATCGGCGAAATAGTTGACTTCCATGTCGCGGCCGATCAGCTCGATGTCGGAAACGAAGCCCGACCCGTTGAGTCCGGCACTGGCTGACAATGAGCGCCACGCCCCGTCGAGGCCGCCGTTGTCGCTGCGCAGCTCAAATCCCACCAGTTGGTGCCCCGTGTCGTCGGCCACCACCCATGAGCCTTCCATGGGACCGGCGGCGTTTTCGCGGGCATTGTAGGCCGACCAGATGCCGGAATCGAAGCGCGCCTCGGAATCGGTCTCGGCGCCTTCGTAATTACGCTTGTAGTCGTCGACATTGACCGCCTGGGTCGGTGCGGAAGAGGCCGGGGTGGATGCGGGTGCATCCTGGGTGGCCAGGGCGGAAGCGAGAATCAGGGCGTGCAGCACGGCAGCGGTACTCTTGACTTGGGTTGACGCGAAAGAGGCGCGAAAGGCTTGATTCGCGCTCCAGACTTCAGATTTAAGTCTGATCCCGCGCGTCTTAAGATTTCTTTCACCAGAAAAGGGAACTAAAGGATTTTGTCAGGGATTTGTCCTAAACGGGCGTCGTCACGCCAACGTGATCGTCCGGACGCGACGGCAAAAACCGGCGCGGGCGGGGCAAAGCTTCATTGACACGCCGCATTGTGGGTCTAAAAGACCGGCCAGTATAGTATATCGTGAGGACAGAGGATCGCATGTCGCCCCCCAAACGTCCGCTTTCGCCGCACCTGCAGATATGGCGCTGGCACATCACCATGTTCTCGTCGATCCTGCACCGGGTAACCGGCGCGGCCTCCGTAGCCGGAGCGGTCGCGGTCGCCGCCTGGCTGGTCTGCCTGGCGCTGGGGCGCGAAACCTATACCATCTTCGTCACCTATGCCGCTTCGCCGCTGGGTCTTCTCGTCTGGTTCGGTCTCAGCCTGGCCGGTTTTGTCCACCTGACGGGCGGCCTGAGGCACCTGATCTGGGACACCGGTGCGTCGTTCGAGCCGAAGAAGGCCGACGCGCTGGCCCTGTGGACCATGCTGCTTGGCGTGGCTCTCACGCTTGCCTTCTGGGCCTACCTCATCGCCTGTTGCGGAGTGAAGCTATGAGCGAGCCTCTCGACGTGGCTGCCCGGTCGGCCAAGGCCTGGAAGACATCGGCCCATCACGGCGCCGGCGAATGGATTGCCGAGCGCCTGACCTCACTGGTCCTCATCCCGCTGACCCTGTGGTGCGCCTGGGCGGCGTGCCAGGTGGTCGGCGGCGGCTTCGACAAGGCGCTGGCCTTTGTCAGGGTGCCGCTCAATGCCGGCCTGATCGGTATTACCATGCTGGTCTGCGTCTGGCATATGTACATGGGCCTCAAGGCGATCATCGACGACTATATGTCCAGGCCCGGCGGACGCGGCTTCCTGGTCTTCCTCGCCTTCCTCCTGAGCCTGGCCCTGCTGGTTGTGACCGGCGGCGCGCTGTGGATTATTCATACGGGCTCTCTGTCCCTGGGGGCTGCGTAATGGCCTACAAGATCGTCAATCACGAATATGATGTCGTCGTCGTTGGCGCCGGCGGTTCGGGCCTGCGCGCGGCGCTAGGCGCCGGCCAGTCCGGGCTGAAGACCGCCTGCATCACCAAGGTCTTCCCCACGCGCTCACACACAGTGGCAGCCCAGGGCGGCGTCGCAGCCTCGCTCGGCAATATGGGCGAGGACAAATGGCAGTGGCACATGTACGACACCGTCAAGGGGTCGGACTGGCTGGGCGACCAGGACGCCATCGAATACCTGGTCCGCAACGCGCCGCAGGCGGTCTATGAGCTGGAACACTGGGGCGTGCCGTTCTCGCGTACCGACGACGGCAAGATCTACCAGCGCCCGTTTGGCGGCATGACGAAGAACTTCGGCGAAGGCCCCGTGCAGCGGACCTGCGCCGCCGCCGACCGCACCGGCCACGCCATCCTGCATACGCTGTACGGCCAGTCGCTGCGCAACGACGTCGAGTTCTTCATCGAGTATTTCGCCCTCGACCTGATCATGGACGGCGATACATGCCGCGGCGTCACCGCGTGGCAGCTCGACACCGGCGAGATTCATGTCTTCCGCGCCCACCTTGTCATCCTGGCCACCGGCGGCTACGGCCGCGCCTATTTTTCGGCGACCTCGGCCCATACCTGCACCGGAGATGGCAACGCCATGGTGCTGCGCGCGGGCCTGCCCTTGCAGGACATGGAGTTCGTGCAGTTCCATCCAACCGGCATCTATGGCTCGGGCTGTCTGATCACCGAAGGCGCGCGCGGCGAAGGCGGTTACCTGACCAACTCGGCCGGCGAACGCTTCATGGAGCGTTACGCGCCCTCGGCCAAGGACCTGGCGTCGCGTGACGTCGTCTCGCGCTCGATGACCATGGAAATCCGCGAAGGCCGCGGCGTGGGTCCCAAGAAGGACCACATCTTCCTGCATCTGGACCATCTGCCGCCGGAAATCCTGCACAAGCGCCTGCCGGGCATTTCAGAATCGGCCAAGATCTTCGCCGGCGTCGATGTCACCAAGGAGCCGATCCCGGTCATCCCGACCGTCCACTACAACATGGGCGGCATACCGACCAACTATCACGGCGAAGTCCTGACCAAGCAGGGCGACAACGCCGACGCCGTCGTGCCTGGCCTGATGGCGGTGGGCGAAGCGGCCTGCGTTTCTGTCCACGGCGCCAATCGCCTCGGCTCCAATTCGCTGATCGACCTCGTCGTCTTCGGCCGTGCCGCCGGTCTGCGCGCCAAGGAACTGGTCAAGGCCGGCGAGGCGCACAAGGACATCGGCTCGACAGCGGTCGATGCGCATCTGGCGCGCCTGGACCGCTTCCGCAATGCGTCGGGCGGCACGCCCACCGCCAAGCTGCGCCTTTCCATGCAGGAAGCCATGCAGAAGGATGCCGCCGTCTTCCGCACCGGCGAGACCCTGAAACAGGGCGTCGAGGCGCTGGACAAGATTTATGCGGCATCGTCCGATATCGGCATCAAGGATCGCGGCCTGATCTGGAACACCGACCTGGTCGAGGCGCTGGAATACGACAACCTGATCGCCCAGGCCGTCGTCACCGTCAACTCCGCCTTGGCGCGCGAGGAATCGCGCGGTGCCCACGCGCGTGAAGACTTCCCCAAGCGTGACGATGAAAAGTGGATGAAGCACTCCCTGATGTGGATCGACGCGAAGACCGGCAAGGTCAGCGAGGATTTCCGCCCGGTGCACACCTACACCATGACCAACGATATTCAGTACATCGCCCCGAAAGCGAGAGTCTATTAAGATGGTTGAGCTGACCCTCCCCCGCGACAGCCAGATCAAGAAGGGCAAGACCTTCAAGGCCGCCAAGCGGACCAAGACGACGCGGACCTACAAGATATATCGTTACGATCCGGATAGCGGCGGCAATCCGCGCTGGGATACCTACGAGGTCGATACGGCCGATCACGGTCCGATGCTGCTCGACGCGCTGATCCATATCAAGAACAACGTCGATTCGACCCTGGCTTTCCGGCGCTCCTGCCGCGAAGGCATCTGCGGTTCGTGCGCCATGAACATCGGTGGCCGCAATACGCTGGCCTGCATCAAGGGCCACGACGAGTTCAAGGGCGACATCACCATCGCGCCCCTGCCGCACATGCCGGTGGTCAAGGATCTGGTGCCCGACCTGACGGGCTTCTACAACCAGTATGCCTCGATCGAACCGTGGCTGCAGGTCAAGACACCCGATCCGGAAAAGGAACGGCTGCAGACACCGAAGGCCCGCGACAAGCTGGACGGCCTCTACGAATGCATCCTGTGCGCCTGCTGCTCGACCTCATGCCCCAGCTACTGGTGGAACCAGGACAAGTATCTTGGACCCGCGGCCCTGCTGCAATCCTATCGCTGGCTGGCTGATTCGCGCGACGAATCGACGAAGACCCGGCTTGAGGGACTTGAAGATCCCTTCAAGCTCTACCGCTGTCACACCATCATGAACTGCGCCCAGGTCTGCCCCAAGGGGCTCAACCCGGCCAAGGCGATCGCCGAAATCAAGAAGATGATGCCAGCGAAGTGAAACTCACGAAAAAGTCCCTCGCCCTTCGGGCTCAGTGTACTTTTTCGTGGTCCAACACCGAAAAAATTTGCTAGGGACGGCCCGTCGCAAATTTGCATTTTTGATTTGCGAAAGCCGAAGCACGAGCTTCGGCTTTCGCCTTTTGAAGTCCTGACCATGCCCAAGATCACCTATATCGAACACAACGGCGCCGAACACATCCTTGACGTGAAGGCCGGACAGTCGGTCATGGAAGGCGCGGTCAAGAACAATATTCCCGGCATCGACGCCGATTGCGGCGGAGCCTGTGCGTGCGCCACCTGCCATGTCCACATCGACGAAGCGTGGCTCGACAAGACCGGCAAGGCATCGGTGATGGAAGAATCGATGCTCGACTTCGCCAACGATCTTCAGCCCAATTCGCGTCTGTCGTGCCAGATCATCGTCTCGGATGCGCTGGACGGCCTGATCGTGCGAATGCCCGAAAGCCAGCATTAGATCAGCGGCATCCCGAATGAAAAAGGCCTCCCGGCGACGGGAGGCCTTTTCTTATTGCGATGAAGCGGAAGACGTACTTGACGCCGAGGTCGCTGACGAGGAAGCCGTCGCGTCATCGGCCGCCTTAGCCTTGGTCTCGAAGCGCTTGCCGGGCTGGTCGACCAGGTCGGCATCGGCCAGCTTGGCGCCGCGCGGATGGGCTGCCGCCAGCTGTACGTTGCCGCCGTAGCTCAGCACGTCGAGCGCGCGTTGCAGTTCGAAGTCGCCGGTCTTGGTGTCGAAGTCGTCGGGCGGCACTTCCTGAACGGCATGCGGCGAACGTCGCACCTTGCCTTCGTCCGCGTCCAGCGCATTGGCGTAGGCTGCCTCGGTATACTGCAGGGCCGAGGTGGCGATATATTTCGCCTGTTCCTTGGATTGGGCGACTTCCAGGTCGGGCTCGATGCCGGTCTTCTGGATCGAGCGTCCGGACGGCGTATAGTAACGCGCGGTGGTCAGCTTGACGGCGCGGTTCTGGCCGAGGTCGATAACGCTCTGCACGCTGCCCTTGCCGAAAGTGGTCAGGCCGACCGTGACGGCGCGGTGCTGGTCCTGCAGGGCGCCGGCGACGATTTCAGCCGCCGAGGCGGTGCCCGGATTGGTCAGGACGACCATGGGCTTGCCATTCAGCATGTCGCCCGGATGGGCTTGGTAGCGGATGATGTCGTCCGGGTCGCGGCCGCGCTGGCTGACGATCTCGCCGCCGTCGAGGAACAGGTCCGCGACGCCGACCGATTGTTCCAGCAGGCCGCCGGGATTGTTACGCAGGTCGAGGACCAGGCCTTTCATGTTGGGGTTCTTGGCTTCCAGGTCGGCCAGGGCGTCCTTGGTTTCCTGGGCGGTGTTCTCGGAGAAGCTGGCGATGCGCAGGTAGCCGTAGTCGCCTTCCATGTGCGCCTTGACCGACTTCACGACGATGATTTCGCGCGTCAGCGACACATCGAACGGATCGTCCTTGCCTGTGCGTACTATGGTGATGGTCAGCTTCGAACCTGGATCGCCCTTCATCTTGGTGACCGCGTCGTTGAGCGGTATGCCGATGATCGAGGTGCCGTCGATGGCGGTGATATAGTCGCCCGACTGGATGCCGGCCTTCTGGGCCGGAGTGTCATCCATCGGCGTGATGACCTTGACCGCGCCATCCTCGCCGGTGACTTCCAGGCCGATGCCGCCGTACTTGCCCTGGGTCTTTTCCTTCAGGTCGGTATAGTCGTCGCCGTCGAGATAGTTGGAATGGGGATCCAGGCTGGCCAGCATGCCCTGAAGGGCGGCATCGATCAGCTTCTTGGGATCGGTCTTGACGACATAATCCTGCTGTACGATCGACATGACGTCACCGAACAGTTCGAGCTGGTCATAGGTGTCAGACTTCGGCGAGAACACCGGCTGGCTGGCGTAGGCGACGGCCCCGATGCTCAGCGCGATGGCGGCGATCCCGCCGAGGTAAAGGTTCTTCATGTCAGCCTCAAACTGAGAGTACGCGTAATGCTTATATATAGGGGAGTGAGTATGGCGTAAACGGGGCCGCAGGTTTACGCACCAAAAAGCCCCGCAGTGTTGTCTGCCACATCCGTATCCAAATGCAACGGTGGCGTGGCCTTTTCAAGGCGCGCCTTTCAGTTTCCCGCCAGATGGAGGGCGGTGGCGGGGCTGACCGGATCCTCGCCATGACGCAGTTCCATGTACAGCACGACCTTGTGGTCGCTGAGCACCGGCATGCGGCCCAGCGGCTCCTGGCGTGACACGGTCTGGCCCTTGTCGACATAGACGCGGCCGAGACCGGTCAGGACGACGCGATAGTCGCCGCCGGCATTAAGGATGATCACCTGGCCATAGGAATCGACCGGACCGACAAATTCGACCTCACCATCGGCCGGCGAGGTCACCTGGGCGCCGGGCTGGGCCGTATAGCTGACGCCGCGTGCCGGCGGCGCCGTCCCTCCGACGGCATCGCTTTCGCCGAAATCGCGCACCTTGTCGCCGACCACCGGCAGGGCCAGGTGGCCGGTATCGTCGTCCAGGCCCAGAAGACCGCGCAGCGGCGAGTTGCCGAGCGTATGGTCCTGACGCGCCTTCAGTTCCGCGGCGCTGGCCTGGTACTGGTCCGCCTGATCCAATAGCTGGTCCTCGAGCTGGGATTTCTGCGAGATCAGGGCCTCGATCTGCGACCTCTGCTCGGACACGTCACCGGATGAGATAAACAGAGCGTCGTTCTGCAACGACGCTTCGCGCCGTAACGCGACCAGCTGCGCATTCTGCTGCACCAGGACATCGGTGCGTTTTTGCAGCTCTGGCGTGATGGCGCGCATGATGATGGCCGCCAGCACGGCGTCATTGGCCTTACGCGGGGTGACGAACAGGGCCGGCGGCGGATTGCGGGAATAGATCTCCAGGGCGCTGAGCAAGCGCGCTTCCTTGCCGCGGGCGGCGATCAGCTGGCGCTCGATATCGACCTCCTGGAGGTTGATGGTCTCAAGCTTGGCGCGATAGATGGCGGCGCGTGTTTCAGACACGCCCTGGTGCTTGGATATGTCGATGATCTGCTGATGCAGGTCCTCAATCTCGCCGGCCAGCTGCCGGGCGGTCTGGCGGTTCTCGTCGCTCTTGCGTTCGGCAGTGCGGCGCTGGGCCGACAACTGGTCGAGATCGTCCTGTTCGGAGGCCGACAAGGGCTGGGTGCGCACCTGGGCGTCCGTCCGCATGCCGCCCATCAAGGCGCACGCAGCCAGTCCGGTCAGCAGCAGGTAGGCCGAGGATCGCAGCATGAGCCTGAGATAGGATGTTTTATCTTAAAGCTCAATGTTGGGCTGCGCTGGCGGGCTGCAAACCGCCGTCGCAGCCTGGGCCGTTCGTTCAGTCCCGGTGATAGGGCAGGCCGGCAAGGATGGTGGCGGCGCGGTACATCTGCTCGGCCAGCATGACGCGCACCAGGGCATGCGGCCAGGTCTGCGGCCCGAAAGCCAGGGTCAGGTCGGCGGCCGCGACCAGGGCCGGATCGAGGCCGTCGGCGCCACCTATGACGAAGGCGACGCGGCGTTCGCCGCGATCTCTGTATTTTTCAAGACGTTGCGCGATAGCGCGCGACGTCAGGAGTTCGCCGCGTTCGTCGCAGGCAACCAGTATGGCGCCCTCACCCAGGGCGGCGCGGATGGCGGAGGCTTCATCAGGCTTGGTTTTCTTCCTCGCCTCGACCTCGACCAGTTCCGCAGGACCAAGACTTAAGGTTCGCCCGGTCTGGGTGGCGCGCTGCAGGTAGTCCCTGACGAGATTATTTTCGGCGGTCGCGCCGAGCTTGCCGACGGCGCAGAGTGTCAGTTTCATCTAGTTATACAGCAAGCCATGATAGACCGTTTCCAGCAACCGACGCCGGTCCTGCAACATGATCAGCCGGCAATCCAACGGTGCCGAAGATTTCAGATCGTCCGGCGCGGAGGCCGCCAGCGGGTCGCAGGTTTGTTGCATATAGCTCTGCCACAGGGCGGCCGACGTTTCAAAGCTGTTGATCGCCTGCGTATCGCCTGAAGCATAGAGCCGCGAGGCGCGCAGCCGCCCCATGATGTCGTCAAGCCGCGCTTGTGCGGCCGTCACCAAGGGCACAAGGCAGGCGGCACGACCTTGACCGTTCACGGTATCAGGACAAGGGCTGGTATCGGTATCCTGTGCTGAAGCGACGCCAGCGACCAAGGTCATGACCAGAACAACGGGAATGGCCACTTTCAGCATGTATCTTCCCTCTGCGCCAGGATTATGCCTGGACGGTATGGCCGGTTCCGGACGGCGACAGCGACCAGATCTTTTCAATATTGTAGAAGGCGCGGACTTCCGGGCGGAAGATGTGAACGACGACATCACCGGCGTCGATCAGCACCCAGTCACAGGCCGGCAGGCCCTCGACCTTGGCCTTGCCGTGGCCGGCATCCTTCAAGGCGCGCAGGACATGGTCCGCCAGCGCGCCGACGTGGCGGTGTGAACGGCCGGAAGCGATGATCAGGGTATCGGCGACCGAGGACTTGCCCTTCAGGTCGATGCAGACGATCTCTTGGGCCTTGTCATCGTCGAGGCGATCAACGATCAAGGTCTCAAGCGGCGGCAGGGTTTCGTCGGAGACAGCCACGGAGGCCGTGAGGGTTTCAGGCGCATCTTGCGCGGTTTGGCGAGGCAGGGCGGGAGTTCCTTGTGGACCTTGAAGCCTGCACCCTAGCACGGAACGGCACCCGGGTCATCCCTTGACTCGGGACTTCACGGGAATTTTGAGGCTTTGCCGCGTCCGAGGCTAAAAAGCCTCGCGTCGCAGCCTGGCGCGGATGGCGCTGGAGGAATGGCCATGCAGCGGTCCCTTGATGTAGGCCCAGGCCGGTGCCGCCTGGTGCGGCAGGATATGGGCCGCGCGTTCTTTGACGCGAAAGCGGGCGAAACGCCTGGCCGCCGGCGAGAAACGCGCATTCATCAGTGCGCCGGGCCGCGACACGATGACAACGGGCACCATATGCATGATTTGCGACCAGCCGCGCCAGCGATGGAAGCCGGCCAGGCTGTCGCCGCCCATGATCCAGACGAAGTGCACGCCGGGATAGCGCGCCTTCAGCGCCCTCAGCGTATCCAGGGTATAGGTGGCGTGAATCTGTGTCTCGAAATCGGAGACGATGTCCTTCGGGCCGATGAAAGGCTTCAGTTTTTCGATGCGTTCGGCCAGGGGTGCGGTTTCGTGACGATCCTTCAGCGGGTTCTGCGGCGAGACCAGCCAGATGATCTTGTCGAGGCCCAGGCGAACGCGCGCGGTTTCGGCGACGTGGCGGTGGCCTTCATGGGCAGGATTGAACGAGCCGCCGAACAGGCCGATCGTCATGCCGCGCTCGAAATGCAGGCCGGTGCGCAGCGCGCCCGAGCGGACAGGATGGGTGACGGGGGCGGCGCCGGCGACCCACACGCTCAGCTATCCCATGGGTTATAGGCGCCGGATGCGGCAGTGGCCCGGATTGCGCCGCCCTGGATGGTCTCCAGCGCCGCGAACAGAAGCTCGCGCACGCCTTCGCCGGACACGCCCGAGATCAGGTGCGGAGCATGGCCGGCCGCCTTCTTGATCTTCTGGCTGAGCTTCTTGCGCGCATCGGGATCAAGCGCGTCGATCTTGTTGATCGCCACCAGTTCCGCCTTATCCTCCAGCCCGGCCTCGTAGGCCTCAAGTTCGTGGCGGATGACCTTGTAGGCCTCGACCGGATCCTCGCCGGTACCGTCAATCAGATGGATGAGCACCTTGCAGCGTTCGATATGACCCAGGAAACGCGTGCCGAGACCGGCGCCTTCGGATGCGCCTTCGATCAGGCCGGGGATGTCGGCCAGCACGAAACGCTGCTCCGGACCCAGGTCGATGACGCCGAGATTAGGCGTCAGCGTGGTGAAAGGGTAGTCGGCGATCTTGGGCTTGGCCGAGGACGAGGCGGCCAGGAAGGTCGACTTCCCGGCATTGGGCAGGCCGACAAGGCCGGCGTCGGCGATCAGCTTCAGCCGCAGCCACAGCCACTTTTCCTCACCTTCCTGACCCGGCATGGCGAAGGTCGGCGCCTGGTTGACCGGTCCCTTGAAGCGGGTATTGCCCCAGCCGCCATTGCCACCCCTGGCCAGCAGAAAACGTTTTCCGACGACATCGAGGTCGACGATCAGCAGATCTTCGTCCTCGTCCAGCACTTCGGTGCCGACAGGGACGCGCAGGACGACATCTTCAGCATTGGCACCGTGCATCTGGCGCCCCTTGCCGTGCTCGCCGGTTTTGGCCTTGAAGTGCTGCTGGTAGCGGTAGTCGATCAGGGTGTTCAGGCCCTCGGTCGCCTCGATCCACACATCACCGCCCCGGCCGCCGTCACCGCCGTCGGGACCACCGTTGGGTATGAACTTCTCGCGCCGGAACGAGACGCTGCCGGCACCGCCGTTGCCGGAACGGATGAAGATCTTGCACTGATCGAGGAATTTCATTCCGGGGTTTTGGACGAAAAGCGGCGCAAGGGCAAGCCGGTTGTGCTCAGCCCGAGGATAAGGGGGCACAGACCCCTTACCCCATTACAGAATACGCACCATATGCAGCGCCAGGTGTTCGCCCTCGCGCGCCAGCGACGTCTCCATCGTCCGGCGGCCGGTGTAGAGGAAGTCGGCCACAGCCAGAACCCGTGCCGACGCCGCGTTGTCGGCAAAATGCGCCGCATGGACGACGCGGTGCAGCCGACGTCTTTTAACATAGGCCAGCAAGCCGTCGATCGCTTCGACCGCATAGCCATGACCGCGATGGCGCGGCGCCACGAAGACGCTGAGGTTCGGCCCGAAACTGTGCATATCCGGCCCCTTGCCGCACGCCGTGCGCGTCAGCGACACGACACCGACCAGCGCGTCGTCGAGGCGGATAGCCCAGTAGACGCCGGTCGTGGCGCGCATCCTGTCCAGCATCCGTGCCCCGTCATCACGGCTCAGGGGATGCAGCACCGCATGGGTCATGCGCGCGCAATGCCGGTCGCCGAATACGTCCATCAGGCCGTCAAGATCCCGGTCGCGCACGGCATTGAGCGACAGGCGCGCGGTCTCGATGCTGGGGCCGGCAGGTTGCGGCAGGGGGTTGGCGGCGATGGCGGCGGGCTGCATGATCATCGGCTCTCTCACATCTCTGACGCCTCACGGACATGAGGCTCATGATCCCCGGCATTCGCGATCCTGGTAGCGAAGGCGTGGGACCTATTTGGGGTCGAACTGTGTCAGTTCGATCATTGTCGGCAGTGAGCGGGATCACGTTTTGGTCAGGGTGCGATGCAAAAAAGCGCTGACCAGACGCAACGAAAAACGGGAGCCCGGAAAAATCCGGACTCCCGCTCGAAATTCGGTCCGGATCGGCTTTTGGAAGCGCGATCCGAAAAGATCAGACCGTGCTTATTCGGCGGCCTCGGCCACCGGAAGGATCGACACGTAACAGCGATTGTCGCGCTTGGTCTGGAACTTGACCGCGCCAGTCGCCGTGGCGAACAGGGTGTGGTCACGGCCCATGCCGACATTGGTGCCGGCGAAGAACTTGGTGCCGCGCTGGCGGACGATGATGTTGCCGGCCAGCACGTGCTCGCCGCCGAAGCGCTTCACGCCGAGGCGCTTCGATTCCGAGTCACGACCGTTGCGTGACGAACCGCCGGATTTATGGTGTGCCATGGAGGTGTATCCTTAAACTTGATCAGGCTTCGTCGGAAGCGACCGGCTCGGCGGCCTTCTTCTTCGGAGCGGCTTTCTTCTTCGGAGCGGGAGCGGCTTCGGGCTCGGCCACCGGGGCGACTTCGATTTCCGGTTCGGCCATGGCGGCGGCGATGGTGCGCGGCGCCAGGTTGCGGGCGCGGGCGTCCAGCACAGCCTTGGTGGTCAGCGACACGGTGCCTTCCCAGGCGGCGGTCTTGCCGGCGCCGGCGATGCCGGTGACGCGCAGGACGCTTTCCGTCTGGCGGTGGCCGCGCGTGCGGCGATAGCCCTGGCGGCGAATCTTCTTGAAGATGCGGACCTTGTCGCCCTTGCGGGTTTCGATCAGGGTGGCCTCGACCGCAGCGCCATCGACCAGCGGCGCGCCGATCACGGCGCCGGCGTCGTCACCCAGCATCAGGACCTGGTCGAACTTGACCTTGGCGCCCGGCTCACCGTCCAGCTTTTCGACCACGAGCAGGTCGCCCGCCGATACGCGGTATTGCTTACCGCCCGTTTTGATGACCGCGTACATGGTCAGGTGCCTCGTGCAAGGAGCGGCTGGAAACGGCCGCCTGAACAAATGGAAATGCGCCCCAGGAACCACCGGCTCCGGGCGAGAGGGCGCGACTTATACAGACGGCCCCGTGAGAGTCAACCGCCGAAAACGCAAAAAAGCCCGGCTTTTTCTATGGTCTGGCCGTCATTTTCACCCATGACGCCATAAGGTCATAATACCCCGGCGCGCCATGCCAGAAGAAAAAGGGCTCACCCGCATTCGGATGGACGGTCAGATTGTGCTGCGCCTGGGGGACGATGACTGCCGTATAGGGCGTCTGGTTGCTGTCCAGCGCGCCTTCCAGCGCTGCTATGCTGTCATCGACCGGTACCAGCGCGTCTTTCTGGCCATAGACGATCAGCGTCGGCACCTTGACGGCGCGCCAGTAATCCAGCGTATCGACCGTGCCTGTTCTGGCATACCATGGCCACAACCACGAATCGCGCGGCGGCAGCCCGAGCCAGTCGAACCATGGTTCCTTCGTCACCGGCGCTTCGGCGGCTTCCAGTTCATCATAGCTCTTATTGCCGCGCGCCACATCGATGAACAGGCTGTAAAGCTTGAAGGCGGCATCGGCCTGGTCGGGCGGGAAGTCCTGCGCCAGCGCACCCTTGACGCGATAGAGGTCCTGCTGCCACACCGGTCCGCCGACCGTATCCTCGCTGATGATGAACGCCACCCGGGACGGCGACAGCCGCGCGGCATCCGCTGCGACAATGCCGCCCTGGCTGTGGCCATGCAGGCCGATTTCATGCGCATTGATCTCCGGCCGTTTGGCCAGCAGCGCCGCGCCGCTCAGGGCATCACCCGCCAGATCGTCGTAGCCGGCTGTCTTCCAGTCGCCGCCCGAAGCGCCCGATCCGCGCTTGTCATAAATCAGGGCGGCTACGCCTTGCCGGGCCAGCCGGTCGGCGATGTAGCGGTTGGTGCCCCAGCGGGATTCCGGGCCGGATCCCTGCAACAGCACGACAGCGGGAAATGGCCCCCTGCCTTCAGGCTCGACAAGCGTGCCGGCCAGCTTTACATCGCCATTGGAAAAGGACACGTCCTCGACCCTGTAAGGCAGGTCGGCTGCGGCCACGCGATGCAGCACCAGGCTCCCAGTGGCGTCATCACCCTTGAAGGTACCGGTCATGGCATCACCAGCCAGCGTAGCATCGAAGGTCTCATCGCCGCCGAGGACGAAATGCGCCGCAGTGCCTTTTAAGGCCACACTGTCGAGCGGATAGTCCATGGCGCGCTGAATATCGGAACTGTAACGGCCTGAAGTGTCGCCGTCGAAATCGAAGGTGACGGGCATGGAAACACCGGAGGCGCTTTCCTTACCTTCCCAGTGGCCTTTCAGGGTCTGCCCATGCGCAACAGAGGCGAGAAACAGAAAACCTGCCCAAAGTCCTGCTCGCATGTCCGCCTCCGTGGGGAACTTAAACCCTACTCTAAAAGGCGGTGACCGACAAGGACGGTCCGCTTAGCGAAACCTTGCCGGGAGAGCGCCAAAGCCCGAGCCGATCCTTGCACGCCACGCGCTATGCTGTGTGTGAAGGAGACCACCATGATCACCACCAAACCCGCCCCGCAGCCACCCGCCGGCCAGCGCCCGCCGCTCGATCCGGACGGCGATACCGTCGCCGTGCCGCGCATGGACGACGAAATGACCGGCGGCAATGTGCTGGAGCAGCCCGCCACCGCCGACCATGGCGAACAGCAGGGTTGACGGCCGTCCGGACTTGATTTCCCCCGGCAATGGCATACTTAAGCGGCAGACCCTTCTCGCCATTACAAAGTAACACCGCCATGCCCGACACAGCCGTATCGCAAAAGACCCCCGTCACCGTGCTCACCGGCTATCTGGGCGCGGGCAAGACGACCCTGCTCAACCGGATTCTCTCCGAAAACCACGGCCAGAAATATGCCGTCATCGTCAACGAGTTCGGTGAGATCGGTATCGACAACGACCTGATCGTCGGGGCGGACGAAGAAGTGTTCGAGATGAACAACGGCTGCGTCTGTTGCACGGTGCGCGGCGACCTGATCCGCATCCTGTCGGGCCTGATGAAGCGGAAAGGCCGCTTCGATGCCATCATCGTCGAAACGACCGGCCTGGCCGACCCGGGCCCCGTGGCCCAGACCTTCTTCGTCGACGAGGATATCAAGGCGAGGACCTATCTCGACAGCGTCACCACCCTGGTCGATGCGCGCCATTTCGACCAGGCGCTGAAGGACGGCAAGGAGGCCAAGGAACAGGTCGCCTTCGCCGACCACATCATCCTCAACAAGACCGACCTGGTGTCGCCGGAGAAACTTGACGAGATCGAGGGCCGGCTGAAGGGCCTCAATCCGCTGGCCACTATCCAGCGCGCCCACCGTTCGGACGTCCACATCCCGGCCCTGCTCAACCAGCACCGCTTCGACCTGAGCAAGATGGTCGCGGTCGACAATCATGGGCATGATCACGGACACGACCACGATCACGGGCATGAGCACCATCACCATGATCATCATGACCATGATCACGACCATCACCACCATAATCCGGCGCACGGCGAGGCCGGTCATGTTCACGACGAGCATTGCGCCCATACGATCAATCCGATCCACGACGAGGAGATCAAGAGCGTCAGCCTGACCTCCGAAAAGCCGATCGACGGGGTCAAGTTCACCCAGTGGCTCGATAGGCTGCTGGCCGAAAAGGGCCAGGATATCCTGCGCGCCAAGGGTATCCTCGACGTTGCCGGTGAGAGCAAGCGCCTGGTCTTCCAGGCGGTTCACATGATCCTGGAAGGCGACCTGCAGCAGGACTGGAAGCCGGGCGAAAAGCGCGTCAGCCGCGCCGTGTTCATCGGCCGCCACCTCGATGCCGCCGCGTTGAAGGCCGGCTTTGACGCCTGCGTGGTGCAGTAAGGCGCGCAGAAGGGGCTTTTCATTTACGGCCCGCGTTTCTATAAGCCCGCCCCATGTCCCTGACCGCAAAAACCTATGACGCCTATGTCGTCGCCGCCCTGTTCGACACGCTCGATGACCCGGTCGTGGCCCTGAGCGATGGTCGCGTCGTCTTTCCCGACCATGATGCTGTCTTCGACGCCCATCCCGATGCCGGCATCCTTTGCGCCGCCATCCATCCGACGGGGCTTGGCGTCATTACCGGTGGCGATGACGGCCGTGTGGTATGGACGACGCGCGACGGTGGCGCCATTGAGCTGGCCGCGCACAAGAGCGCCTGGATCGACCATATCGCCGTCGCGGCCGAAGGCCAGGTCATCGCCTATGCCGCCGCCAAGAAAGCCTTTGTTCGCGACCTGCTGAAAAAGACCGAGCTGGTCTTTATCCATGACCACAGTGTCGCCGGCCTGGTCTTTTCGCCGGACGGCCGAAAGCTTTACTGCGCCACTTATAACGGCGTTGCCGTGTGGTTCTCACGCATCGAGAAGCAGAAACCGACCAGGCTGTACTGGGCCGGTTCGCATACCGCCATCGCCATGGCATCGTCGGGCGACTACGTGATCACCGCCATGCAGGAGAACGCCTTGCACGGCTGGCGGCTGAAGGACGGGAAGGACATGCGCATGGGCGGCTATCCGGCCAAGATCAAGTCGCTGGCCTTCTTTGCCAACGGCAAGCTCCTGGCCACCTCGGGCGCCAACGGCGCGGTGGTGTGGCCATTCCTGAAAGCCACCGGCCCGATGGGCGAGGAGGCGTCGGAGATCAACCCCGACCCGGCGACCATGGTGTCGGTCGTCGCCGGCGCCGATGACGGCACCTTGCTGGCTGCCGGAACCGAGGACGGCCGGGTATGGATGGCCGAGTTGCAGGCCAACGACGTCGCCTGGATCAAGCGCGAAAAAGGATCGCCGATTACCGCCCTGGCCATCGACGGCGCGGGGCAGCGCTTGCTGTTTGGCGATGAGAACGGTTTCGTTTATACATACCAATCCGAGTAAGCGGCTTTGGGGGCTGGCCTATGAGTGATCACGAAGACCAGGCGGACGGCCCGTCGGAAGAGTCGATCTACGACATCCCACCTCCGCTGGCGGACGAGGCGAACGCACCAGACAGCGAGCCGGCCGATCCACCCGCCACGGAACCGGTCACCGCTACGCCCGAAGTCGCCACCATCATCCCGCTCAAGCCGAAGAAAAAGGTCGGCATCCTGGGGTGGGGGTTGCGTATCGTTGCCGGCTTCTTCATCTTTTCCATCGGCTCGGTCGCCATCCACCGTTTCGTGCCGGTGCCGATCACTTTCCTGATGATCGAGCGCCTGGTCCAGGGCAACGGCCTCGATCACCGCTGGGTGCCAGCCGACCAGATCAGCGACAACCTCAAGGCCGCGGTCATCGCCTCCGAGGACGAGAAGTTCTGCTCGCATAACGGTTTCGACGTCCAGGCCATCGAGAAGGCCCAGAAGTACAACGCCACGCACAAGAAGAAGCGCGGCGCCTCGACCATCTCGCAGCAGACGGCCAAGAACGTCTTCCTGTGGCCGGACCGCTCGTGGGTGCGCAAAGGTTTCGAGGTCTATTACACCTTCCTGATCGAGCATCTGTGGACCAAGGATCGGATCCTCGAAGTCTATCTCAACAGCGTCGAGTGGGCGCCCGGTGTTTATGGCGCCGAGGCGGCATCCCAGCACTGGTTCCACCACTCGGCGGCGACGCTTTCCAAGGCCGAGGCGGCCAAGCTGGCGGCCATCCTGCCCGACCCGTTGAAGTACAAGACGACCGGCCACTATGTGGTCCGTCAGTCCGGCACCATTCAGGCCCGCGCCCGCGCCGTCGACAACGATGGGCTCGATTCCTGCGCGGCGGATTAGAAGCGGCTATGCTGGCCAATATGATCCATCTGGCTGACGGCAAGATGTGGCAACTTGCCTTCTGGGGTTTGTTAACGCTGGCCTTTCTGATCATGAGCGGTCGTGCCTGCGGCTGTGTAGCCGCCAGTCAGGCGATACCGCGGCAAAAGCCACGCACCAAGGCGGATCGAGTTTACTTTTTTCTGACTATCCTGTTCTGGATGGGGCTTGCCATGATGGCGGCTGTCTGTTTTGCCGACATCATGGTTAACGTCAAACCGGTCTTGCGTTTCGTAAATTTGCGCAATTACGGCTTTGGCGTTGCTATCATTGGAATAGGCCTGATTCTGCTCCTGCGGTTTGAAGTTCCGGCTTTGTATATGGTGCCTCATCCCGGTGCTTTCCGCCAAATTCTCGGCCGCGCGATAGGTTTCGTCGCGATAATCGCCGGCATTGGCTTTCTGTTGGTAGGTGTCTCCGCCGATGGCCTTAAGCGCGCGACCGTCGAGGCGGCTATGATTGTCCAAGCCATGAAAACCGGTTTGCCAGTTACGCCTTGACGCCTCCGCCTGATTGGCGTTCCCTTCTGCCCAACAAGGTCGGGAGGTTGTCATGAAGCGTCTTCTTCTGTCGGCGTCGTTCGCCGCCCTGCTGTGTGGCTGCGCCACCGTTCCCACGCCGCCACCGGTGCCGCCTGTGCCGGCGGTGCAGCCAGAAACGCCGATTGCCGATCCCGGCACCGGGCCGATCGCGGCGCCCGCGTCCGCTGGCCCTACGGCTGATGACGCCAAGGCCTATGCCGACAATGCCGAAAAGACCCTGGCCGACCTGAACGAATACGACAACCATGCCCAGTGGGTGCGCTCGACCTTCATCACCTACGACACCGAGTGGCTGCAAACCCGTGCCGACGCCGAGTTCGACAAGACCTCGGTCGACCTGGCCCTGGGCGCCGCCAAATTCAACGATGTCGACGCCGATCCGGTCACCAAGCGCAAGCTGAAGCTGCTCCTGCTGTCGCTGACCCTGCCGGCCGCCCAGACGCCGGGCGCGGCCGAAGACCTGGCGGCGACCTCAACGCGGCTCGATTCCGCCTACGCCACCGGCACCTTCACCTGGAACGGCAAGAGCTACAATCTTGACCAGGCTTCGGACGTCATGGCGTCAAGCCGCGATCCAGTGACCCTGCGCGCCATGTGGGAAGGCTGGATGTCGATCGCAGCGCCGATGAAGGACGACTATGCCCGCCTGGCCGACCTGTCCAATGCCGGCGCACGCGGCCTGGGGTTCGCCGATACCGGCGCCTTGTGGCGGTCGGGCTACGACATGGACCCGGATGCCTTCGCCGCCGAAACCGACCGGTTGTGGGATCAGGTAGCGCCGTTTTACAAGAACCTGCACTGCTATGTCCGGCGCAGGCTCAACGAAAAATACGGCGACAACGTCCAGCCGAAGTTCGGCCCGATCCGCGCCGACCTTCTCGGCAACATTTGGGGCCAGGACTGGTCGAACATCTATGATGTGGTTGCGCCGAAAAGCATCCATTCCAGCTACAGCCTCGATGCCCTGCTCAAGGCCAAAAAGTTCGACGCCGCGAAAATGGTCCATACCGGCGAGAACTTCTATACCTCGCTTGGCTTCCAGCCCCTGCCGCAGACCTTCTGGGACCGGTCGCAATTCACCCGGCCGCAGGGACGCGACGTGGTCTGTCACGCCAATGCCTGGGACGTCGACAATACGTCCGACCTGCGTATCAAGACCTGCCTGGAGGTCAACGGCACCGACTTCTATACGGTCCACCACGAACTGGGCCACAACTTCTACCAGCGCGCCTATTCGGATCAGCCCTACCTGTTCAAGAACGGCGCCAATGACGGTTTCCATGAGGCTATCGGTGACTTCATCGGCCTGTCATCGGTGACACCGACCTACCTGCATCAGATCGGGTTGCTCGACAAGGTACCGGATGAAAGCGAGGACATCCCGTTCCTGCTCAAGATGGCGCTGCAAAAGGTTGCCTTCCTGCCGTTCGGCCTGATGGTCGATCGCTGGCGCTGGGAGGTATTCTCTGGGAAAATCACCGAGGCGGACTACAACAGGCGCTGGTGGGAGCTGATCCATCAGTACCAGGGCCTTGATGCACCGGGCGTGCGCCCGTCGTCGGCCTTCGACCCGGGCGCCAAGTTCCATGTCGCGTCGTCTGTGCCCTATACGCGCTATTTCCTGGCCGAAATCCTGCAGTTCCAGTTCCAGCGCGCGGCGTGCAAGCAGATGGGATGGACAGGGCCGCTCGACCGCTGCTCGATCTATGGCGAACGCGCGGTCGGCGACAAGCTGAACCAGATGCTGGAAATGGGCCAGTCGCAGCCATGGCCGGACGAGCTCCAGACCTTTACCGGCGAGCGCGATTTCGACGCCACGGCGATCATCGACTACTTCAAGCCGCTCGACGACTGGCTGACCGTACAGAACGCCGGCCAGCAGTGCGGGTGGGACGACGCGACTTGATTGATAGGGTGTGGGGTCCGTGACCCCACGTCCCATAATTGCAGCGAACCTAGTCCGATGAAGCTGCTCTATACCAGACAGCTCCGTTGGAGATTGTCGGGCTTGGTATCGAATCCACAATAGTTACCTCAGGCGCATCATAGCTGAGAACACTAACCAGATGATTTTCCGTTATGACCTCGTAGTGCCTTAAGGAGCGCTCTCCGTAATCATATAACCAAGCAAGACTATCCGAAGCTTTTAGCAGGTTGGATTTTTCATAAGTCCGAATCCGTCGACCCTGAAAAAGAGCGTCTTCTTCGACCAAGCCATGGGATTCATTGACGATCATATATAAGGCATAGGCACTAAAACTGATTGAAAAATTTAAGTTTTTATCTGTGACGTGCAACTTTCTAGCTGGTACTCCGAGAGTATTGTCGCTTGTTGCTTCCTCCGATAGGGTAGCGGCCGTCACACCAATACAGAGTCTATTAGGTCCTGGCTCTGACAAGCTGCTTAAAAGCAAGCTAAAGCTGCTATCCAAAAGATCAAAAGCTTCCCCAAACATGCTCAGGCCAGCTTGATTTCGCGGATACGCTGCATCAGGAAATCATGCGCCGTGATCGCTTCCGGAAACTGGTCCGGGCGGTCCGCAGAGATGCAGTTGGGCAAGGTCTCGATCAGGTATGGGCTTTCGAAATGCAGGAAGAACGGCGTCGAGTAACGCGCGAAGTCCTTGCGCGCCTCGGCCGGATTGATCACCCGGTGCTGGGTCGACGGCAGGACACCGTTGGTCAGGCGCGAGAGCATGTCGCCGATATTGCACACGATGCAGTCTTCAGGCGGCGTGATCGGCAGCCACTGGCCGTCGCGATCGAGCAGTTGCAGGCCCGGCTCCTCGGCGCCCAGCAGGAGCGTAATCACGTTGATGTCGCCATGCGCCCCGGCGCGCACGCTCTCGCCCGGCTGGTTGACCGGCGGATAGTGCAGCAGGCGCAGCACCGAGTTGCCATCCTTGACCAGCGGGGTGAAGAACTCACGGTCGAGGCCGAGATAGACGGCGATGGCGCGCAGTACCTTCTTGCCCAAGGCGTCCAGCGTCTCATAAAGCGCATAGGTCGCGGCATGAAAGTCCTGCACCTCGTCCGGCCAGATATTGTCGGCCATGTGGTCGCGATAGGCATGGCCAGCGGGCAGGTCGCGGCCAACGTGGTAGAATTCTTTCAAGTCGTGCGCCGAATAGCCCTTGGCCGTCTCGACCCCGAACGGCGTATAGCCGCGCGCCCCGCCCGTGCCTTTGCGGTGATACTGGCTCTTGACCTCTTCCGGCAGAGCGAAGAAGGCCTTGGTCGCCGCATCGACGCGCTTCAGCAGCGCCGGATCGATGCCATGCCCGCCCAGGACGGCGAAGCCGTAGCGTTCGAAGGATGCGCCCAGCCTGTGCGCGAAGGCATCGAAATCGCTGTCATAAAGCGCCAGCGGCACGGGCGGAATGGCGGAGGTCTGGGTCACGGTGTCAGGCATGATGGCGGCTTTCGGCGGATACGGCTTTCAACTAATGCCCGGCCGTTCCAGGCGCAACCAATTTTGCCACACAGTTTTTTTAAGACTGCTCGGGGGATGATTTCCCTTACAAAGTCGGCTATTAACCGGTTTCACATCTGCGTGATTCTTTGACGCGGATCATCGAAGGTTCCAAGGCGTGTTTTCGCGGTCGATCACCGGTCAGGTCATCAGGGGCGCCAGCCTGTGTGCGGCCCTTGTCCTGGTGCTGTGTCTAGCGTTCGGCCTGGGCCATCCGCTGAAGGCCCAGAACGCCGCTTCGGCGCAGACCAGCGACCTTTCCGGCCTGGTCGACAGCGATCTGCAGCCTGTCAATTCGACCAAGGCCCTGAAGACTGCCGAAGTCTCGGTGGTGCGTGTGCTGGTCGTTTACCGCGGCTATGGCGGCACGCCGCTGGACACGGTCGGCATGGGGTCGGGCTTTGTCGTCGCGCCGGGCTATATCGTCACCAACTACCATGTCGTCGAGGTGCCGCCCGAGGCGTCGTCGGCCGACATCTATATCGTGCCGCACAAGGATTCCGGCGCCAGCTACCAGCCGGTGCAACTGGTCAAGTCATGGACCGACGGCGATCTGGCGCTGCTGCAGGCCAAGGACCTGAAGATCGCGCCGCTCAAGCTGTTCCTGACGCCGTACAAGAACGAGCGCGTCGTTTCGATGGGCTACCCGGACGTCACCGACCACCTGCTCAACCGAACCGGCACGGAATTGCTGGAGCCCGGCGACGCCTATGTGACGCAAGGCTCGATCGCCCTGTTCGCTTCGACCAATCCGGACGGCAGCCGCGTCGATACGCTGTTCCACACGGCGCCGATCAACCACGGCAATTCGGGCGGACCGCTGCTCAACGAATGCGGCCAGGTGGTCGGCGTCAATACGTGGTCGGCGCCGTCGACCGTATCGGCCACCGGCGATGTCGATCTGGCGGCCGGCCAGTTCGTCGCCACCCATGTTTCGGCGCTCAACACCTTCCTGAGTTCGGCTGGCGTTACGCCGCAGATCGTCAGCGATCCGTGCTACGCCAAGAGCGAAGACGAGATTACCAAGGATGACGCCCTGGCACGCGCGCTCAACGCCGCGGCCCAGGCCCAGGCCGACCGTCTTGCCGAGCAGAAGAAGGCCGAAGCCGACCGCGCGGTCATGGAACGCTGGCAACTGGGCGCCATGGTGGTGCTGTCGCTGCTGGTCCTGACCCTGATCGCGCTCCTGATCATGCGGGACCGCCGCCATCGCCTGGAAATCCATCGCAAGGAAAAGGACGCGCCGACGGCCTTCAGCGCCGAAACGCCGCCCAAGCCGGCAAAGACAACCGCACCCAAGGCGGAAAAAGCCGAGAAACCGAAGACCGTCAAGGCCGTGCCGCCGCCACGCCACCCCGTTCCATGGGGCTGGATCCTGCTCGGCCTGATCATCATCATCGCCGTCGTCGCCTTCCTGATCAAGGACCACGACATCTACAGACGCCTGACCTCGCCACGCGTCGCAGCTGCCAATCCGGCGGTCGTGCACATGGTATGTGAAGTCGATCACGCCGCATCGCCCAATCCCCTGAGCGGTGCCGGACCGACCGATTTCGAGTTCGACGCCGTCCACGCCTGCGTGAACGGCCGCACGCCCTATGAACGCCAGAGCGACGGGTCGCTTCTGCGTTTCACGGTCAGCGACAGCGACCCTGTTGCCGCCAAGATGGAATTGTCGGCCGACGGCCTGACCTTCCGGCGCAGCGACTATCGCCTCGATCCCGTGCAGCACAAGGCCTATCTCGACCAGAGGGCGGCCCTGGGTTCGTTGCGCTGCTCCGCTGACATGGACGCGGGCGCCACGGCCCAGCTCAACGACAACCTGGCGCGGGTGCGTTCATTGTCGCAGAGCTACCTGACGACGCAGCCCGACACCCAGACGGTATGGACCTGCCACCGGAAAACCGATTCATAGTGTTGGAAGCTTTGCTTAATTCCGTTACTGACACGCAGCGGAATCCCATCGTTTTTTTATGGAATTAGCCGTTTTAGTGACTGTGGCTGTCGCCCTGTGTGTTCAGCCGGCGTTCATCGGGGGCGTCGTAAGACGCGAACATCAGTTCTTTCAAAGGAGTAAGACCATGCGCAAACTCGTACTCTGCCTGACCGGTATGACCTTTCTGCTCGCCGCGTGCGATACGGTGGATACCTCGAACGGCCTCAAGACCCATTCCAACACCAAGACCGGCGCCCTGATCGGCGCGGGCGTCGGCGCGGTTGCCGGCTACCTGTCCAACAAGAAGGGCGACCAGGCCCGCAAGAACGCCATGCTGGGCGCGGGCATCGGCGCCCTGGCTGGCGCCGGCGTCGGCGCCTACATGGACCGCCAGAACAAGGACTTGCGTGCCTCACTGGAAGGCCGCGGTGTCTATATCACCCGCGACGGCGACAACATCATCCTCAACATGCCGGGCGACGTGACCTTCGCCTCGGCCTCGGCCGACCTGGCGCCCAATTTCGAGCCGGTGCTCGACGACGTCGCGACCATCCTCAACCAGTACCCGGCGACCTATATCGACGTCGTCGGACACGCCGACAGCCAGGGGACGGAAGCCTATAACCAGGACCTGTCGGAGCGTCGCGCCAATGCCGTGGCCGGCTACCTGGTCGACCACAAGGTCAAGCAGGAACGCATCTATGTCGCCGGCATGGGTGAAAGCCAGCCGATCGCCGACAATTCGACGCCGGAAGGCCGCGCCAAGAACCGCCGGGTCGAAATTACCCTGCGACCGGTGACGCAGTAGACCCGTTAACCCTCTCCCTTGAGGGAATATCAAAGTTAAGACCCTAGGTTGGGCGGCATGGATACTCCGTGCCGCCTTTCCCTTCTGGGCGCCGAGGTCGACGTCGTCACCCCGGCCTTAGTGCTCGATTTCATCGCCAGCCGCGCAACGGCCGGGCGGCGCGGTATCGTGGCCAACCACAATCTGCACAGTCTTTACCTTTATGCCCAGCGCGAGGACATGCACGCCTTCTATGCCCGCGCCGACCTGATCGAGATCGATTCGACGCCGATGATTGCATGGGCCAGGCTGATGGGACTGAAGGTGTCGCGCGACCACCGCTGCACTTATCTCGATTTCCGTGACGATTTCTGGACCATGGTCCGGGCGAAGGGCCTGAGTGTCTATTTCGTCGGCGGCACGGCCGAGGTCTGCCGCACGGCGCGCGCTGCTATTCTCAGCCGCTATCCCGGCGTCCGGCTGGACACCCATTCCGGCTTCTTCGAGCTGAAAGGCAAGAGCAACGAAGCGGTCCTGGCCGATATCGCCATGAAGCATCCCGACGTGCTGCTGGTCGGCATGGGCATGCCGCGCCAGGAGTTGTGGATCCTCGACAATCTAGCTCGCCTGCCAGCCTGCGTTATCCTGCCGGTTGGCGGCGCGTTCGACTACGAGGCCGGGGCGCAATACATGCCGCCGCGCTGGACGGGGCGACTGGGGCTGGAGTGGCTGGCGCGGTTCATGGCCGACCCGCAGCGCCTGTTCGAGCGCTATTTCATCGAACCCTGGGCGCTGATGCCGCAGATGATCAACGACGTGACCCTGGCCGTGGCGGGCCTTGAGCGCCGGGTTGCCCGCCCGCCCTTGGATGTCGCCCAGCCCTGGCAACGCCGTCAAGCGCTGAGCCACGATACGCCGTTGCCGGAACCGGCGCCGATAACCGAGCCGGAGACTGCGCCAGCGGAGAAAAAGCCGCGTCGCAGTTCGGCGAGCGGGCGGTCATGACAACGGATGGCAAACCTTAAAGTTTATAGTTAACGCGGTCTTAACCGCGCCCCGGCAACATGGCGTCACGGGTGATTTGCGCCCGGATTCTGCCCGTGTGCGCCATGACCGACCAGCCGCCCTATCGCGATTTTTCCCCCCAGATCGATCCCGTCAAGGGCAAGACGGTGTTGATCACCGGCGGCACAGGGTCCTTCGGCCGCAAGATGACCGAAACCCTGTTGGCGCATTACGATCCGAAGAAGATCATCATCCTGTCGCGCGACGAGCTGAAGCAGTATGAACAACGTTGCGAACTGGAAGAGCGCTTTCCCGCCGACAAGCTCAGCAAGATGCGCTTTTTCCTCGGCGATGTGCGCGACCGGGCGCGGCTGGAGCTGGCCTTCCGCGGCGTCGACATCGTCATTCATGCTGCCGCGCTGAAACAGGTGCCGGCGGCCGAATATAACCCGTCTGAATGCATCGCCACCAATGTCAACGGCGCGGAGAACGTCGTCTGGGCCTGTCTGCACAATCGGGTGCAGCGCGTGGTGGCCCTGTCGACCGACAAGGCCTGTTCGCCGATCAACCTCTATGGCGCGACCAAGCTGGCTTCCGACAAGATCTTCGTGGCCGCCAACAACCTGTCGGGTGATATCGGCACGCGATTCTGCGTCGTGCGTTACGGCAATGTCGTCGGCTCGCGCGGTTCGGTCGTGCCCTATTTCAAGCGCCTGCTGACCCAGGGTGCCAAGGACCTGCCGATCACCGATACGCGCATGACCCGGTTCTGGATTTCGCTCGACCAGGGCGTGGCCTTCGTCTTGTCGTGCATGGAACTGACGCAGGGCGGCGAGATCTTCGTGCCCAAGATACCCGCGACCCTGGTCACCGACCTGGCGACCGCCATGGCGCCCAAGGCCGGCCACACCGTCATCGGCATCCGACCGGGCGAGAAGTTGCACGAAATGATGATTTCGGCCGACGACGCGCGTTCGACCTATGAGCTTGACGATCGCTACGTCATCGAGCCGGAATTCGTCGAATATACCCGCAAGTCGTTCGCCAAGGTGCGCGGATCGAAACGCGTGCCTGAGGGTTTCCACTATTCTAGCGACATCAATCCGGAGCGGCTCGATGCCTCGGGCATCCGCGGCATGATGAAGGCCTATCTGGAATGAGCTTCCTGCCCTATGGACGCCAGTCGATCAGCGAGGCCGATATTGAGGCCGTGGTCGCGGCCCTGCGGTCGGACTTCCTGACCACAGGCCCGATGGTCGAACGCTTCGAGGCCGAAATCTGCAAGGTCACCGGCGCGAAAGAAGCGGTGGTGGTCGCCAACGGCACGGCGGCACTGCATCTTGCCGTTATGAGCGAGGACCTGGGTTCGAAGGATGTCGTCGTTGTGCCGTCGATCACCTTCGCCGCCAGCGCCAACTGCGTCGCCTATTGCGGAGCGCAGGTGGTGTTCGCCGATGTCGATCCGCAGACAGGCCTGATCACGGACGAAAGCTTCAACGATGCGGTTAACCTGATCGCCCGTGGCTATCCCGATTATCGCTTTGCCGGCGTCATTCCGGTGCATTATGCCGGTCGGCCCGTCGACCTGTTGCATATATCGTCCGTATGCGGAGAGCATGGCGCCTTTGTAATCGAAGACGCCTGCCACGCCATCGGCACTATGGGCCCGCAAGGGCAGGTCGGATCGTGCCAACACAGTGACATGGCGTGCTTCTCCTTCCATCCGGTCAAGACCCTGACCACTGGGGAGGGCGGAGCGATCACCCTCAACGATCCCGAGCGGGCGCGTCGGCTGCGGCGTTTGCGGTCGCACGGCATCGAACGCGATCCGGAGGCATTTGTCGGCGATGAACACGGGCCTTGGGTCTATGAAATGCAGGAACTGGGCTTCAATTATCGCCTGCCGGACCTGAACTGCGCCTTGGGTGTCTCGCAGATACAGCGTCTCTCATGGTTCGCCGAACGCCGTCGCCAACTGGTGACATTGTATCAACATGCCTTGGCGACCACCAACCTGCCGGTGTCCTGGCCGGCACCATTGGCGAGCGACAATCCCGTCTTCCATCTGTTCGCCGTCTCTATCGATTTCAGCGCCCTGGGCACCACGCGCACGGCTGTGATGCAAGCATTGAAGGATCGTGGTATCGGCAGCCAGGTTCATTACATCCCCGTCCACCGACAACCCTACTGGCAGGGGCATGCCCTGGCGCAGCGCGATCTTCCGGGTGCGGATCGTTTCTATGCGCAGACGCTTTCTTTACCGCTCTACGCCGATATGGAGGATGGCGACCCGGCGCGCGTGGTCGCCGCCTTACAGGCCATACTTACATGAGTTCTGGCATGAGTTTCGAGATCGAGATCGCCGGGCGCAGGATCGGCAGCGACAATGAGCCCTATACCATCTGCGAACTGAGCGGCAACCACAACGGCTCGCTCGATCGCGCGCTCAGCATGGTCGATGCCGCCGCCGCGACCGGCTGCGACGCCATCAAGCTGCAGACCTATACCGCCGACACCATCACCATGAAGTCGGACCGGCCGGAGTTCTTCATCCATGGCGGCCTGTGGGACGGGCGCTCGCTCCACGATCTTTACGACGAGGCCCATACCCCCTGGGACTGGCACCCGGCCCTGTTCGAGCGGGCCAAGAAGCATGGCGTGACGATGTTTTCGTCGCCGTTCGACGACAGCGCCGTCGATCTGCTTGACAGCCTGGGTGCGCCGGCCTTCAAGATTGCCTCGTTCGAGCTGGTCGACCTGCCACTCGTCGCCTATGCGGCGTCCAAGGGCAAGCCGTTGATCATGTCGACCGGCATGGCCAACGACAAGGAAATCGCCGCCGCGGCCGCCACGGCGCGCAAGTACGGCACTGGCGAGATCGTCCTGTTGCATTGCGTGTCGGAATATCCGGCGCCGATGGAAACGGCGAATGTCCGCACCGTGCCTGACCTGGGGCGCAAGTTCGAATGTGTATCCGGTCTTTCCGACCATACGTTCGGCACGGCGGCATCGGTCGCGGCAGTGGCCCTGGGCGCCTGCGTCATCGAGAAGCATTTTACGCTGCGCCGCGCCGATGGCGGGCCGGATTCCGGCTTCTCGCTTGAACCCGGGGAATTTACCGCCTTGGTCAAGGACTGCAAGGATGCCTGGCGTGCTCTGGGGCATGTCCACTACCAGACGCTGGGCATCGAGCAGGGTTCGAAGACCTTCCGCCGCTCGCTCTATGTCGTCGCCGATGTTAAAAAGGGCGAGCCCCTGACGCGCGGCAATGTCCGCTCGATCCGGCCGGGCCTCGGCCTGCCGCCGGTGCGCCTGTGGGACGTGGTGGGCAAGCCCGCCGCCCGCGACCTCAAGCGTGGCGAGCCGCTTGCCGACGACATGATCGACTGAAGGCCGTGACCGCTCTTCAAGCCGCCTTCTTCTGGCTCGACTATGCCGCCGTAGCAGTGTTCGCCATGTCGGGTGCGCTGGCGGCGGCGCAGAAAAAACACGACATCATCACCTTCGGCTTCTTTGCCGCCATCACCGGTGTCGGCGGCGGCACCCTGCGCGACTTGCTGATCGGCGCGCCGGTCTTCTGGGTGCAGCGGCCGGGCTATATCATGGTCTGCCTGGCGGCGGCCATCGTGGTGTGGCTGCTGGGCAGCCGCGGCTGGCGCTTCCGGGCATTGTTGTGGCTCGATGCCCTGGGCCTTGCCGCCTATGCGGTCGTGGGTTCGGCCAAGGCGCTGTCGCTCGGCGTTTCTCCCTTTTCGGCCGTGGTGATGGGCGTGCTGACGACGTGCTTCGGCGGCATCATACGTGATGTGTTGGCGGGCGAGCCCAATCTGCTGGTTCGGCGCGAGATCTACGTCACAGCCGCCCTGCTGGGTGCAGCCCTGTTCGTCATCCTGAAAACGCTGGGCGTCGACTTCTGGCCGGCCGCCTTGGCTGGCTTCGCGGCGGCCCTGGCGCTGCGCGCCGCAGCCATCCATTTCGGCCTCAGCCTGCCGGGCTTTCGGACCGGCGAAACCTAGCCGCCCTTCAGGACGCGATAAGTGACCTCGGCGACCTCCCAGTCCTCTGGCGTGTCGATGTCGACAACCTGGGTGCGCGGCAGGATGACTGGCGCGGAAATGGGAGAGAAGGCGACCTCGCCGCCCGTCCAGGCGTCGCACCAGCCCCAGTAGAACTGGGCCGCGTCGTGATAGGCGGGCTCCAAGTCCTGCGACCGCTTGCTCAGATTCTCCGGCCAGAACATGGCGACGCTGCCGTTGTCGGTGCGGCGCAAGGCGCGCTGGATCGGAAACGCATACGATGTCACTGAAAAAGCAAAGCGCTTGCCAGGTTGCCGGAGCAGTTCCCAGCCTTCCTTAAGTCGCTCCGGATCGATCAGGGGGGCGGTGGCGTAGATGCAGCAGGCGGCGTCGAAGGGCATGCCATGCTCACGGAACCAGTCGATGGCGTGGACGACGACGGCACCGGTGCCGGCATGGTCATTGGCCAGTTCGGCCGGGCGCAGGAAAGGCGTATCCGCGCCGCACGACCGCGCCACCTCGGCGATTTCCTCGTCGTCGGTCGAAACGATCACCTGGTCGAACAGCCCACAGTCGAGCGCCGCCTGAATGGGATAGCTGATCATCGGGCGGCCATAGAACGGCTTGATGTTCTTGCGCGGTATGCGTTTCGAACCGCCGCGCGCCGGGATGATGGCGACCTTCCTCATCGCATGAAGACCCGGTTGATATAGGGATCGAAGCGTTCATCCCTGTCCAGAACCGGCCGCTTCGGCGCCAGGGGCGAAGGGTAAAGATTATATTCGATACCGACCAGCAGGCGCGGCTTCGTCTTCGGCAGCAGGCCCTTGTGGAAGCCGTAGACATCTTCAAGGAACCATGACCCCGCCGGGGCCTCTAGGGTCATGACGGCGTCTTTGCCGAAGGTTTCATGGATGGCCTCGTCGGTCTGGGCGCGTGCACTTTCCAGCCGCGCTGTCCGGCTCGACCCGCGGACATAGACGTGCGGCCCCGCGTCCTGGTCGACATCGGTCAGGTAGATGAACAGCTTGAACGAGCGCGAACAGTCGAAATCGCGATGAAACCGTTGGGCGCCCTTGGCCGTTTCGCGGCCCGGATAAGACCAGGAGGCGCCGATATTGTCGATGGTCGGCTTGCAGCCGAACCACAGTTCGGCTGCAGCGAGGATATCCGGGTGGTTGGCCAGTTCCAGCAGGTGCGGCGCGTGGATAACCTCTTCCGAGGTGAAATAGCCGAGATTGACCTCGGGCGACGGTGGCGCATCCCAGGCGAAACGGCCGAGGTGCGGACGGTAGGGATCGTGACACAGGGTCTGCCGGAAATAGGCGACAAGATCGCCCAGCACGTCGGCCGGCAGCGGCCCCTGCATGGCGGTGACGCCCTGGTGGCGAAGGGCGTCATAAAAACCGCGCGCCTTGTCCGACGGTTGAAAGCCGGCGGTCCTGGGCTGGAAGGCGGCAAAGGTTTCGGACAGACGGTCGCGTTCGGCGAGACCGAATACGGGCAGCAGGTCGTAAGCGATGGTGCGGCGGTCTTCGCGAGCGCGTTCGAAGAAGCGCCGCCAGGTCGGCACACGCGTCTTCAGGCGCTCGGAAAAGGCCGGCACGGACCTAGAGCCCGACCAGGGCGGCCAGATCGTTCAGCGTCCTGGCGTCCTTCAGCTTTTCGCCGTCGACGATCTGGCCCATGTCGCTGTCGACCATGGCGACGAAGGAAATGACCGACAGGCTGTCCCAGTTGCCGACGTCGCCGATCTGTTCGGCGCCGGTGAGGCCCGACGGGTCGGCTTCGAGGATTTCGGCGACGGCCGCGAAAAAGGCGGGCTTGTCCATGAGGAAACTCCGTGACGCAAATAGGTTTTCACGGTCCAGCAAATCCCGATTCCGTCAATATTCCCTTAAAACTTAACTGCCACCGTCGGCGCGAAAACGGGCGCGAATCAGCGCATGATCGAACCATGACCGAAGCCAGACTGAGCGGCGTGACTATCCGGGGCGTGCGCGCCTGCGTGCCCACCATGACGCGTACCCTTGCCGAGGAAAACCTGATTCCCGAAGAGGCGGAGCGCGAACGCCTGATGGGCTCGATCGGCGTACGTTCGCGCCATATCGCGCGGCCGGATCTACTGACCTCCGACCTGTGCCAGAAAGCGGCCGCCGGCTTGCTTGAGAACCTGGGCTGGGCGCATGACACCATCGACGTGCTGATCATGGTGACGCAAAGCGCCGACTACGTCATTCCGGCGACGGCGTGCGCGCTGCAATCGCGACTCGGCCTGGGGTCATGCCTGGCGTTCGACATCAATCTCGGCTGCTCGGGCTATGCCTACGGTTTGTGGACGGCGGCGGCTCTGATGAAGACGCTGAAGCTGGATCGCCCGGCGCGGGCCCTGGTGCTGGCGGGCGACGTCTCAACCTCGAAGCTTCTGGAAGGCGACCGGGCGACCATTCCATTGTTCGGCGACGCCGGTTCCGCGACGGCTCTGGAAATTGATCCGAATGCGGACGATATGTATGGTGTTTTCGGCACGGACGGTTCCGGCGCGGCCCATATCATGGTCGAGGCCGGAGCGCTCAGGCTGCCCCTGCTGCCGCCAAAGGACCCGCATGCGCCGGACAAGGCTGACGAGCTTTACCGCAAGTCGCGGCTGCATCTCAACGGCACCGAGGTATTCAATTTCACGCTGAAGAACGTGCCGCCGCTGGTCAAGGCGATCTTCGAAGCGTCGGATACCGGCATCGACGATATCGATTATGTCCTGTTTCACCAGGCCAATGTCTTCATGCTCAACCACCTACGCAAGAAGTCCGGCCTGCCCGAGGACAAGGTGCCGATCGCCATGGAAACCTATGGCAACACCTCGTCGGCTTCGATCCCGCTGACCATTGCCGACAAGCTGTCCGATGCTTTTGATCGTCCTCGCCAAGTGGTGATGATGGGCTTCGGGGTCGGCTGGTCGTGGAGCGCGATGAAGGTCACGGTCGGACCCATGGCTGCGCCGCGTGTCGTGGAGTATGACTGATGCCCGACACGGTCTGTCCGCCGCACTACCGCACCCTGCTGGGCCAGGTTCCGGCCGAAAATTATGCTGGCGCGCCAACGCTGCGGCGTGAACTGGACGCCATCTTCCGGCCGTCGTGGCTGTGCGTCGGCTTCACCAGCGACCTGAAGGCCCATAACGACTTCATCACCTTCCAGCTTGGTCCGCACAGCATCGTGGTGCAGAATTTCAAGGGCGCGCTGAAAGCCTTCCGCAACGTCTGCTCGCATCGCTTTTCACGTATCCAGACGGAAGCCTGCGGCAACCGTTCGCTGACTTGCCCTTATCACGGCTGGCGCTATGACGGCGAAGGCCGCCCGATGGGCATTCCCCACAACGAAACGGCCTTTGGCCTGACCGACGACGACAAGACGGCTCTGGCGCTGGAAGCCTACGCTCTGGAGGTGGTGGGCCATTTCGTCTTTGTACGGATGAAGTCGTCGGGCCCGACCTTGCGCGCCTTTCTGGGCGACGTCTATGACGTGCTGGAACATGTCGCTGCAACCTGTCCGGAACGCATCGAAAATACGGTGCACGAGGTCGAGGCCAACTGGAAACTGGGCGTGGAGAACGGCGTCGAGGCCTATCACCATCCGCTGGTCCACGCCGACACCTTTTCCTATGTCCTGCAACCGGGTGTCGTGATGAACACCTACGGCCCGCACTGCACGCACGAAGGAATCCTGACTGAAAAATCGGCCCATTGGTGGACGACGGTCACCAACATGGCCAGGCTGACGGTCAGTGATCGTTATCGTGACTATGTCAGCTTCCTGATCTTTCCCAATATCGTCACCACCTTCACCGCCGGTGCCTTCTTCACCTTCCAGATCCTGACGCCACTGTCGGATACGCGCATGCGCATCGCGTCAAGCGGCTGGCTGGCCGAGGGAGCAGGCGCTGCGCGTCAGGCCGTCATAGGCGCGCTGACTGCTTTCAGTGGCAAGGTGCGCGATGAAGACAAGACGATCTGTGAGATCGCCCAGGCCGGTGTGTCCGAACACGGACTAAATCGGCCGCCGTTGCTGGGCGAGGTCGACAACCGTGTTCGCCATTTCCAGCGCGCCTATGCCGACTGCATGGGAGTGGGCGATGTATGAGGGCTATCTTGGCCATATTCCGCCTGATCATTACTGGCGTGATGACGTGCTGGCCACCGAACTGGACACGGTTTTTGCCGCGAGCTGGCTGTGCGTGGGGTTCACGGACGATCTTGCCCGTGACCGCGATTTTGCCACCACCCAGATCGGTCCGCACAGCATTGTGGTGCAGAACTTCAAGGGCCAGCTGAAGGCGTTTCGCAACGTTTGTTCGCACCGCTTTTCGCGCATCCAGACGGATGCCTGCGGCAACCGATCGCTGACATGCCCCTATCACGGCTGGAGCTATGATGCCGAAGGCCGGCCGATCGGCGTGCCGCACAATGCCACGGCCTTCGGGCTCGATGATGCCGACCGTGCCGCCCTGGCGTTGAAATCCTATGCGCTCGAGATCTGCGGTCGCTTCGTTTTCGTCCGCATGAGCACCGAGGGCCCGTCGCTGCGGCAGTTCCTTGGCCGAGTTTATGACGATCTGGAGCACTTCAGCGCCACCTGCCCGAATGAGATCAGCCGTACCGCCTTCGAATGGCAGGTCAACTGGAAGGTCGGGCTGGAAAACGCCGCCGAGGGCTACCACACACGCATGATCCACCGCGACAGCCTCGATCCGACGCTGGACGAAGACCTGTTGGTCGAACGGATCGAGGACCATACGGTGTTTTACCGCAGCCTGTCGGAGAAGACGCAGGCCTGGTGGGACCGTGTCGGCAAGATCATCAAGATGCAGGTCAGCGAGCGCTTTCCGCAAAGCGTCAACTGGGTCATCTTTCCCAACATCGTCATCCTGGCGACGCACGGAGCGTCGTTCGTCTTCCAAACCTTCGAACCGCTGTCACCCCTGCGCTTCCGCTTCAAGTCGACCTACTGGCTGGCCGACAGCCAGAAAGGCGCGGCCACCGATGCTGTCGCCAAAAGCCTGTCTGAATTCAGCGAGCAGGTGATGGGCGAGGATCACGGCGTCTGCACCTATGTCCAGGCAGGATTGCAGGATACCGGTAGCGCCCGCCCGCCCCTGCTCGGCGTGCCGGAACAGCGTATCGCCCACTTCCAGAAAGCCTATGCGCGCTGCATGGGGCTGCTTCCGGCCGTGGCCACAGAGCGGGAAGCGTCGTGATGACGGCGTTCAACCCGATGTCGTTGACCGATCGGACGATCCTGGTGACCGGCGCCACCAGCGGCATCGGTCGCGCCACGGCGATCTACCTGTCGAAGCTCGGTGCACGGATCATCGCATCCGGCCGCAACCCGGAACGGCTCGACCAGGTTCTGGCGGAGCTGAATGGCGGCGGACATACGGGTCGGATTTTCGACCTGGCCGATCTTGACGCCATCGTACCGTGGTTGAAAGCTCTGTGTACGGAGGTTGGTCCGCTCAACGGCATCGCTCATTGCGCCGGCGTGCAGGCAACCCGGCCGATCCAGGCGGTCAAGCCGGATTTTGTCATGGACGTGCTGACCCAGAACCTGGGCGCAGCGCTGATGCTGGCGCAGGGTTTCCGGCTCAAGGCCTGCCACGGTACGCCGGCGTCACTGGTCTATTGCTCGTCGTCTGCGGCCTTGAAAACCGCGCCCGGCAATGTCGTCTACGCTTCGTCCAAGGGGGGCATCGTCTCGGCGGTCAAGGGGCTGGGCGTCGAGCTGGTGCGTGACGGCGTGCGCGTCAATGCGGTCGCGCCGGCCATGGTCGATACACCGATGTCGGATCAGTTCCGTACCATCCTCAGCGAGGAAAATTTCAGGCGTGTCGTCGACATGCATCCGCTGGGCCTCGGTCAGCCCGATGATGTCGCCGCCGCCATCGCCTTTTTGCTGGCCGATACGTCGCGCTGGATCACCGGTTCCATATTGTGCGTGGACGGAGGGTTTCTGGCATGATGGCGGCGGCGAAACCTTCGCGAAAGCTAGCCCTGTCCTTGTCGCACGCCCATAGCCATGGTCCGCTGGGTTATCTGGAGATGGGCCGCGCCGACGATCCGTGCGTGGTGTTCGTCCACGGTTTCGGCGCTGATCTCCTGACCTGGCAGTTGTGTCTGGTGCCTTTGGCGGCACACTATCGCCTGATCGCACTGGACCTGCCGGGACATGGTCGCACGGCCGGCGATGTCGGCACGGCGGATCTGGCCTTCATGACCGGCTGGCTCGACGAGGCCTTCGATGTGCTGGGTATCGCCGACGCCGCCATTGTCGCCCATTCGATGGGCGCCAAGATCGCGCTGGGCTTTGCCTTGTCGCACCCTCATCGTATAAGTCGATTGGCGTTGATCGCGCCCGCCGGTCTGGGCGGAGATTTCCATCTCGATACACTGGATGCCTTTCTTAGCGACCCGACATACGCCGAAGCGTTGGCCCAGCAGTTATTGGGGCCGCGCGGCGATAACCTGGTGGCAGCCCTGGCCAGGTCGCTCAGTGAAGCCGCCGATGCAACGCGTGGTGAAGGTCTTAGGAAGCTGCTGGGCCAATCTAAGGCCTATGGTCTGGCCTTGCCGCCCGAAGGCTTCGACTGGTCGCGCATTCGCGTGCCGGTGACCCTGCTATGGGGTGACCATGACCGGCTTATTCCCCTGCCTGAGGCTCGGCGCCTGCCACCGCGTGCACCGCTGCATATTATCAGTGGCGCCGGACATTTGCCGCATATGGAAGCTTCCGGTGACGTTGTTTCCGTTTTGAAGGAGTTTTTGCGATAATGTCTGCGTTCGATCTCCTTCGCGATGAATTGACGACCATCCTCCGCGACAAGGGCGCGCCGCTCGGCGTCATTGAAGCAGATACGGCGTTGCTGAATGGCCCGCTCGATATCGACAGTCTCGACCTGGCGACTTTGGTCGTTGTGATGGAGGAAAGGACCGGCCTGACACCTTTTACCAACGGTTTCGTCCTGTTCCATACGGCCGGTGAACTGGCCAAATTGTTCGGAGACTGACATGTCCGGCGGTGGCTTTACGCTGATCGAGGGCGGGAAGACGCTGCGGCTTGGCGACATAGCGGTGCGCGGCGGCCGTATCGACGTTGCCACCGTCGGCGTGGCCGGGGTAATCGGCGCGCTGGAAGTAGGCGAAGCCTGGCTGGTCCGTGATCCAGCCGGCGAGCCTATACCGCCCGCGGCCGCTGGACACATCGGCCTGCAGACCTCGGGCACGACCGGTCCGCCGAAATGGACCCTGAGTACGCGTGAAAAGCTGACCGAGAGTATCAAACCGGGCGAGGAGCCCGCGCGCTGGCTTCTGACCTTCAATCCCGGCAGCTTTGCCGGGGTCAATGTCATTCTGTCGGCCATGGCTGGTGGCCACGTCCTGATCGCGCCGCCTTATGGTGCCTCGGTCGCGGACATGGCCGATCTGGCAATCGAGGAACAAGCCACGCATATTTCCGGCACACCGACCTTCTGGCGCGCCTTTCTCATGGCGCTTGGTGACCGGCCGCTGGCGCTGAAAAGCGTCACCCTGGGCGGAGAGGCCGCGGACCAGGCCATTCTGGATGCCGTACACGCACGATTCCCCGAGGCTGCCCTGCGCCACATCTACGCGACCACCGAACTGGGCCGCGTCTTTTCGGTTGCAGACGGCAGGGCAGGGTTTCCGGCGGTATGGCTGGGTGATCGGCTGGCGCTGTCCGATCGGACAACATTGCTGGTTTCCGGCAGGGATACCGGTGATGTGGTCTCCGTTGAAGGCGACCGCGTGCTGTTTCGCGGCCGCATCGATGCCATGGTCAATGTCGGCGGTGTCAAGGTTTTCCCTGAAACGGTCGAAGCCCATCTGCTGCGATTGCCGTTCGTGCAGGAAACGCGGGTAACGGCCAGGCCAAATCCGATCACCGGCCATATACTGACGGCGGACATAGTTTTGAAACCATTTTCCGGTGATGTTGCGGCGACGATTCGCGATCACCTGGCGGCTCTGCCGCGCAGCCATCGCCCGGCCAGCCTGCGGTTCATCGATGCTATCAACATTGGTGCCACGGGCAAGAAACTGAGGACGTAAGGTGAGCGATTCCGCCGCCAAATGGATCATGCTGAGCGGGGCCAGTCGCGGGCTGGGCCTAGTGCTGGCGCGTGACCTGCTGGCCCAGGGTTATGGCGTGGCGGCCTGTTCGACCACCTACAACGCCGACCTTGAGGCGCTTCAATCCGTGCACGGAACAAAATTCTTCTGGGCGGCTACCGACATGGCGGACACAGCCGCCATCGAAGCCTTCGTGACCGCTTCGATGGCGGCCTTCGCGGGCCAACGCCTGTGGGGCGTGATCAACAATGCTGGCATGTCGGTCGAGGGCATCTTGTCCACCTTGCCGGTCAGGGACATCGAACACGTCCTGCAGGTCAACCTGACCGGCGCGATCTGTCTGGCGCGCGCCGGTCTGCGCCAGATGATGAAAGCGCGGAAGGCGGGTCGTATCCTCAACATTTCCTCGATCACTGGCGTTCGCGGCTACACCGGCCTGACCGCCTACGCCGCCTCGAAGGCAGGTATGGACGGCTTTACCCGCGCCCTGTCGCGTGAGGTCGGCCGGCTTGGCATTACCGTTAATTCGATCGCGCCGGGCTACATGAAAACCCAGCTGTCACAGGGACTTGACGACGGGCAACTGGATCAGATCGTCCGCCGCACGCCGATGGGCCGGCTCTGCGAACTGGCTGACATTGTCCACCTGGCTCGCTTCCTGTTGTCCGAGGATGCCGGGTTCATGACCGGTCAGACCCTGGTCGTCGACGGCGGGCTGACGTCATGAGGCGTGCGGTATGACCAGCTTTACCGCCCGTGCTCCCAGGCTTTGCGGCATCGTCACGGCGCTGCCTGACCGGGTGAGCGAGAATACGGACCTTGCGGCCAGTTTCGGCGTCGAGACCATGGCCAAGATCATCGCCGCCACCGGCATCGAACGTCGTCCGGTCAGCGATCATCATACCGTCAGTGACCTGGGCTGCATGGCGGCCGAACACTTGTTGGGAAGGCTTGGCTGGGAACGCTCCAGCATCGGCCTGCTCATCGTCGTCACCCAGACGCCGGACTATCCGCTGCCGTCGACCGCCTGCGTCATGCAGCATCGGCTGGGCCTGGGCACGCAAGTGGCAGCACTCGACATTGGCCTGGGATGCTCAGGGTATGTTTACGGTCTGTCGGTAACGACTGCGATGATGCAGGCGGGCGGTATATCGCGTGCCCTGCTGGTTGCCGGTGACATCACCACGCGCATGATTTCCGAGAGCAACCGCGCGCTCGCACCCCTGTTCGGCGATGCCGTGGCGGTGACGGCGCTTGAACTGTCCGAAGACGGATCGATTGCCCTCGATCTCGGATCAGACGGATCCGGCGCGCCTTATCTGATATCGAAGAGTGGTGGTCTGGCCGAGCCTGGCAAGGCGGAATTGTTCATGGATGGCACTCAGGTCATGGCCTTTTCGCTCAAGCAGGTGGCACCGTCGGTCGAACGCGCCCTGGCCGCCGCCGGCATGGCCATTGGCGAGGTTGACCATGTCATTCTGCATCAGGCCAATGCCATGATGCTGAAGACGCTGGGACACAAGATCAAGGCGCGCGACGATCAGATGGTCTATGCCATCAGGGACTTCGGCAATACGTCCTCGACCTCGATTCCTTTGGCCATCTGCGATCATCTGATGAAACATCCGTCTACGGACGATCAGACTTTCCTGCTCTGCGGCTTCGGTGTCGGCTGGTCGTGGTCGACGGCGGTGTGGCGGACGCCGGCGCCAGCCGTGCACGATATCGTCCGCGTGCCATGAGGCTGTTCTTTCGCACCGAAGCCTCGTCCCTGATCGGCATGGGTCATTTCATGCGCTGCTTTGCCTTGGCGGAGGAGGCGCGTGCGCAAAGCATCGACGTGACCTTTATCGTGACGCACGCCGACGATGCCGTTCGCGATCGCTGCGCCAGTATCGGCGCCAAGGTGGCCGAGACCGGCGCGGCCATCGCATCCGACGGCGACATTGCCGCCATGGTCGCCTTCGGACTGTCGCGGCAGGATTGGCTGGTTATCGACAGCTACGCCGCCGATGCAGGCTATATCGCTTTCCAGCACAAGGCGGCCAGGGTGGCGGTGATGGACGATTTGGCGCTGCTGGAGCGGTTCGACTGCGACCTGCTGATCAATCCGGCCATGGCCGCGTCCAGTATGGGCTATGAGGCCCGGACGTCGGCCAGGCTGCTGCTTGGGGCGCCTTACGCGCTGATTCGTCAAGAATTTAATCGAGCCGATCATCCGTATGCGGATATTCGGTCAGTGGCGGTCATGTTCGGCGGCGCCGATCCAACCGGCCTGACGGGCATGTGCGCCGAAATCCTACATGACGCCCTGCTAGATATGGATATCAAAGTCGTCGTCGGTCCGGCAAATACGCATACAAAATCTCTTCTGAAGATGCAAAATCGGTTACAACGTCTCCGCATATGTCCCTCTCCCACTACTGTAGCCGAAGTTCTGGCGGGGTCGGAGCTTGTCGTCACCGCCGCCGGTGGAACCGTGGGAGAAGTTGCAGCCATGGGCCTGGCTGCCCTGGTCCTGGTGGTTTATGACAACCAGGCGGCGGCGCTGAAAGCCTGTCCGTTTCCGGTCATCGACGCGCGCAGCGGCCTGCCGGGCGATCTGGGCGCACGCGTGAAAGCCTTGATCGATGATCCTGCCTTGCGCGCCGATATTGCCGCCCGCGCCCATGCCGTTGTCGACGGCCGGGGGCCGGCTCGCATCCTGGAGGCCATGCGACATGTATAGTTTCCTCGGCTACCGCCGTCCGACTGCGGACGATGCCAGGCTACTGCTCGACTGGCGGACGGCGCCGCATATCACGCAGTACATGCTCACCGATGTCCCCTACGATATCGAACGGCAAAAGGCATGGATCGAACGCAGCAATGCACGCGATGATTATGCCCACGCCATCATCCGGATCGAGGGCAGGGATGTCGGCTATGCCTCGATCACGGTGACCCAGCCGCAATGGGGCATCGGTGAGCTTGGCGTCTATGTCGGTGCCGCGGATGCGCCGCCGGCGCTGACGGTCTATAATTTCGTCGGAACGCTGAACCATGCCTTCTTCACCATGGGACTGCATAAGGTGGTTAACCACGTCGTCGCCTGGAACGACCGAACCGTGCGGGCGCAAGCCTTTAACGGTTATCGCCATGTCGGTGTGCTGAAGGACCATGCGTTGAAGGACGGCATACGCCACGACCTGCATATTTTCGAACAGACAGCCGCCGAATGGGCACAATTCCGGCGGAAATTCAATGATACCCGTAACTGGTGGGGCAAAGAGACCGTATATAGGGGTTGAAGGAGACCTCCCCATGACCAAGTCCACCCTCGGCTTCGATCTGACGCCGCCATCCGCCGAGCAAATCCAGGGTCTGGCCGCCCGCCTCGATCCCGAAGCGCGCCGTATCCTGCTCGATCACGGCACCGAGGCGCCGTTCTGCGGCAAATTCGATGAATACGAACAGGAAGGGACCTATGTCTGCAACCTGTGCGGCCTGCCGCTGTTCTCGTCGCACGCCAAGTTCCATTCGGGCTCGGGCTGGCCCAGCTTCTACCGGTGCATCGATGCTGACCATATCCGCAATATCCGCGACACCTCGCACGGCATGGTGCGCACGGAGATTCGCTGCGGCCGCTGCGATTCGCACCTGGGCCACGTCTTCGACGACGGGCCGCGACCGACCGGGCTTCGGTATTGCCTGAATTCGGTGGCCATGGACTTCGTGCCGGATGGCCAGCCCTTGCCTGACCGCCTGCATCGCGGTGCGCCGGAAGGCGAGGCGATCAGAACTTAGCCAACGCTGGCAATCAACGCCTTGAAGGCATCCGGGTTGGCCGTCTTGAGATCGGCCAGGTCGCGGGCCAGGCGCGCCAGCCTGTCCGCCTTTGCTTCCGCCTTGGCTTCGTCGATGCGCGCCTTCAATGCCGCCAGGTCAGCGAAGGCGGGATCGTCACCGCCGGACCTGGCGATCAGGACCTCGACCGCGTCCATTAGCTTGCCGAGCTGCCGCCCGTACGAATCGCGCGCCGTGACGCGACGTTCGGTGTCTGGCGCCGACGAATTGTTTTCATTGACGGTGATGAACGACCAGCCGCGCAGGATGTCCTGGGTCAGGTAATAGGGCGCAAAAGCCGGCCACGACGTCGGATCCATGGGATTGAAGGACGCAGGCATGGGCGATCTCCCGAAGGTTGTGCCAGCCTAGCGCAAAATACCGTTCACCGATACTGCGCCGCACAAAAAATGGCGGCTCCAGCCAGGGAGCCGCCAGTCCGGAGGACTTGAAACCGCTAACTAAAGCGGGAACTGATAGGCCGTCTTGACGATGGTGTAGAACTCGACGGCATAGGCGCCTTGCTCGCGCGGGCCGAAGGACGACGCCTTCCGCCCGCCGAACGGCACGTGATAGTCGACGCCGGCGGTCGGAAGGTTTACCATGACCATGCCCGACTGGATGCGGCGCTTGAAGGTCTCGGCCGCCTTCAGCGACTTCGTGCAGATGCCGGCCGACAGACCCATTTCGGTGTCGTTGGCGACCTTGATGGCTTCTTCCAGGTCCTTGACGCGGATGACCGAGGCGACGGGTCCGAAGACCTCTTCCTTGTTGATGGTCATGTCGGGCGTCGTCCTGTCGATCAGGGTCGGGGCGTAATAGTAGCCCGGCGTGCCGAAGGTCAGGTCTTCGCCGCCGGTGACGACCACGCCGCCTTCAGCTTTCGCCTTGGCGACCGCATCACGGGCGATGTCGAGCTGTTCCTGGCTGGCGATCGGACCCATCGCGACCCCGTCGGCGCGGGCGTCGCCGACCTTGATGGCGGCGGTCGCCTTGGCCAGCTCGGTGACGAACTGGTCGGCGATGCCCTCGGTGACGATGATGCGCGACGACGCCGTGCAACGGTGGCCGGACGAGAAGAAGGACGAGTTCATCACCGAATTGACGGCGTTGTTGAGATCGGCGTCGTCGAGCACGACGACCGGGTTCTTGCCGCCCATTTCGCACTGGACGCGCTTGCCCTTGGCGACGGCCTGATCGCGGACGCGCGTGCCGGTGGGAACGGAGCCGGTGAAGGAAATGGCGTCGCAGCCGTCTATCATCAGCGGTCCCGCGACCGAGCCTCGCGCGAAGACGACGTTGAGCACGCCCTTGGGCAGGCCGGCGCGGTTGAGGATATCGGCCAGTTCCCAGGCGCAGCCCGGCGTCAGCTCGGCCGGCTTGCACACCACCGTGTTGCCGAAGGCGATGGCCGGGGCCATCTTCCAGGCCGGGATGGCGATCGGGAAGTTCCACGG
>OUNJ010001990.1_pt2 | contig 42480 bp, 44 predicted proteins | sample 1755361 | NCBI WGS metagenome assembly OUNJ01 (sample SAMEA3914825, study PRJEB12502) | metagenome | biome: forest; material: soil | place: USA | collected 2012-03-12 | depth 0.1 m
GTGCTGGCGGAGATCGACACGCCGGAAGTGGATGCGCAATTGCGCCAGGCGGAGGCGGATGTCGCCACCGCGCAGGCGAATGAGGCGCTGGCGGCTACGACCGCAAAACGCTGGGTGGCGCTGCGCAAGAGCGATTCCGTGTCGAAACAGGAAGCGGATGAAAAGATCGGCGATGCGGCAGCGAAAAAAGCGGCGCTCGCTTCGGCGATGGCGAACCGCGACCGGCTGAAAGAGCTGGAAGGTTTTAAGCATGTGGTCGCGCCGTTCAACGGGGTGATTACCGCGCGCAACATCGATAATGGGGCGCTGGTGAATGCGGGCAATGGCGGCGCGGCGACGGAATTGTTCCACATCGCGCAGAGCGATCGCTTGCGGATTTATGTGCAGATACCGGAAAATTATACGCAACAGTTGAACCGCCATCTCGCCGCGGAGCTGCATTTCTCCGAGCATCCCGGCAAGCTGTATAATGCCACGCTCAACAGCACGGCGGATGCGCTCGACCCCGTGACGCGCACGTTGATGGCGGAATTCGCGGCGGATAATAAAAGCGGCGAACTGCTTGCAGGTGGCTTCACCGAGGCGCATCTCAAGCTTGCGGGCAGTGGCGGCTCGGTGCGCTTGCCCGCCAACACGCTGCTGTTTCGTGCGCAGGGGTTGAGTGTCGCCAGCGTCGGTGCGGATGGCAAAGTGACGCTGAAGCAGATCACGCTCGGCCGTGATTTCGGCACGGAAGTCGAAGTGCTGCACGGGGTAGATGAAGGTGAGCAGATCATCATCAACCCGCCGGATTCGCTGGTGGATGGCGATACAGTGACCATCGCGAAGCCGAAGGAAGCGGCGGCGAAAGAGGGCGAGAAAAAAGACGCGGATCAAAAAAGTGACGCGAAAAAAGACGAAGCGCCGGTCGCGAAAGACAGCGTCGGCAAACCTGAAACCGGTGCTGCCAGCGCACCCGCGACCACGGCTAAATGATGAAACGCGCGCTTCTCACGGTTAGTTCGTTGCTTGCTTTCTCGGCCTGTTCGCTCGCGCCGGAATATCACGCGCCTGCGATGGAAACACCTGCTGCATTCAAAGAGCAGCCCGCTGACTGGCACGAAGGCAAACCCGCTGACCAGCTGCCTCGTGCGAATTGGTGGGAGATGTTCGGCAATGCGGAATTGAACGGCCTCGAACAGCAAGTGACGGATGCGAACCAGGATTTGAAAGCAGCACTCGCGCATTACGAAGGCGCACGGGCGATGGCGGCGGAAGCGCGTGCCGATTATTTTCCGCAAGTGACGGCAAATGCGAATGCTACGCGCGTGCAAAATTCCGCAGCGCTCGCCACGCCGACGCTCAAGCGTCGCGAGAATGATTACGCGCTCACCGCGGATGTTTCCTACGAGCTCGATTTCTGGGGCAAAGTGCGCAACGAAGTCGCCGCGCAAACGGCGCTCGCAGATGCCAGCGCGGCGGACCTCGAAACGGCGCGGCTCAGCCTGCATGCGGAACTGGCGAGCGATTATTTCGCGTTGCGCGGGGACGATGCATCGCAAGCCGTGCTCGATGAAACGGTGAAGGACGATGCGCGGGTGCTCAGGCTCGTCGAGGCGCAGCATGTGGGCGGCATCGTCGCAGAGACCGATGTCGATACGGCGCGGGCGCAGCTGGAATTGGCGCGCACGCAGGCGGAAGATATGCGGTTGAAGCGTGCGCAGTTGGAGCATGCACTCGCGGTGCTGGTTGGCAAGGCGCCAGCGGAATTCAGCCTCGCTGCCGCGCCGCTGTTGGTGCCGAAGGTCGCGCCGTTGCCGGGCTTGCCTTCGGCGCTGCTCGAGCAGCGCCCGGATATTGCATCTGCGGAACGGCGCGTCGCCGCAGCGAATGCGGAAATTGGTGTCGCGCGCGCGGCCTATTTCCCCGATTTCAGTTTGAGCGGCGATATTGGCTATGAGGCAGCGACACTCGGGCATCTCGCCAGCGCGTCGAGCCTGCTCTGGGCGCTCGGGCCGAACATGGTCGCGACGTTGTTCGATGGCGGGCGGCATGACGCGCAGCTCGAGCAAGCGCATGCGGCGACGGATGAAGCGGCGGCGCATTACCGCCAGGCGGTGCTGATGGCCTATCAGGAAGTCGAGGACCAACTCGCGGCGGATCGCCAGCTTGCGAAAGAGGCGGTGAGTGCGAAAGCGGCGAGTGATGCGGCGGGCAAAGCGCTCGCGCGGACGAACGATCGTTACAATGGCGGGCTGATTACCTACCTCGATGTGGTGGTCGTCCAGAACCAAGCGTTGTCGGCGCGGTTGACGGAAACGGATGTCGAAACGCGCGCGGCGCTGGCGCAGGTCGCGCTCATCAAGGCGCTCGGCGGCGGTTGGCATAATTCAACGGAAAAATAGCGGCTGTTAAACCGACGTGTTGCTCAGCGGCAGGCGGATTTCCATGCGCGTGCCGCTGCCGCTTTGTGGCGTGGTGACGGCAATCGTGCCCCGATGCTGGTCGAGGATATTTTTCACGATGGCAAGGCCAAGCCCCGTGCCCTCGACACCCGTGCCGAGCACGCGATGGAAACGCTCGAACACGCGCTCGCGCTGGCTTTCAGGGATGCCGATGCCATTGTCCTCGACGGCGATGACGGCCTGTTGCGCCTCGGCATGGATGGAAATATCGACCTTGCCGCCGGTGGGCGTGAAGCGCAACGCGTTATCGACGAGGTTGTTGAGTAGCACGGCCAGCCCGTCCGCATCCCCGGTGACGGCGAGTTCGGTGAGGTGCGAAGCACCGAGGTCGATGGATTTTGCGGCAGCTTCCTCCGTATGGTTTTCGATCGCCGCGCGCACCAAAGCGGTGAGGGTGACGGGCTGGTAGGCGCGGCTTGCCGCCTCCGGTTCGAGGCGGGCGAGGGTGAGTAATTGCTGCACGAGATGCGCGCTACGAATGATGCCCGCCTGCAATTTATGCATGAGTTTTTTGCGCTCTTCTTCCGTTTTTGCGCGCTCGAGCACGCCGAGTTGCAATTGCAGGGCAGTGAGCGGCGTGCGTAGTTCATGTGCGGCATCGGCGACGAAGCGGCGCTGGGCGGCGAGTGCTGCGGCAAGGCGCGTGAGCAGCGCGTTCAGTTCCTGGATCACCGGCGTGATTTCGAGCGGCACATGGTCGGTCGGGAAGGTCGCGAGGCTCACCGCGTTGCGTTCCTTGATGCCTTCGGAAATCACCAGTAGCGGGCGCAGGCTTTTGCCGACCGCGAACCAGATGAAAAAGCCGAGCAGCGGCAGTTGCAGCAGGATCGGGATCGCCATACGTGCGGCGATTTCATTGATGAACCCGGCGCGGGTGTGCTTCGGTTGCGCGATCTGGATCATGCCCGTTTCGGTTTTTAACTGATAGACGAACCAGGCGCGCTTCTCGAACGGTTTGATGAACACGCCGTGCATTTTATCGGCGCCGGTATCGTCCTGCAGCGGGAAAGCAATGGCGGGAAGCGAGCTGTAAAATAGTTTGTCGCCCTGCCAAAGCTGGATGAGGAATTCCTCCTCGCCTTTGATTTTTTTGCGCGTGGCGGAAATGGCGTAGCGTCCGGTCGTGTCGGGCGTGCGCATGGCAGGGAATTGGCCCTGCACGCTGGCGGCCAGCTCCTGCATGTTTTTGTCGTACAATTCGTTCACTTCCTGCGCGGCGTTGAAATAGGTGAAGACGCCGGTCAGTAACGAAATGAGCAGCAATGCAAGTAGCAGTGAGCGCAATAAATAGCGGCGGATAGATTTCATAATTTCGTCACCAGATAGCCCAAGCCGCGGATGTTGCGGATGAGGTCGTTGCCGAGTTTTTTGCGCAAAGCATGGATGTGGACCTCGACCGCGTTGCTGCTCACTTCCTCGTTCCAGCCATAGAGTTTTTCCTCGAGCTCGGGGCGCGAAACGACCTTGCCGGGCGATTCCATCAGCGCATGCATGAGCGCGTATTCGCGCGCGGATAGCAGCAGGGTTTTGTCGTGATAAACGAGTTCCTTGGTGGCGGGGTTGAGCGTGATATGACCATATTCCATCACCGGGGTCGCAGTGCCGCCCTTGCGGCGGATGACGGCGCGCATGCGGGCCTCGAGCTCCTCGAGCGCGAAAGGCTTCACGAGGTAATCGTCCGCCCCGGCATCGAGCCCTTCGACGCGGTCGGCGACGGCGTCGCGCGCGGTGAGGATCATGACGGGCAGGGTTTCGCCGCGGCGGCGGATTTTTTTCAGCAGTGCGAGGCCGGATTGTTTCGGCAGACCGAGATCGAGCAGCAGTAAATGGTAGGGCTGCGCGGCGAGGCTTTCCTCGGCGGTGGCGCCGTCCTTCGCCCAATCGACCGCGTAGCCATTGCCCTTCAGGGCATGGCTGATGCTGTCGCCGATCATCGGATCATCTTCTACCAGTAAGATGCGCATGGCGCGAGTTTAGAGGGGAAAGCGCTTTTTCACAACCCGGATGCTGTAAGCCGCCACAACGAGTGCCAGCAACGCGAAGCACTCGCTCGCGGGAAAGCCGCCATGCAGGCAATAATCGCGGTAGGCGAGCAGTAAAATGGCTTGGCTGCCCCAGCTGGCGAGGGTGGAGTAATCTTTGTAGATGACTTTGCGCCAGTGGAATTCCATGCCTTTTAGGCGCGAAAAACGGTCGAGGCGGAGGAACCAGCGCGGCACATCCGCGCAATAGGCGGCGTATTGTTCACCGAATTTGTTGCTGAGGTAAAATTCCTCGGCAGCGATGATGGCGTGGTAGGCGAGCAGGAAAAACAGCCCGCCTGCGATGAGCACGACCGGGTTGCCATGGATGACCAAGAGGCCGCCGAGGATGAGCACGTTGCCGACATAAAGCGGGTTGCGACAAAGCGAGAAAAAGCCGGTGGTGACAAGGGTATCGGCATAGACTTTTTTGTTCATGCCGCCGCGTTTGATGTAGGCAAAGCCGATCACCGCCATGCGCAAAAGCTGGCCGAGGCTAGCCATCGCAAGGCCGAGCCAGGGCAGCCAACCTGTTGTAAGGTTCGGCGTGAAAGCGAGCGAGAGTGGCACCATGAACAGCGGGAACACCGCGTTGCGGTATTTGAACAGGAAATTGCCATAGGCAATCAGTAGCGAGGTTTTGGGTTCTTGTGTGATTGTGTTGTCCATTATTTGATCGCCATGATGCCGCTGAAATTATACCACTGGAAAAATTCCTCGACCGCGGTGAAGCCTGCTTCTTTCAGCAGGGCGCGGTTTTCCTCGAGGCGGTAGGGCACGAGGACATTTTCGAGGGCTTCACGCTTTTTGGCGATTTCCGTTTCGGAATAGCCGTTATTGCGTTTGAAATCGTAGTAATGTTCGATGAACATCTGGTTGATGCGCGAATCCTCGACCACCAGTTTTTCGATGAGGATGATGCAGCCGTTTTCGTTCAGCCCGTCATAAATTTGCTTCATGATTTTGGCGCGGTAGAGCGGGCGCACGAATTGCAGCGTGAGCAACATGGTGACGACGCTGGCGTTCTTGATCGGCAGGGTTTGGTGAATGTCCGCTTGCTCCAAACGCCAGCTGCGCGACAATTTCGCGGCTTCCAATTTGCTGCGCGCTTTGTCGATCATCTCGGCGGAATTGTCGATGCCGACGAAGCTGACATCCGGCGACACGGTTTGGTCCAGCGCAAGCATGGTGGTCGCGGTCGAGCAGCCAATATCGTAAATCTCGGTGCCGGGCACGGCGAAATCGCGCGCGATTTCGCAGGTCATGCGCTGCATTTCCTCGTAGAACGGCACGGAGCGCGACACCATGTCATCGAACACATGGGCGACTTTCGCGTCGAAGCGGAAATCACCAGCGGGGTGGGAGTCGGTGAACACGCGGTCGGCTTGCTCTTTCAGCAAGGTTAAATGCGGCTTCACGATGGGGGTCTGTGTCATTCCAATACCTCATTTTAGGCGGCAAACTGCCCGGAAAAACTTAAGTGAAACTTAAACGTTAAAAATAACGTCGATGAATGACAGCCCACGCACGCTAGAGGAGTTTGCAGCAAAGCGCAATCTTTCTGCGGAAAAAAGCCGCATGGCGCGATTTAAGGCAGGTGCTTGATCGCCATCGGGAATGTGCGCACCGGTGCATCGGCGACGGTGAGCACATAGCGTTTCGTGCCATTCGGTTGCGTCTCAACCAGCGTGAAGCCGAGCTTGTCGTAATGCTCGATCACAAGCCCGTTGCGCTCGGTTGGGATATAGGTGCCGAAAATGCGTGCGATGTTTTTGGCACGTGCAGTGTCGACCATGTTCTGCAGCGCGGCTTCCTCGACTTTGCGGCCGAGCACGCGGCAGCTCATCAGCCAGGTATCGATCTCCCAATCACTGCCCGCCTCGCGACAGATGATGACGCTGATCATGCCGTTATCGCCATAAATATCTTCGAGGCGGATTTGCCAGTGCGTGCACGCAGGGTCGGTTTCGATCGACGCGATGTCGGCTTCGGAATAGCGGTGCGTGGTGAGGTTGTACTGATTCGATTTGTTGCAAAGCTGGCTGATGCGTGCGCGGCCGACGGCATCGAACGGGGCGATGGTCATGACCATATTGAGTGAGCGGAGATAAGATTCGACATCCCCCGCTTGTTTTTGCAGCGCGACGCGGCGGGCATTGTCACTGTAAAAATTGGCGCGCTTGCGGTCTTCGTCGGAGAAAGCGACTGCGTCGAAATACCCGGCGGCGCGCAGCGTGCGCACGTAAAGCGCGGGGTCGGCGGGTAGTTCCGGCACCGCGACTTCCGGCAGCATCTGGCGCACAAGGCCGCGCTCCATGGGGTTGTCGTCGAGGAAGACGAACGCGTCGAGGCCGAGATTGAGTTCCTGTGCAATGGCTTTGATGTTGGTGGCTTTGTCGTTCCAGTTCGCTTGGAACACGGCGATATGTTCTTCGCGCAGCGCCATGTCGGGATGTTTTTGGAATGGCGTGCGTGCGATGTCGTCCGTGTTTTTCGAGGACACGGTGAGCACGATGCCGCGCGCGCGCAGATCGAGCGCGTTTTGCTGCACGGCGAGGTGCGCTTCGCCGACCGGGTTGCCCTGGCCGATGATGATGCCCTCGAGCCCGTCATCGCCGATGACGCCGCTCCACAACGTGTTGTCGAGGTCGAGCACCAGCACGCGGCGGCTTTTGCCGCGAAGTGCGGCGAGCATGCGCGCGAGCATGTCGGCGTAAATCGGGAGGAAGCGGTTGGCGAATGGCAGCTTGGCCATATGCCAGAGTGCGGGGTCGTGCCATTCGGCGAGGCCGACAATTTCGGCGAGGTGCGCGGTGTCGAACAATAGGTCGCTCGTGCCCATTACCATGTCGGCAAGCGCACGGTTGAAGCGGTCGACGAGCCAGCGCAGCGTGCCGGGAAGGGCCGCATCGAAGCTGCCGAAATCGCTTTCCGCCGGGCGCGGCACAGTCTGGAAAATGCACAGCGCTTTGCCGTTGCCGCGGATGCCGTCGCGCAGGTTTTTGACGAAAGCGAGCGCGGCAGCGACCGTATCTTCCGCCGCCGCGAGATTACCGGGCGAGGGCAGCAAATTGAGGCCGCGGTAATCGAGCGCGAGCAGCACCGCATCGGGTTGCGCGGCATGGATGGCGGAGCGCGCTTCGAGCGCGTCCTGCATCGGCTGGTTGAATTGCCCTTCGGTGACGTGAAGTGCGAGGCCGTGGCGCAGCGCGGTTGCTTCGAGTGCGGGCGTGATGAAATGCGTCGTCGCGTTGCTGATAATGCCGAGTTTGAAGGGTGTAAGCGGCGCCATATTGCCGCTGTTCGCGCGGAAGAAATTGAACTGTTTCGCAAGGCTTGCGAGCTGGTTTTCGTTCAGCGCATGGGTCGCAAGTTGCCGCCACTGCTTGCCCGCATGTTCCGTCGCGGGTGCTTTGGCGAGGGCGCGCGCTTGCGCCGAAAAATCCTCCGACGCGCGCGGCAGCCATGTTAAATCGGTATAAATAGTGGCCGACATGCATCCCCATTGCATCTGCAGTTGTCCCGTTTCCAAGAATGCCCTATGCCAGAGGCAGATACAAGCGGTCTGCGATGTTGGAGGAAAAATGCCGGAGCAAGCGCCCAATCCGTTACGCGGCTATCCTGCACTCAAGCAGCTTGTGGAGGCTATGCTCGCCGTCTGGCCCGAGCATCGCAAATATCTCGCGACACGCTTTGCCGATAACCCACCGGCGTTTTTGCAACGCACGGAAGAAGCGGCGCAGTTGGTGCTCACGCTCGCGGGGGATACACTTGCGACCCATTGCGAGGATTACCGCTGGATGTGCGCGAATTACATGGAGGAGCAGGTTTATTTCCACCGCCATGGCCATTACCGCCTGAGCCGTTTCGATGAAGTCAACCGCGAGGTTTATTCCAACCCGGCGTATATGCAGCGCTATGTACATGGGCTTTTGCTCTCGGAAATTTTGTGGATCAACCATGCGACGGCGATGGACCTCTTTCGCACGGAATTTTTGCCCGAGAACCAGCCGGGCGCGGATTATCTCGAGGTGGGCCCCGGCCACGGATTGTTCTTTTATTTCGCGGCGCGTGAGGCGCGCAATGCCACGCTCACCGGTTGGGACATCAGCGCCACCAGCATCGCAGCGACGCGCGATGCCATGCGCCATCTGGGCGTGGCGGATGCGCGCTACAGGCTCGTGCAGCAGGATATGTTCGCGGCCGACTGCCCGGCGGAATGTTTCGATGCGGTGGTCATCAGCGAAGTGCTGGAGCATCTCGAAACGCCAGATGTCGCGCTCGCCGCGCTCCATCGCGCCATGCGCAAAGGCGGGCGTATTTTCATCAACGCTCCGGTGAATGCGCCCGCGCCCGATCATATTTATTTGTGGCGCAGCCCGGAGGAATTAGCGGCGCTGGTTGCCGACTCGGGCTTTACGGTCGAGCGCGCACATTATTTGCCGATCGCCGGGCGCAGCCTCGATTATTGCCGCAAGCACAACGCCGATATTTCCTGCGTGTTCATCGCGCGCAAGGCGTAGGGGCGGCTATAATTTCCGTGCGATCAGCGCCAGGAAATCACCGACATTTTTGAGCGCGCCGATTTCTGTCGCGGAAAATTTAACGCCGAATTCCTTCTCGACCGACAACATAAGGCGGATGTGCGACAAGCTATCCCACTCGTCGATGTCATCGGCGGTCATGGCGGGGGTAAGCACCAGCGCGTCCTCGTCGAACACTTCGCGGAAAACGCGGGTGAGGCGGGGGGTGATGTCGGCAGAGTCGGTCATGGGTAATCCTTTAATGCCTGCTGAATGGTTGGGGCAACGATGCGCGCGATTTGCGGCGTGACGCGGTTGCGCGGGTGGATGCCATCGTAAAAATCCTCGTCGGAAAATCCGTGTTCCGCATTGATGTAGCGTACATGCGGAATTTTCTCAAGCTGCGGAAGATAGGCGCTGCGCAGGCGCTGGTAGGCGGCGTAATGCGTGGTGGCGCGCTGGAGCCATTTCGCCGTCGGCAGGTCGACGATGACGACTTCACCGCCCGCATCGCTTACGCGCTTGACGGTGTCGAGCAGTGGGGCGAACGTCGATGCGCCGGTGGGGTCGAGGGTTTCAGAATTGTAGTACGCGATGCGCTCCTGATGTTGCTGCTCGTTATATTGTACGACGTTGCTTTCCTCCGCCGTGAAGGGCACTTCCTCGGCGAGGCCGAACCAGTAAGGCTCGGGAAAAATGCGCACGAGGCGGTTATACACGGCTTTCGGCACGAGGAACGGCCAACCGGCCTCGAGCGCATCGGGCAGCCAGCGGTCCGGCACGCGCGAACGTCCGCCGTGCGAGAAAATGCCGAAGCGCTGCAATTCGTCGTCGATGCTGGTATGCATGCTGGCGCGGCGCTTTGCATCCTCCGAGATCAGCGGGTAGCTGATGCCGAGCACGAAGATATAATTATGCCGATTTTGTGGCGGTGTCTGCCGGTAGAGCAGGTCGATGATCTGGCTCATCGCGAGGAATTTTTCGGAGCCGACGGAGATGTTATGGATCGGCACGTCGCCAAGGTAGGGCTGCAGGCGGTCGGGGCGCAGGCCCATCGTGGTGTTGGAGGAGCCGAGGATGACGATTTGCGGGCGGTTGCTCGCGTGGGCGATCAGCGGCGAGCCGTAGACCGCCATTTTGGAATCGGTCTGGAAAATGGTTTTGCGCGAGTCATTCACATCGACCGTTTTGGGTGCGGCGAACGTAATGGTGAGTGCAATCGCGACGGCTTGCAGCACGAGGACGAGCAGGACGATGCGGAAAAGGTAACGGACCATCGCGCGCATGCTAAAATCCCTTGTAAACGAGTTCGGGTGTGCTGCTGCCATAGGTGCCCAGATGGTTGAAGACGAGCCAGGCGATGAGCGCCATCGTGAGCGCCATGCCCCATTCGGTGCGCGGCTTCGGCCAGTGCGCACCGTAGCGGGTGAGCAATGCGATGATGCTATCCGCCACGAAGCCGAGGAGGGCGAGGCTGAGCGTGAGCAAGACGAGGCTCAGCGCGAGGATGGCGAGCAGCCAGTCGATGCCGTTTGCGGCGATGTAGCCCGGCGGCATCCACAGGCACATCAGCGCAAGGGCGATGTAGCCGAGCGTCATGCCGCGGGCGAGCTGGAAGTACCAAGGTTGCTGCGTCAGTTTTTTGTAGCCCGCTTTGCCGAGCAGGCGTGTCATGGCTTGCTGCCAGAGTTTGTTGGTGGTCGCAGCGAGGCCCAGCATGATGCCGAACACGGCGAACAAAGCGGTGGTGCCGTGCCAAACGCCGATGACGAAGAACGCGACGAAGAACGCGACGGCACCGATGAATGTTGCCGCGCGGCGCGAGGGGAAGCGGCGGGTGAGCGCGGCGAGCAGCGGGTTGAAGAGGTAAAATTTAATCCACTCCGACAAAGTGATGTGCCAGCGCGACCAGAAATCGAGAAAGTTTTTGGCAAGGTACGGCTTGTTGAAATTCTCCGGCAAAGTGAAGCCCGCGAGCACTGCAAAACCGAGGATGAGATGCATGCTGCCGGAAAAATTCGTGTAGAGTTTCACGAACGCGGCGAGCGAGGTCAGCGAAAAAAGCTCCGCTGTTTTCAGCCATGCGGCATGGTCGGGCGCGGCGAGCGAATGCGTGTCCTTGATCCAGTCCACCATGGTCGAAGCATGGGCGGAGCAGAACACGATGAGCATGAGCCCAAGCGCGATGCGGCCGAGCGCGGCGTGAAGTTGCGGCAGGGTGAGCGGGGCGAGGGGCTTGGTCATTTGCTCGTCGAACTGTTCGTAGCGCGCGATGGGGCCGGAGAGAAACGTCGGGAAGAACAGGCAGTAATTCACGTAGCTAAGCAGCGGCGGTGTCGCTTTCACGCCTTGCGCTACATCGACCAGCAGATGGATGATGCGAAAGAGGATGTAGGAGAGGCCGACGACCATTAGCGGCGTGGCGTTCGCGGGCAGCAGCGGCGCGATGACCGTATAGCGCTTCAGCCAGATGAACAGCAGCACGATGAGGGTAATCATGATGCCGAGCGGCGCGGTCACACGCTTTTTTCCGGCGACGAGCAGACAGCTATAGCCGAGCGCCATCATGCTGAGCACGGGGAGAGCATCGGACGGTTGGTGGAGGAAGCTGGCGAAGAAAACGGCGTTCAGCAACAACACGAGCACGGGCCGCAACCGCACTGACGGCAGCGCGCGCAACAAGCCTATCGCCACCAGTGCGAATAAGAAGGAACGGAATGAAATGATATCCATGCGGGCGCGGGCGTTGGCGTGAATCGAGTGCGGCGTAAGTCTATTGCGATTTTTATAGCAAGCAAGGCGCCAATGTAAACGCGAAGTGCGGTCGCGGATCTACGCAGCGAAAGCGGCCGCGATCATATCCGCATGGTCCGGGATGCCGACCGTCGCGCGGGAAATGTCGCGGCGGGCGACGAGGCGGGCGGTGCCGGGCATGGCGTCGTCGCCGCCCGTGAGCGGGATGCGGGTGAGGTCCGGCACATCGAAGCGCACCGCCTGGGTCGACACCATGAACACATCGCCGTGGCGGATGCCGTATTTTTCGCCGAGATCGTAATTCGGAATGGTTTCGTTCGCCACGCGGATGTCGAACGGGCGATCCATGTTGCGCGGACCGACCGGCCTGCCGTCGCCGAGCGTGATGCCCGCTTCTTCCATCGCCTCGCGGGCGGCGGCGCGCACTGGGGTTTCCACCGTGCCATCGGGCAGCGGGTCGATCAATCCGCCGGGGAGTGCGGGTTTGCCCTTGCCGGGATCGTAGACGCGGTCGATCATGACGATGTAAGTGCCGTCGGTGATGATGGCATCCACCGCATGCACGACATAGGCTGCGACCGTGCGGCCATCGGCGAGGGTGACGGGCCCGAGCGCGTGGGCGGCTTTCTCCGGCGCGCCGGTAATGCCGAGGGCTTTGGCGCGGGCGACGATTACCGCGCGTGCGGGGTCGTTTGCATCGAGGGTCCAGCTTGTGTTCATAACGTATGCATCGTTGAAAAATCCGGCCATCGCCAGCTTTTCCTGCGATTTATTGTCTTTTTTCGCGCCTAATCTTGTCATTGCGCCATCTTTTCCAAGTAATGACTACTTCGTTTTACGGCGTTCTTTTGCCCGTTTTTCTTGGGGACAAGTAAGAAAAAGCCAGCTTTTGTTGAAAATCAATAGAATAGCGCTATTGCAACTGCCGTAAAATTGCTTATAGTGCCCGACGCTTTTGTTATAAAAAAGCTATCCCTAAATTTGATGGTGTACACATGACCGCCCATTTCGCCCGCGAAGCAAGAATTGCGACGTTTTCACTGCTGCTGACTATTGGCCTGTATTTGCTGCTGGCCGATGCGCTCGCGCATAAAGTGTATGATAGCTATTTCTTCCCGCATCGCGGCCCGTTCTACGGCGGCCTCGTCTATCTCGGCGCGCTGTCGATCGTGTTTTATTCCATCGTGCATTACCATGTCTGCCTGATCGGCAATTACAAGCGCCCGACGCGTGAGCAAGTGCCGAGCCTCGAAACTGTTGCTGCGCTGTACGACACGGTCGCGCCGAGCGTGACGGTTATCGTGCCGTCCTATAAAGAAGAACGTTCGATCATGTTGCACACGCTGATGTCGGCGGCGTTGTCGGAATATCCGGCGAAAAATGTCGTGCTGCTGATCGATAATCCGCAGCAGCCGAAAGACGCAGAGGAGCGCACTTTGCTCGAGCAGGCGCGTGCCTTGCCGCGCGATTTGCAGCAGCATTTTGCGAGTGCTGCGCATGTGTTCGACGAAGCGCGTTCGGCCTATTTCGCGCGCCGCCAGGCGGGTACGAGCGACATCGTGCAAGAAATCGAAACGCTCGCGGGCCTCTATGACCGCGCGGCGGCATGGCTCGAGGTCGAAGCGCAGAATCTGGCGGAAGGCCAGCCGCTTGAAATGCTCGCGGGCGATGCGCGCTTCTTCATCGAAACGATTATCCTGCAACCGGCAGCTTTGCATCGCGAGCAGGCATCGCAATTGCGCAACGGCGCATTGCTCGAAACGCTCGAAGTGGCGCGGCATTATAACCGCCTCGCGGGCCTGTTCACCGTGCAGTTCAGCAGCTTCGAGCGCAAGCGCTACGCCAATTTGTCGCACGACGCGAATAAGGCAATGAACCTCAACAGCTACATCATGCTCATGGGCCGCAGCTGGCAGGAAATCGAATCGCCGCACGGGCTGCAACTGCGCGAATGCGCGGCGGGCGAGGCGGGCAGCTTCACCATTCCCGCTGCGGATTACGTCAACACCATCGATGCCGACAGCCTGATGACGCATGATTACATCGCGCGCCTCGTTTATTTTCTCGAGCAGCCGCAACACGCGCGCGTCGCCGTGGCGCAATCGCCTTGTTCGGCGACGCCGGGTTACCGCTCGGCAGTCGAGCGCATCGCAAGCGCGAGCATCGACGTGCAGTTCCATACGCACCAAGGCTATACGTACTGGGATGCGAGCTTCTGGGTCGGCGCGAACGCCATGCTGCGCGCGAGCGCGCTCGATGCGATCAAGGAAGTGCAAGAAGTGGATGGCAAAACGGTCGCCGTTTACATTCAGGACCGCACGCTGATCGAAGATACGGAATCGACCATCGATCTCGTGCATAAAGGCTGGAAGCTGTATAATTACCCGAAGCGCATGACCTATAGCGCGAGCCCCGGCGATTTCGGTTCGCTGCTGATCCAGCGCCGCCGCTGGGCGAATGGCGGGCTCATCATTTTGCCGAAATTGCTGCGTTACGCCTTCCGCGCGCCGAAAGATTTGCGCCTCGTGCGCGAGTTCTTCATGCGCTTCAATTACCTCGCGATGACGTCGCTGAGCGTGGCCATGCTGCTGGTCTACAGCTTCTATACGTTCAGCCCGCGCCTTAGCACGCCGTTGCTGATTTACGCGAACCTGCCGTATCTATTACTGTTCTCGCGCGACCTGAAAATCTGCGGCTACCGCTATACGGATGCGCTGCGCGTGTGCGCCTTCAACCTCATGCTGCTGCCGGTCATCGCCGCAGGCGTGCTGAAGCAGATGGAGCAGATCGTGACGGGCAAAAAAATCCCGTTCGGCCGCACGCCGAAAGTGCAGGGCCGCACGGCCGCACCGGCGCTTTACTACCTGCTGGAGCTGGGATGGATCGGCTATTTCGGCCATCGCGTGTATGAAGAAGTGCTGAAAAACCATTGGACGCAGGCGATTTTCGCCAGCGTAAATTGCGCGCTGCTGCTCTACGCGCTGGTGCGTTTCATTGGCGTGGGTGCGTTGCTGCAGGATCTCGGTGCCGCCGTGGGCCGCAGCTTCGCGCGCATCGAGCCGCTGGCGCATATCGAGTTGCCGCCGATCGAAGCACCAGCCGTGCTGGTCGAGTCGAAGCAAAGCCAGCCGGTGAACTCCGCCATTTAGGAAGCGGCGCGGTTACTGCGCCGTATCGCAGCCATTGGGCAAAGTGATTGTCGTGTAGTAGTTGCGCGTGAGGTAGGGCGTATGCCCCTCATCCCAGTTATGGCTGTCGAGGAAATGGCGCTGGGTCGCGGTGAGCACAGCGAAGCCGCCCGCTTTATTTTGTAACCCCGCGCCCTCGAGATTGATCGGCTTTTCGGCGATTGCATAATCGATATGGTTGTAGATGCGGTAGCAGCGCGACGCTTGCTGCGCGCTTTGCTCAAGCGCTTCCATCATCGCACTGGCGCCGGTCGTATGGTCGGAATGGTCGTTGGTGTTGTTGTCTGTGTCCGGGTCTTGCAGGTGCAACGTCACGTGCTGGTCATCCCCGGCCTCGCGCGCGAGGATGCCGGAGAGGACGGCGACGAGGTCGGGCCAGCCAGTGTAGGCGGGCTGGTTGTCGATGGGGGTGATGCTGGTAATTTCGCCGCTTTTCAGTTTGCGCAGTGATTCATTGCCGTAACGCCCGAACCCGTTGCCGTAAAAATTCCCATCCGGCAGGCGCAGGAAATAGGACACGGTGTTGGCATAGCTGACGCGCGTGACGAGGTGGTCGTGGATCGTCGCGCTTTGCGTTTCCTGCTCGGCATGGTGGTCCTTGCCGACATCCGCCATCCATTCCGTCGCGTCGATGGAAGCGCGCTCGCGCACGAGCGGGTAGCTCGCCGGGTCCGCTTCGTTGAACGGCAGGCCCGCATCGCCCGAGGTGAGGTAAACGACCACGGTTTTTTGTGCGTCCGCCGTGATGTCGTTATAGAGGTTCGGGTTCATGAACAGCAGGCAATCGTCCGGATGGGCGCAGACATACAGCGCCGTGCCCGATTGCGCGAGAGCGAGCGTGGGCAGGCAGAGCAGCGGGAGCAGGGCGAGAGAGCGGCGCATGGATGGTCACTTCAGTGAACGTGATTTCGTTCCTTATACGTCTTTCTGCCGCTTTTGCCAATCGGACCATCGAATAAAATCCGTTTGCGCAATTTTCATCAGGTCGCTCACGCAATCCATTCCCTGCGAGATGCGTGCATCATAATCCGTCATTCCGGTAACTGTATAAGTGACGTGATTTACGGGCTTGCCGTTTTCAAAGAGCTGGATGCGCCAAGTATCACCGTCCAATGTGGCTACCACATCGAGCGTACGGTCATCGTAAGTAAATGTTTTATGCTTCATCATATGAATCGCCCGTAATACAGCATCGGCGCTGCCAGGAAATGGTGGGTCGAGGAAGAGTTGAACTTCCGACCTCACGCTTATCAGGCGTGCGCTCTAACCACCTGAGCTACCGACCCACTTCCTGCAAAGGAGCGCGTCTTTTAGGCAGGTGGGGACGGATTGTCAAGCCATTCGCGGCTACCCTACGCAATATATCGGCGGGCGGCTGGATTCGTTACGGAAAATAGCGCGGTTTTGCGCGGTATTTGGGGAAAAAGATGTCAGGCCTGTGCGCGGATGCGTTTGCCGTTCGGCGCATCGGCTTCGGCCAGGCGCACGAACCATTCGGTGATGGATTCCGGCTCGGGAAGGCTCAGCGGGTCCTCGCCGGGGAAGGCTTTCGCGCGCATGGCAGTGCGGATGGCGCCGGGGTCGATCACGTTCGCGCGCACGCTAGTCATGGCCATTTCGGCGGCGTAGGTGAGGGTGAGGTGCTCGAGCGCGGCTTTGCTTGCGGCATACGGCCCCCAATAGGCGATGGGGGCGGCGGCGGCCCCGCTCGTCACCATGATGGCGCGACCGGCTGGCGCGAGGCGCAACAGCGGGTCGCAGGCGCGCAACAGGCGGAAATTGGCGTTGACGTTGATGGCGAACACATCGTCGAACTCGCTGGGCGAAGCATGCGTCAGCGGCGAAAGGCTGCCGAGCGTTGCGGCATTGCCGACGAGGATGTCGAGCCTGCCGAAGCGTTCGTAAAGCTGCGCGCCGAGCGCGTCGATCATGTCGCCGTTGCGCAAATCGAGCGGGACGATGGTGGCGGGCTGGCCGGTGCGCTGCTGGATCGCGTCATCCACCGCTTCGAGGCCGCCGATGGTGCGGCCGGTGAGCACGACATGTGCGCCTTCTTCAGCGAAGCGTTTGGCGACCGCCGCGCCAATGCCGCGCGACGCGCCGGTGACGAGGGCGATTTTGTTTTCGAGACGTTTCACGCCACTTCCTTCACGAATAAATCTTTCTGGCTGCCGCCGATGCCGGTCGCGAAATCGGTGAGCTTGATCGGGTAGTCGCCGCTGAAGCACGCATCGCAATATTGCGGCAGGTCGTTGTTACGTTTCGCTTCGCCGACCGCGCGGTAGAGCCCGTCCATGCTGAGGAAAGCGAGCGAATCGACACCGATGATTTTTGCCATTTCCTCGATCGTATTGTTTGCGGCCATGAGCTGCGCTTTTTCGGGCGTATCGACCCCGTAGAAGCAGGAATTCGTCGTCGGCGGGCTCGCGATACGCATATGCACTTCACTCGCACCCGCCTCGCGCACCATGGTGACGATTTTTTTGCTGGTGGTGCCGCGCACGATGGAATCATCGACGAGGATGACGCGCTTGCCCGCGAGCAGCGCGCTGTTGGCGTTGTGCTTGAGCTTCACACCGAGATGCCGCACGGATTCCGACGGCTCGATGAAGGTGCGCCCAACATAATGGTTGCGGATGATGCCGAGGTCGAACGGGATGCCCGCGGTTTCCGCATAACCGATGGCGCCGGGCACGCCCGAATCCGGCACGGGGACGACGACATCCGCCGCGACGGGATTCTCGCGCGCGAGTTCCGCGCCGATATGTTTGCGCACGGCATAGACGCTTTTTTCTTCCATTACCGAATCGGGGCGGGCGAAATAGACATACTCGAAAATGCAAAAACGCGGCGGTTGTTTGGCGAAGGGAAACAGGCTGCGCACGCCGCTTGCGTCGATGATGACCATTTCGCCGGGCGCGACGTCGCGCACGTAATCCGCGCCGATAATATCGAGTGCGCAGGTTTCGCTGGTGACGATGTAGCCGTCGCCGAGTTTGCCGAGCACGAGCGGGCGCACGCCATGCGGGTCGCGCACGCCGATGAGGGAATTGGGCGAAAGGATGACGAGCGAATAAGCGCCTTCGACCTGATTCAGCGCTTCGATGATGCGCTCCTCGATGGTAGCGGCGCGCGACAGCGCCACGCGGTGGACGATGACTTCGGTATCCGACGTCGAGGCGAAAATCGCGCCGCGGGCGATGAGTTCGCGTCGCAGTGTCATCGCGTTGGTCAGGTTGCCATTATGGGCAAGCGCGAAGCCGCCGAGGGCGAGGTCGGCGTAGAACGGCTGCACGTTGCGCAGCAATGTTTCGCCGGTGGTGGAATAGCGATTGTGGCCGATGGCGGCAGCGCCATGCAGCTTGCTCATGACGCTCGCGTCCGAGAAATTATCGCCGACGAGGCCGAGCGCGCGGTGCGAGAAAAACTGGCCTTGATCGGCACTCACGATGCCCGCCGCTTCTTGCCCGCGATGCTGCAAGGCGTGCAGGCCGAGCGCGGTGTGGGCCGCGGCATCCGGCGTGCCGTAAATGCCGAAAACGCCGCATTCGTCGTTGAATTTATCGAACATCAATGTCCCTCGTTTTCATTGCGGATGCGGTTTTGTAGGTCGTCGAACGAAGGCAGGGTGCTGCCTTTTTCCACTTTGGGTTCATCGTCCGGTTCGCTGTCGAGCGTGTGGCGCTGGCTATCCATCAGGTCGTGGACTTTTTTCGTTTGCTCGTTGATGTTGCTTTCCGATGTCGCGTTCTTTAGCGCGGTTTCGCTTTGGTGCATGACGTGATCGAGGTAGTCGGGCGTCAGCGTGCCGAGCCAGTGGGCAGCGCGCGCGACATAGGGGCGCGTTGCGGCTTCACGCACCAGTTTCGGGTAATTTTTCTCGTCGGTGAAAAATTTACTCATGACGAAATAAGCGATGGCGACGATCAGTGCGCCGCGCGCGAAACCGAAACACAGGCCCGCGAGGTTATCGAGCAGGCCCGCGCGGTCGCCGGGCTTGAGCGCTTTGACGATGAGGCCGGTCGCGATCGAAAACAGGATGAGCGTGATGATGAACAGGCCGATGGCTGCGACGGCGACAGCAATCGGCTGGCTATTCACCTGCGGTTTGATGAGGTTGGTCGCGGGCTCGAGGAAACGCAGCGTGACGAAGGAGGCGACGAGCCAGCTGCCGAGCGATAGCACTTCGCGCACGAAGCCGCGATAAAAAGAGAGCAGCGCCGACAGGCCGACAACGATCAGCACGGTGACATCGAATAAATTTAAATGGGTCATACAGGTAGCGGTTAGCGGTTAGCAGTTAGGTTTTAGCTAGTTTGAGTTCGACTTGCTGGCTAAGGCTTGATTTTAAGCTATGCAGCATTTTGGTTATTTCTTCGGACAATGACAGGCAATAGGAGAGTGTTTCTTGCTGTATATAATTTCTTTGGTGTGACAACATTAAAAGCGTTTCAAGCTCTGCAAGCGAACCGCGTGCGATATTCAAATGATAAATAAAATCTTTTTCCGAATGCCGGGAGCGTCCTTCAGCAATGTTCGCGGGTACAGAAATAGCGGCCCGCTCTATCTGGGAGCACATAATATAACGCTGGGTAGCAGGCATTTTTTCGGAAATTGTTAGCACTGTATCAGCGAGCGCCATCGCCTTTTGCCATACCATCAAGTCCCTGTAACTTTGCACCATAAGAGCTAAAACCTAACCGCTAATCGCTAACGGCTACCTCTCTAGCATGAATCGCACCAGCGCGTCCACATGCCCCACGCGGTGGGGGGCGTTATTTTTTTCGGCACTGCTGGTGGGGATGAGGGCTTGGCTGAAACCGAGGGCATTGGCCTCTTTCAGGCGCAATTCGCTGCGGCTGACGGCGCGGATTTCGCCGGTAAGGCCGATTTCGCCAAAGCTGATGAGCTGGGTGGAAAGCGGTTTATCGAGCAGCGCCGAAATCAGCGCCATGGCGACGGCGACATCCGCCGCCGGTTCGGTGATTTTGAGGCCGCCCGCGACGTTCAGGAACACTTCCTTATCCGCAAAGCGCATACCCGCGCGGGTTTCGAGCACGGCGAGGATCATGGATAGCCGCGCGCTGTCATAGCCTACCGTGGCGCGCCGCGGCGTGCTCATGGTTGAGGGCGACACCAGGGCCTGGATTTCGATCAACAGCGGGCGCGTGCCCTCGATACCGGCGAATACGGCGGCGCCACTCACCGGTTTTTCGCGCGCATGGAGGAACAGGGCGGAAGGGTTTTTCACTTCCTCGAGCCCAACATCGCTCATCGCGAACACGCCGATTTCATCCGTCGCGCCGAAGCGGTTTTTGACGGCGCGCAGGATGCGGTAATATTGCCCGCGGTCGCCCTCGAAATAGAGCACGGTATCGACCATGTGTTCGAGCACGCGCGGGCCCGCGATCTGCCCGTCTTTCGTGACATGCCCGACAAGGATGAGCGAGAAGCCGCGCTTTTTGGCGGCGCGGATGAGCTCGTGCGTGCTGGCGCGCACTTGCGCCACCGTGCCGGGCGCGGAATCGAGTGAATCGACGAACATGGTCTGGATGGAGTCGATGACGACGACATCCGGCGCTTTGCCGGAGTCGATGCTCGAGAGAATATCGCGCACGGAAGTTGCGGTGGCGAGCTTCAGCGGGGCGTTGGTGAGGCCGAGGCGCTGGCTGCGCAACTGGATTTGCGCGAGGGATTCTTCGCCAGAGACGTATAATACGTCACGTCCGCCATGGGCGAGTGTGGAAGCAGCTTGCAACAGCAACGTCGATTTACCGATGCCCGGATCGCCGCCGAGCAGGATGGCCGAACCTTCGACGAGGCCGCCGCCGAGCACACGATCAAGCTCGGCGATGCCGGTCGTTTCGCGCGCATGCGGGGCGACGGTGTCGGCGAGAGACGCGATTTCGAGGCCCTTCGTTTTGCCGGGTTTCATGCCTTTGGGTGTGACCGTGACGGATTCTTCGACGATGGTGTTCCACTCGCCGCAAGCGTCGCAGCGCCCGGCCCATTTGCTGTGCACCGCGCCGCAGGATTGGCAGACATACTGGTTGGATTTCGCCATGCCGCCAACTTAGCCTATTTGTGGGGCAAGGCTATTGGATTTTGATTTCGCTTTTGCCGGTGGGCGCATAATGCTGAATGCGCGCACTCCAGCCTTGTTTTTGCTCCGGCGGCAAGAGCGGATGCTCGACTTTGATGTGATGCATCTTGGCCCATTCGGCGATTTTCTCAACCAGTTGCTGCTTCACCGGCTCCTCGCAGAAAGCGGCATGGACCGCATTCAGGTTGCAGATCACCAGTTCCTCCGCTGTGAGGGGTTGGAAGCCGCGGCGTTGCACCGGCCTGCGGTCGATGTCCTCGACATCGAAACCTGCGAGCAGGCGAATTTGGTCTTTGTAATCAATACCGCCTTGTTGCGGGTCATCGCTCGCGATGGCGATGGGCAAATGATGGTCGCGCAACAGGGTGAAGAAAGGGTGGCGTTCAAACTTCTGGATGTAAACTTTTTCAACGCCCGCATCACGCGGCAGTTCGGAAAGCTTCTGCAGGTCCGTGTTACGGATTTCTTCGCGCGATACTTTATCAAGATCGTATTTCGTATGGGGTGTGCCGTCTTTCAAGTGTACGGTCGTGCCCAACGAAAGGTTGATATAGGGCATCATGACGACAGGGATATTGCGGTCATGGATTTTCTGGATGACCTCAGGCGATTCGATCATTTGCACGGAGTGGGCGAGCCGATCGAGATGCAACCGTTCCAGCGCGCGATCGAGATGCTCGACGCCCGCACCCTCGCCATAATGCCCCTCGCCGCGCATGCCAAGCGCAGGCAGGCGCAGATAAGCTTCCGACATCGCATCCGGGCCGCCGGATTTGATTTCAAGCCCCTCATGGCCCGCCGTCGTCATGCCGACAAAAACGCCGGGCACTTCGGCTTGCGCTTCTGCCAGCCAGTCCACCCATTCGCCTGCGCGCTGCTTCAGGCTGCCGGGGACGTTGGCGGCACCGGTTTTGTTGGCGCAATGGGTGAAGCGCAGCGTGACGCCTTTTGCGGCGAATTCTTCGGTAATCTCTTGCGCGAGATGGAAGAATTTTTTGCGCGCTTCTTTGGGTTCGAGGTCGGGATAAAGCACCTGCGCAATAGTGATATTCTGCGAAGGCTCGACATAGATCAGGTTCTGCGCGAGGCAGCTTTCGAGATAACGCTGCATGACGAACCGATAATCGTCTTCGTTCTCGATGCCGCCGGGGCGATGGCGGTGTCCCTGCGTGGTGCCCTGGATGGCATCGAACCCCTGGAATTTATCGTGGCCTTCGCCGAGGCAGGCGTAGTTGTAATCGAGGTCGAGCGGGTTGCCCTCGCGATCGTAGGTCAGTTCATGGCCACCTTTGCTGGTGAAAAGATGCGAGTAATATTGCACCGGATCCGTGCTGCCAATACGGTTCGGGCCATCGACCACGCGCCATTTGCCTTCCTGTTTTTCCATATGGATGAGGCCGTTGCGCAATCCCAAGTCCCATGCGGTTTTGGGCGATATCGTCCCCGGCACATGCACATGCGGATCGACCGCCGGAAACGATGCGATCATTTCTTCGGTGAGGGCCGTGCCATGTTTGCGTTGTGCTTTATGCCCCGGTAAAGCGGGCGGTATATTGGACAGTTTATATGTCGGATTTTCCATAGATATCAAAAGACCTGCCTTGGTTTATTAACCAATTATTAACCAATAGCGGGCGCTGGTCAACAGGAATTGCTAAGCCCTTTTAAAATCGTTCGTAATCGGCCCTTCGGCACGGCCATGGACGAATTGCTCCACATAAGCATTGCCGGAACTGTCGATCTGGCTGACTGGCCCGTCCCAGATGATTTTGCCTTGGTAGATCATGGCGACGCGGCTGGCGATCTTGCGCACGCTCGACATATCGTGGGTGATGGTGACAGCGGTCGAGCCGAGTTTTTTGACGCAGGTCGCGATCAGTTCGTTGATGACATCCGCCATGATGGGGTCGAGGCCGGTCGTCGGCTCGTCGAAGAAAATCAGCTCGGGGTTTGCGGCAATCGCGCGCGCGAGGCCGACGCGCTTTTGCATGCCGCCGGAAAGTTCAGACGGTAGCAGGTTCGCAACCTCGGGGCGCAGGCCGACCGCTTCGAGTTTTTCGACTGCGAGGTCATAGGCTTCTTTCGGCGTCAGCTTCTGGCCGCGCTGGCTCATGCCGAAGGTGATGTTTTTCCAGACGGGCAGCGAATCGAACAGCGCACCACCCTGGAACAGCATGCCGATTTTGCGCAGCATCGGCTCGCGTGCACGGAAATTGTGATGCGTTACGTCCTCGCCGTCGATTTCGATGGTGCCGCTATCGGGCTTGATGAGGCCGAGGATATTCTTGATCGTCACCGATTTGCCGGTGCCCGAACCGCCGATGATGACGAGCGATTCGCCGGGCGCGACTTCGAGGTTGATGCCATCGAGTACGACTTTACTGCCGAAGCGTTTATGGACATCCGTCAGTTTGATCTTCGGCGTGGTCATCGCTTAAATCCCAAAGAACATTTCGGTGAGCAGGTAGTTCGATAGCAGGATCAGGATCGAGGCCGACACCACCGCGTTGGTGGTCGCCGAGCCGACGCCCTGCGCGCCGCCCTTGCTGTAATAGCCATGGTAGCAGCCCATCAGCGCGACGATGAAGCCAAACACCGAGGCTTTGACGAGGCCGCTCGTCACATCGAACCATTGCAAATAATCCCACGTGTTGTTGATGTAGGGCACCGGCGCGAAATTGAGCGCTTTGATGCTCACCGCATAGCCGCCGAAAATGCCGATAATGTCGCCGGTGAAGACGAGGAAAGGCAGCATCAGCGTTGCCGCGAGCAAGCGCGGGAACAGCAGGTATTTGAACGGATTGGTGCTGAGCGTCACCAGCGCATCGACCTGTTCGGTCACGCGCATCGTGCCGATTTCGGCGGCAAAGGCCGCGCCGATGCGCCCCGCGACCATCAGCCCCGCCATGACGGGCCCAAGCTCGCGCGTGATGGCGAGTGCGACGACGATGGGGATCGAACTTTCCGCCGAGAAGCGCGAGAAGCCGGAATAGGATTGCAGCGCGAGCGCAGCACCCGTGAACAACGTCGTCATGCCGATGACGGGCAGGGAATAATAGCCGATTTCGATAATCATGCGGCCGAACTGTTTCGGGTAATAGGGCGGGCGGATGCCTTGCGCAATAATGCCACCCATGAACAGCGCGATGCGGCCAATCGCCGAGAGAAAGCGCAGGAACACGCGGCCAATGGCGGCAAGCGGATTATGTTTCATGATAGCGTCCATCCCGCATGCATAGCAGTTCGGGGCATGTTGTAAAGAACTCAGCAATAGAGGCGCTTCACCCGCGGGCCGATGCGGGTGAGCACTTCGTAGCCGATGGTATTTGCACCACGCGCCACGTCATCGACGCGGATGCCGTCCTGGTCGCCGAGCAGGGTCAGCATCGCGCCTTCGTGCAGCAAATTTTCCGGCACGTCGCTGACATCGAAACAGAGCATGTCCATCGTCACGCGGCCGATGAGGCGCGCCTGGTGCTCCCCGACATAACCGACCGCATGGTTCGACAGCGAACGCAAATATCCATCTGCATAGCCGCTCGCGACGGTGGCGATGCGCGTGCCTGCTTTCGCCGTCACTGTGCCACCATAGCCGACGGTCTGTTCCTGCTCGAGCATGCGCACGGTGAGGATCGGCGCGTGCCATGTCGCGACCTGCTGCATCGGGTTCGTGGCACCGGCTTGCGGCGCGATGCCGTAGAGCGAGCAGCCGGGGCGGGCGAGGTGGAAATGGTAGTCGGGCGCGAGGAAAATCCCGCCGGAATTGCACAGGCTCGCCGGGATGTTCGGCGCATGCATGCGCGCGGCATTGAAGCGGGTGAGTTGCTTGGCGTTGAGCGGGTCGTTCGCCTCGGGCGCGCTGGCGAGGTGGCTCATAATAAGGCCGACGCGGCAGGCCTCGAGGATGTTCGGCTCGCGCGCCATGAGGCTCGCGAATTCTTTCGCCTGCAGCCCCATGCGCGCCATCGCGGTATCGATATGCAGCACGCTCACCGCATGCACATGCTCGGCGGCGACGGGTTTCCAGCGCATGATTTGTTCGAGCGAGCTGAGCACGGGAATCAGCCGGTGCGCGGCGAAGGCGAATTCCTCGCCTTTGAGCACGCCGTGGAGGATGAGGATGCGCACATCCAGCAGCGCCGCGCGCAGTTCGATGCCTTCTTCGATCGTGGCGACGAAAAATGTATCACAGCCCGCTTGCGCCAGCGCCGTCGCGACTTCCACCGCACCGAGTCCGTAGCCATTCGCTTTCACCACGGCGGCGCATTCCTCGCCGGTGAATTGCGCGCGCAAGGTTTGCCAGTTCGCGACAATGGCGGGTAGGGAGATGGTGAGGGTGGGGGTGAGGAACATGGTTCGTCAGTAGCTATTCAACGCGTGCCAGTAAAGCGAAATGAAGCGCATCATCGCTGCCTGTGCCGTCATTGCGAGGCCTTCAGGCCGTGGCAATCCATTTTTCTTCACTTAGCCAAGATGGATTGCTTCGCTTTGCTCGCAATGACGATGTGGCGTGGCCTTAAGCCAGCTTCTAATAATACTTCTCCGGCAGATGGTCGTCCTTCGCGAGGTCGAGGAAGCGCGTGAGTTCACCCTGGAATTGCAGTTTCACCGTATCGACCGGACCGTTACGGTGCTTCGCGACGATCACTTCCGCAACGCCATGGATCTCGGCCATTTCCTGCATCCAAGTCGCGTGCTCGGGCGTGCCCTCTTTCGGCTGCAGGCGCTGTTTATAATATTCCTCGCGGAACACGAACATCACGATATCCGCGTCCTGCTCGATGGAGCCGGATTCGCGCAGGTCAGCCAGTTGCGGGCGCTTGTCGTCGCGGCTTTCGACGGCGCGGCTGAGCTGCGACAGCGCGATCACCGGAATGTCGAGTTCCTTCGCAATCGCTTTCAGCCCTTGTGTGATTTCGGACACTTCCTGCACGCGGTTCATCTGGCTGTTGTTGGACGAGGAGCGCAGTAGTTGCAGGTAATCGACCACCAGCAGCGACACGTTATGCACGCGCTTGAGCCGCCGTGCACGGCTGCGCAGTGCGCCGATGGAAAGTGCTGGCGTGTCGTCGATATGCAGCGGCAGCGCGGCCATGGAGTTGCTGCTTTCGACGAGGCGCTGGAATTCTTCCTGCGTCAGTTCGCCGCGCTGGAGTTTGTGCGAGCCGACGCCGCAGGCCGAAGCGAGCAGACGCATGGCGAGTTGTTCGCCCGACATCTCGAGCGAGAAAAATCCGACCGAGCGCGGTTTGCCACCACGATCGAGAATACCCTCATCCTCATTCGCCACGGCCTTCGCGGCGTTCTGCGCGATGGTGGTAGCGAGCGCCGTTTTGCCCATCGCGGGGCGACCGGCGAGGATGATGAGGTCGGACGGGTGCAGGCCGCCAAGCAGGCGGTTCATGTCGATGAAACCGGTATCGATGCCGACCACGGCGCCCGAGCGCTGGAAAGCTTTTTCGGTGCGGTTCAGCGCTTCGACCACGGAATTTTTCAGCGGCTTGAAGCCGCCTTCGCCGTCGCCATCCGTCGCCAAACGAAACAATTTTTGTTCGGCTTGTTCCACTTGGCTGATGCCGTTTTCTTCGTTCTGCGGGTTGAACGCGCCGAGCACGGTTTCTTCGCCGACGGCGATCAGGCGCCGCTTGATGGCGAGGTCACGAATCACGCGTGCGTAATCATGGATGTTGATGATGGAAGTAGCGCTGCCGACGAGGCGCGCGAGGTATTGGTCCTCAACGCCTTCGACGCCCGCGAAATGGTGCTTGAGCGTGACGGGGTTCGCGATCAGCCCCTTATCGTTGAACTGCTTGATGGCTTTGAAAATGCGCTGGTGGATGCCCGCGTAAAAATCCTCGGCCTCGAGGCTCGGGCCGACATGGTTCAGCGCCTCGTTGTTGGCGAGGATCGCGCCGAGCACGGCCTGTTCGGCCTCCAAGTTGTTGGGCGCTTCTTTCAATGGCAGGTCATTTTTCGGTGCGGTGTTCGGGTGTTCGAGAACGGTTGCCATGATTTTTTTTGCCGTGAGTGGTGAGTAGTGAATGGTGAGTAGTAGTCGCAAAAAGTTTTGCAACGACATGCTGCGGACATGCACCATACTAACACAAACGCGTCCGACAATCACGCGCGCGGTGGTGCGATGGCTTGTCCACACCATGCTGCGTAGGCGCGGGTGAGCGGTGGGGATAAGTTTTGGGCAACAAAAAACCCGGCCATTGCTGACCGGGTTTTCTATTGGCTTCGATGGATCCTGAAATAAATTCAGGATGACGTCGCTACGCCGCCGATTCGTCCTCAGCGGTTTCGACTTCAGCGGTCGGGGCTTCTTTCGCTTCCAGCTCCTGCGCGAGGAGGCCTTCGGCGTTGCGGGCCACTTGCACTTTTACCTTCACCGCAACTTCCGGGTGCAGGTGCACGACCGCCTCATAGACACCGAGCGATTTGATCGCGGTGTTGAGGTCGATATAGCGGCGCTCGATTTTGTGGCCAGCTTCGGCGAGGGCGACTTCGATATCGCGTGCCGCAACCGAACCGTACAGCTTGCCGTCTTCCGACGCCTGGCGGATGATGCTGACCGAAAGGTTCTGCATGCCCGCGGCGAGTTTCTCGGCAGCCGCGCGGGTTTCCGCGTTTTGCTTCTCGAGAACGGCGCGCTTGCCTTCGAACACTTTCTTGTTGTCATCCGTCGCGCGCAGGGCTTTTTTCTGCGGCAGCAGGAAGTTACGGGCGAAGCCGTTCTTCACTTTTACTACGTCACCGACGCCACCGAGGCGGCTGATGCGTTCCAAAAGAATTACATCCATGATCAGTACTCCTAGTTCTGGACGACGTATGGCAACAGCGCCAGGTTACGTGCGCGTTTGATGGCTTGCGACAAAGCGCGTTGCTTTTTCGCGGAAACGGCGGTGATGCGGCTCGGCAGGATTTTGCCGCGCTCCGAGATGAAGCGGCCGAGCAGTTTCACGTCCTTATAGTCAACGGCCGGGGCGTTCGGGCCCGAAAGCGGGCACGACTTGCGGCGGCGGAAGAATACTTTGCGGCCACCTTCGGCGCCTTCAGCACCAGGACGGCCACCAGCGGCGCCGTCACGTTGCGGGCGGTCACCGCCGCCGAAGCTGCGGCCTTCACCACGGGGAGCCGACGGACGGTCGCCACGGGGTGCACGGGATTGGAAATCGTTCATAATGGCTCCTTACGCTGCGTTGGTGTCGTAGCTGTCGCCAGATTTGCTCTGGAGCATGACAGTCGGGGTGGCGTCCATGGCATCGACGCGCACGGTCAGCGTGCGGATGATGTCCTCGCTGATGCCCATGTTGCGCTCGAGTTCCTTCAGCGTTTCAGCCGAAGCTTCGATGCCGAGCATGGTGTAGTGGCCCTTGCTCATTTTGTTGATTTTGTAGGCGAGCTGGCGCAGGCCCCAATATTCGGATTTGATGACCGAGCCTTTACCGTCGGTGACGATTTTGCTCAGGCTATCGGTGAGTTTTTGCACGTCAGCGCGGGAAAAATCCGGGCGCGTGACGAAAGTGCATTCATAGAATGCCATAGTACTTCTCCCATTAACGGCCTGCCTTGATGATAGCACCCCATGTGCCAGTACCGGACAGACCTATGTATTAAGGTTCCCTCTCTCGAAGGAGCGGGGCTTATAGGGGGATTTGGGTGGGGTGGCAAGGGGAAAGTGCTTGGCCCTTGACCTGCCCGCCGCTTGGGGCTAACCGGGCGCCATCACTACTATATATAGGAGCACGTTATGACCACCGCACTCGTATTCCCGGGCCAGGGCTCGCAGGCTATCGGCATGGGGCAGGCGCTCGCCGAACAATTCGCCGAGGCGCGCGAGGTATTGCAGGAGGTGGACGATGCGCTGTCGTTCAAGCTGTCCGCGCTGATGAAAGACGGGCCGGAAGGCGAACTGACCGCGACGCAGAACGCCCAACCGGCGATCATGGCCGCGTCGCTCGCCGCATTCCGCGTGATGCAAAAGCAGATGGGGTTCACCTTGCCCGCGGGCGCTTCCTATGTTGCGGGCCACAGCTTGGGCGAATATTCGGCGCTGACGGCGGCGGGGTCGCTCACGGTCGCAGAAGCGGCGAAGCTGCTGCGCATCCGCGGCGAGGCAATGCAGCAGGCCGTGCCACAAGGGCAGGGTGGCATGGTCGCCATCATCGGCCCGGATTTGGCGGCGGTGGAAGACATCGTGAAAGCCGCGCGCGAGCGTGCACCCGGTGAAGTCATCGAAATCGCCAACCATAACTCGACGAACCAGATCGTGATTTCCGGTTCCGCGAAAGGCATGGAAATCGCCATCGAAGTCGCCAAGGAAAAAGGCGCGAAGCGGGCGCTGCCGCTGCCGGTTTCGGCACCGTTCCATTGCTCGCTCACGGCCCCTGCCGCGAAAGTGATGGAGCAAGCCCTCGCGGGTTCGAATCTCACCTCCCCCGCCGTGCCGCTGATTGCAAACGTGACGGCGGATGTGGTGAGCGATGCCGCGACGATCAAGCAGCTCCTCGTGAGCCAAGTCACCGGTATGGTGCGTTGGGTGGATAGCATCGAGCGGATGAAGGTGCTCGGTGTGACGAAGATGATCGAGATCGGCCATGGGAATATCCTCAGCGGCCTCATCAAGCGCATCGCGCCGGAAATTCCGGTGGTGAATATTGGTACGCCGCAGGATATCGAGAGCTACGCCAAGGCGGCGTAACGCCTACATACAATTCATCACGGCCTGCGCGTCGCTGCTCGCTTTGTCCTTCGCTTTGACGACGGCGGTGCAGGCTTTCTGGTCCAGTTCGAGCTGTTTTTTCGCGGCGTTGATCGCGGTGCGGTCGTTGGTCAGCGTGCCGCGGGTGGAATGGTGGTTCATGTCGTAATCGAGCTGGGCGTTGGCTTTGTCGAGCTGGTCGTGGTCGGCACGCACGGCATCTTCCATCGCCCCGGCGGGGGTGCCCGCATCCGGGGTGGTGGTTCTCGCCGCGTCGATGGCTTGCGCATCGCTGGGCATGTTCGCGTCGCTGTTGAGGCCCGTCTGGTCGGTGTTGAGGCCGACGGGCGGGTTGGCGGCAAAGGCAGCAACGGAAACGAGAGCCACTAGGCTGAGGGCAAACAGGCGCATGCAAAATCTCCCTAATCAGCGCATCCTAGCGAAGCGTGCGGCGGATAGCTATGAGGAATTCGTGCAAACGATATTAATAAACGATTATAATCCGCGCGCCGTGGGTTTGCTCGTTGCCACACCGACAGCCTCTTTCAGGCGCTTCAGTTCGAGATCCCATGAGGACTTATCCGGCGGGGTACCGGCGGAGCCATCCGGCATCTGGTAAGGTTTGAGGTCGCGGATGAGGTTGGCGCTCGTTTCAAATTCTGTGAGAGTTTGGCCCTGCGCATTTTTACCACCCTTGAAAATGGCGGGCAATGTATCGATCAGCGCCGCCATTTCACGAATACTATCCGCCTGTTTCTCCGGGGGAAGTGTATTGGCTTTGGTATTGGGTTGGTTAGCTTTATCGGTCATTGTCATTCCTCTGCTTGTGATTCCTGTCCCTGATGCTACAGAGATTTCCTTAAAAAATCATGACCAAACCATCAAAAGGAAGCATTTATGACGGGTTTAGCGGGTAAAAAAGCACTGATTACGGGCGCTTCGGGCGGCATTGGCGGGGCGATTGCCAAGGCGCTGGTGGCGGCGGGCGCGTCGGTCGCCATCTCCGGCACGCGGGTCGAGGCGCTGGAAGCGCTGAATGCCGAACTGGGCGGTGCCGCAAAAATCCTCCCCTGTAACCTCACCGATGCCGCCGCAGTCGATGCGCTGCCGGGGCAGGCGGAAGCGGCGCTCGGCGGGCTCGATATTTTGGTGTGTAATGCGGGCGTCACCAAAGACGGCCTCGCCATGCGCATGAAGGATGAGGATTTCCAATCGGTGATCGACATCAACCTCGTTTCCACCTTCCGCCTCAACCGCGCGGTGCTGAAGCCGTTCATGAAACAGCGCGCGGGCCGCATCATCAATATCGCGTCGGTGGTGGCGGTGATGGGCAATCCCGGGCAGGCGAATTACTGCGCCTCGAAAGCGGGCATGATCGGCATGAGCAAATCGCTGGCTCAGGAAGTGGCGAGCCGTGGCATCACGGTGAATTGCGTCGCGCCCGGTTTCATCAAAACCGCGATGACGGATAAGCTGAACGAAGAGCAGCAAAAGCGGATTACGGATAATATCCCGGCGGCGCGTTTCGGCCTGCCGGAGGATGTCGCGGCGGGGGTTGCGTTCCTCGCGAGCGATGCTGCCAGCTACATCACCGGCCAGACGCTGCATATCAATGGCGGGTTGCTGATGGTGTAGGGCGTTTGTTATATTCGGTAATATTTTTCTAGCCAAAGCCGTTTGGCCTATGGTAAAGCCGCCCCACGTTCCTAAGGCAGCGGATTAAAACCAACCAACGACCGCCGCCTTCGACTTAACTAAACCATGAGGATTTCCATGTCTGATACTGCTGCACGCGTCAAAAAGATCGTTGTTGAACATCTTGGCGTTGAAGAAGCAAAAGTAACCCCCGAAGCCAACTTCATCGACGATCTCGGTGCAGATTCGCTCGACACCGTTGAGCTGGTCATGGCGTTCGAAGAAGAATTCGGCGTTGAAATCCCGGATGAAGCGGCGGAGAAAATCCAGACCGTGCAGAACGCGATCGATTTCATCGAGAAGAACGCAGCGTAAGCTGAGTTGCATGCATATTAGAAAAGCGCGCGCATTAACGTCAGGTTATGCCGCGCTTTTTGCTTTATAGGAGCCGTTTATGAACCGTCGTGTTGTTATCACTGGGATGGGCCTTGTCACGCCGCTAGGTGCGGGTGTCGATCATGTGTGGAAGCGTTTGATCGCGGGTGAGTCGGGGCTTTCTGCCATCACCAAGTTCGACACGTCGGACCTGAAAGCAAAGATCGCGGGCCAGGTGCCGCGCGGTAAGGGCGTCGGCGAGTTCGATGTCGACCAGCATATCGAGCCGAAGGAACAGAAAAAAATGGGTGAGTTCATCCATTTCGCGATGGGTGCGGCGGATGAGGCGATCAAGCAATCGGGCATCGACCTGTCGACGGAAGAAAAACGCGTGCGCGCGGGTACGATGATCGGTTCGGGCATCGGTGGCCTCGATGCTATCGAAGAAACCGTGCTGATGATGAAGGAACGTGGGCCGAGCCGTGTCTCGCCGTTCTTCATCCCGGCCTGCCTGATCAACCTCACTTCGGGGCAAGTATCGATCAAGCACGGCCTCAAAGGCCCGAACCATTCGGTGGTGACAGCGTGCAGCACTGGCGCGCATGCAATCGGGGACGCGGCGAAAATCATCGCGCGCGGCGATGCGGATGTGATGGTCGCAGGCTCAGCGGAAGCGGCGGTGTGCCGCATCGGCATGGCCGGGTTCGCGGCGGCGCGTGCGCTCTCGACCGGTTACAACGAAACGCCGACTAAAGCTTCGCGCCCATGGGACCAGGGCCGCGACGGCTTCGTGATGGGCGAGGGCGCGGGCATCGTTGTGCTCGAGGAATACGAGCATGCGAAAGCGCGCGGCGCGAAAATTTACGCGGAGTTCGGCGGCTATGGGCTGACGGGCGACGCCTACCACATCACCTCCCCAAGCGAGGATGGCGATGGCGGTTTCCGCTCCATGCAAATGGCGCTCAGCGATGCTGGGCTAAAACCGTCCGACATCGGTTACATCAACGCGCATGGCACGAGCACGCCCAAGGGTGATGAGATCGAGGCCGGGGCGGTGCGCCGCCTGTTCGATGGCACGGATGTCAGCATGTCCTCCACCAAATCGGCCATCGGCCATCTGCTCGGTGGGGCGGGCTCAGTCGAGGCGATTTTCGCGGTGCTGGCCATGGTGCATGGCGTGCTGCCACCGACGCTGAACCTCGAAACCCCGTCGGAATCGGTCGCGAGCATGGACCTCGTGCCGCTCACTGCGAAGCAAAAGCAGGTGAAAGCTGTGCTGTCCAACAGCTTCGGTTTTGGTGGGACGAATGCGAGCTTGGTATTCAAGGCGGCGAGCTAATCTTCACGAAACTGTCATATTAGCGTCATGAATATGTCACTGAAGTCCGTTAGTCTGGCAGCAGGAGATATTTATGGTAGACAAAAAAGCAATTAGCGACTGGCTTGATAAGAATTATATGGAAACAGGATTGTTGCCGTATAAAAACGAGTCATTAAAAGCAGCCGCAATGATGTATCCAGTTGGAGAAGATTTCAAAGACGAAGCTATACAAACTCCTTTGATGGGTCTTGAGATTTTCCTCGATCAACAGTTTAAAAATAGATTTTTTACTGATATTCTTGGAACTAAAATTGCTCGCTTAAAAGAAATTCAAAATTGGATACATGAAAACGAAGATTCATCGATTCGATTACACATTAATTTTGAAGTCTATAAAGACGATGCAGAGGATGTAAAATCAACTTTCAAAAATATTACCGCAAACTTACCAAAATTGCATGTAGAGGATGAAGTAGAGAAACGTCCAGGCGATCTGGAATGGCCTTATATTTCGATCACTATCGAAGGGGCTACAATGGATGAAGTAGTAAGCAATACAAATGGATTACTAAAAAGCTTTCATGCGTATACTGGTACGCGTTTGCCCGTGGATACTATATTGCTCGAACCTAGTATGTTCTCGCAAAGCAAAGAGCGTAGCTAATATAAGTAAACGCGATTTACTTTTGATCGGCGGAGTGCTTAGCATTTCGTGATGCCACTCACCTCCGAACAGAAAAACATCGGCCTTTATATCGCCAAATGCGTGGTCGGTTTCGCGGTGCTGTCGGGCATTGGGGAAGTCGCGAATATTCCCGACATGACCTGGGTCGTGATCTCGATGCTGCTCGTGCTTTCGCCCGACGGCAAGGAGGCAATTCCGCTCACCGTCACGCGCGTGAAATCGAACATGATCGCCAGCGTCGCGAGCGTCATTTTCCTCGCGCTGGTCGCTAACATCACGCTTGCCATTTGCTGCTCCATCGTGGTGACGATCCTCGGCTGTTATTATTTCCGGCTGATGGCAGGCTCGCGTGCGGCGCTGGCGGCAGTGGTGATCGTGTCGCTGCACCCGCTTGGCACGCATTTGTGGAGCACCGCGGCGGAGCGGGTCGCGGCCGTGGTGGTTGGCTGCGCGGTGGGCTTGCTGCTGACGTTCGCGTTCCACCGCTCGATTTATTTTCGCAGCAAAGCCACGGCGCCGTTGCAAAGCGAGTGATTTGCCGGCGCGGTTTATCTTTCCGTTGGCATCGCGGGGCCAACTTTCTTATAGTCGGCGGATGCGCATTCTTTCCTTCATGCTCGTCGTGGTGCTGCTGGTGGCCGCTTATACCGGCTACGGGTTTTACGCCTGGCGCCACCCGCTGAACGGGGCCGCGCAGACCATCATCATCCCGCCGCATACCGGCGCGCGTGGGGCGGTGGCGCTGCTGAGCGGGCAGGGCCTCGTGCCGCCGCTTGGGGTGATGGCGCTGCCGCTGTTGCTCTCGGGCGATCTGGAAAAAATGAAAGCGGGGGAGTATGAATTCGCTGCGAATACGGCACCTGCCGACATCATTGCCAAAATCGCGCGCGGGGAAATCGTCATCCATAAAATCACGATTCCCGAAGGGTGGAACAGCTATCAGGTGCGCGATGCGCTGCTGAAAGAGCCGCTGCTCACTGGCACTTTGCCGCAGCTTCCCGAGGGCAGCCTGTTGCCCGACACGCTGCGCTTCGACCGCGGCGAGGCACGTAGCGCTGTGGTTGCGCGCATGCAAAAAGCGCAGGGCGAGCTGATGCAAAAACTCTGGCCGACGCATGATACCGCCTCGCCGATCACCACGCCGCAACAGGCGCTGATTCTCGCTTCCCTCGTCGAGAAGGAAACGGGTGTGGATGCCGAGCGGGGACAAGTGGCGGGCGTGTTCGTGAATCGCTTGCGCCTCGGCATGATGTTGCAGACGGATCCGAGCGTGGCCTACGGCATCGAAGTCGCGCAAGGCGGTGCGACGCTTGGGCGTGCACTCACGCGCAACGACCTGCTCGCCGATACGGCCTATAACACCTATACGCGCGTGGGCCTGCCGCCGACGCCGATCTGCAACCCCGGTAAAGCAGCGATCGAAGCGGCGCTGCATCCGGCGGCGACGGATGCGCTTTATTTCGTCGCGACCGGTACGGGCGGCCATCACTTCGCGGCGACGCTGGCCGAGCACGAGAAGAACGTCGAGGCGTATCGGGCGGTGGTAAAGGCGGCAACGCAACCGCGCGCGAACGCAACTACTTCTTCTTCAAATCCAAACTCACGGAATTGATGCAATAGCGCAGGCCGGTATCGGTCGGGCCGTCGGGGAAAACATGGCCGAGATGCGCGTCGCATTTCGCGCAGGTGATTTCGGTGCGGACCATGCCGTGGGACATGTCGCGGTGCTCATCGACCGCTTGGCCAGCGAGCGGCGCATCGAAACTCGGCCAACCGCAGCCGGAATCGAACTTGGCACCGCTCTCGAACAAGGGCGCGCCGCAGCAGGCGCATACATAGGTGCCGCTGGCCTTTTCATCGGTATATTTACCCGTAAATGGGCGTTCGGTCCCCTTTTCGCGGGCGACACGGTACAGGTCCGGTGCCAGTGTTTTTGACCATTCATCATTCGATTTCAATAATTTATCCGTCATTTTTGCGACCTCGCCACAGCTGTGATAATCTTGCAACAGGTCGATGTTCTTCGCCCGTTGCGGGTGGATCGAATCCATAGAATAATTGCATCTTCGCCACCGATTCGCCAGATATAGGCCCGATGCACCTGCTTCGCAAGGCGTGGCGTGGTGTAGCGGTTCACATTATTATAGCTCAAGGAAATGATCATGAAAATTCTCAAAACCTCGACGATTCTGGCAGCAGCAAGCGTCCTCGTCATGGCAGCTACGGCCGACGCCGCTTTCGTTACCAAGGATTACGTGACGACCGCTGGCGGCAGCCCGGTTGTAACCAAATTCGGTGACTGCGTCCTGACGAAGTTCGATGCGAAAAACGGTGAGTGCGGCGCCCTCTCGGCGGAACTGCGCACGGTTTACTTCAACTTCAACAGCTCGGCGCTGACCCCGGCTGCGAAAACCAAACTGAAAGCATTGTCGCATTCGCTGAAGTCGAAAAAAGTCGCTTCGGTGAAAATCGTTGGCTACGCTGACCAGATCGGTACGCAGAACTACAACCTGCGCCTCAGCCAGAAACGTGCGAACGCCGTTGCAGCTTACCTGCGCTCGACCGGCGTGAAAGTCACCGGCAAATCGGAAGTGCGTGGCCTCGGTGAGACCGCGTCGCGTTCGGAATGCACGAACCTGAAAGGCAAAGCGGAGCAGGCTTGCCTGTGGCGTGACCGCCGCGTGGAAGTTGAAATCGTCAACTAAGACGGTTTCGACCACGTTCGAAATGAAAGGGCGGCTGATTGGCCGCCCTTTTTTTGTGACGATTTCGAGAAAGTCGCGGAATTGTCATCAAGTTGTCATATTCGCGGGTTAGGGTGGTTTGGAGGTTGAAACAGCAAAGGATAAGGCAATGGTAGACCAGATTATAAGCGCAGACCGTATTGTAACGAGAGAGCTGCTCACGATTGGCTGCGGCGATATGCAGTCCAATTTCCCACCGCCGAAACCTTTGCAGCCCCGCGGTCAGGAAGATGAATATGGGGACATGGCTGACCTGCCAGCAACAGAAGTTACACGAAATAATCTGGTTCGCTATGCAGAACCCATCGGTAAGCAGATCGAATGGGGTACTGCCGGTCGCGAAAAATAATCGCGCACGCAGGCAAAATAAAAAGGGCGGCTGGTTGGCCGCCCTTTTTTGTTATCCTAAAAGACGACTTCAGGTCGCCTTCTATTAGTAGTGCTCAACGGCGCAATGTTTCGTTTGCTGCTTGCGCATCGCGCAGCTCTTGCTTGCCGACATAGCTTAAATTATCTGGGCTGATGGCAAAGCTTGCATAAGCATCGGTGATGCTCATTTCCGGGGCCACGACCTTGATAGTATTTTTAGGTTTTTCTTCGGCTTTGGTGGGTTCTTCTGCGGTAACTGCCGCCGGTTTAAAATCGGTTGTTTGCTTCCCTTCCGAAAGGTGTAGCGTAGGACGGTCAAATTCAGACATAATCAACTCCCTAAAAATAAACAGAAGCTGACCTTATCCGCAGCAATGGATTTTTGTGTGACAATTACATGAAGATTATGTGCTTTAGGCCAGCGGAAAATCCACGCCATGGATCGCGCAAGCCGCTTGCAGCGTGTTGCGCAGCAGGCAGGCAATGGTCATCGGGCCGACACCGCCGGGCACGGGCGTAATGAACTTCGCGAATTCGCTCGCCGCAGCGAAATCCACATCGCCGACGAGCTTCGTTTTGCCGTCGCGCTCGATGCGGTTGATGCCGACATCGATCACCGTCGCGCCGGGCTTGATCCACGCGCCCTTGACGAATTCCGGCTTGCCGATGGCGGCGACGAGGATGTCGCCGCGCCGCGTTTCCTGCGACAAGAATTCCGTGCGCGAATGGCAGATGGTGACGGTGCAGGATTCTTTCAGCAGCAATTGCGCCATCGGCTTGCCGACGATGTTGCTGCGCCCGAGGATCACCGCATGTTTGCCCGCGAGCGAACCCAGTTTATCTTTCAGCAGCAGCAGGCAGCCGAGCGGCGTGCAAGGCACGAGCCCGTCCTGCCCGACGGCGAGGCGGCCCGCATTGATGACGTGGAACCCATCCACGTCTTTCGCGGGGTCGATGGCGTTGATGACGGCCTGCGCATCCATATGCGCCGGAAGCGGTAGCTGCACGAGGATGCCATGCACGTTCGGGTCGGCATTGTAGGCAGCGACCTGGGCGAGCAGCGCTGCTTGCGTGGTGCTGGCAGGAAGGATAGTTTCGAACGAAGCGATGCCTGCTTCCGCGCAGGCTTTGCCTTTGTTGCGCACATAGACATGGCTCGCCGGGTCATCGCCGACAAGGATGACGGCGAGGCCCGGCGTCACACCGTGGGCGGCGACCTGTGCTACGCCTATGGCGATTTTTTCACGTAAAGCTGCGGCGAATGCTTTGCCGTCGATGGGGTGCGCGCTCATGCCGCCACGCCTTTGCTCGTCGAATACTCGAAATGATACGCCGTGCCGGGGAAGACGATGTCGCGGATCGCATGTGCGGCGTGGGCACTTTCAGCGAAGCCGCAGAGGATGAGTTTCAATTTATGCTCATAGGTCGCAATATCGCCGATGGCGAAGATGCCTGCGATATTCGTTTCCATCGTGCCGCGATCGACATTGATGTGGTTCATGTCGAGGTTCAGGCCCCAGCTCGCGATCGGCCCGAGTTCCATGCTGAGACCGAAGAAAGCGAGCAGGTGCTGCGCGGGGAGGGTGCGAAGCGAGCCATCCATATTTTTGACGATAACGCCAGCGATGTTTTTACCGTCACCGTCGAGCGCTTCGAGCTGGTAGGGCACGACGAGTTCGACCTTGCCGGTTTTCGCGAGGGCCTGCATTTTATCGACCATGTCCGGCGCAGCGCGGAATTTGTCGCGGCGATGGACGACGTAAATTTTCTTTGCAAGCTCGCCAAGCGACACCGCCCAATCGACCGCGGAATCACCACCGCCCGCGATGACGATTTCTGCATCACGGAAATCCTCGCGGCGGGCGACCATGTAATGGACACTCGTGTCCTCATATTTTTCCAAATCAGCAAGCGGCGGGCGGTTCGGGCCGAACGCGCCGCAACCCGCTGCGATGAGAATCGCTTTGGCGTGGATGGTTTTGTCCTTATTCGTTTTCAGTTCGAACGAACCGTCCGCTAATTTGCTGCACTGCACGACCTGCTCGCCGAGGATATATTGCGGTGCAAACGGTGCAGCTTGCGCTTCGAGTTGTGCGATCAATGCGGCACCCTCGATGCTCGGGAAACCGGGGATGTCGTAGATCGGTTTTTCGGGGTAAAGCGCCGTGCATTGGCCGCCCACCGCGGGCAGCGTATCAATTACACAGCATTTTATCTTTAACATGCCCAGCTCGAACACCGCGAAAAGCCCGACCGGCCCCGCGCCGATAATGGCGACATCCGTGGTGATACTATTGCTGCTGTGCATCATGGTCATTTGACGTACCCGCTTAAAACAGCGATACTGAGGTTACAACAAAAAACTGCGGCGACGGCGTGAAAACAAGCGAAAACAGCTTCATAAAGGTTGTCGGATGACCGCAAAAACCTACCCTTGGGAAAAGAGCTACGCGCCGGGCTCCCACTGGCATGAAACCTTCCACGGCAAGCCGCTCTATTATTTGCTCGACGAAGCGGTGAAACAATGGCCGCACAATGTGGCGCTCGATTTTTTCGGCAAGACCTATAGCTACGCGAAACTGTCCGACATGGTGAACCGCATCGCGCGCGGCTTGCAGGAGATCGGCGTCGGCAAGGGCACGCGCGTTGGCTTGTTCATGCCGAACTGCCCGCAATATGTGATGTGCTATTACGCGGTGCTGAAAGCCGGCGGTACGGTGGTGAATTTCAACCCGCTTTATTCGGGCCACGAGATCGAGCACCAGTTGAAAGATGCGGCTGTCGAAATCATGATGACGGTGAATCTGCGCGTGACGTACGACAAGCTCATCCCCTTCATCGGCAAAACATCGATGCGCAAAATCGTCGTCGGGAATTTCGCGGAAGCGATGCCGATGACCAAGCGCGCGCTGTATACGGCGGCGAAGGCGAAAGACATCGCCCACCCGCCGCATGACAGCAACCATATCACGTTGAATCAACTGCTCGAATCCGACCCCATCGTGCATGCGCCCAACATCATGCCCGATACGCATCTCGCGGTGCTGCAATATACCGGCGGCACGACGGGCGTTCCGAAAGGCGCGATGCTGTCGCACAGTAATCTTTATGCGAACGTGATGCAGTGCTCGCAATGGATGGTGGGGCTGAAACCGGGCGAAGAAATCATGCTCGCGGTGATTCCGTTCTTCCATGTGTTTGCGATGACGGTGGCGCTGAATTTGGCGATTGCCAACGGTATGACGATCATCATTCACCCGAAATTCGACCTCAAGCATGTGCTGTCGGATATCGATGTGAAAAAGCCGACGCTGATGCCGGGTGTGAGCACGCTGTACGCGACGATCAACAATGCGCGCACGCTCGATAAATACGATCTCTCGAGCATTAAATACTGCATCTCGGGCGGTGGGCCGCTGCCGGTGGAAGTGAAATTGCAGTTCGAGAAAATCACCGGTTGCGTGTTGGTCGAGGGCTATGGCCTCACCGAAAGTTCGCCGGTGACGCATTGCAACCCGCTCATCGGCACCAACAAAACCGGCTCGATTGGTTTGCCGCTGCCGGGCACGATGGTCGAAGTCATCGACAAGGACGATCGCGTGACGGTGTTGAAACCCGGTGAGATCGGCGAAATCTGCATCAGCGGGCCGCAGGTGATGCTGGGCTATCTCAACCGCCCCGATGAATCCGACAATGTGCTGCGCAACGGGCGGCTGCATACGGGCGATCTCGGTTATGTCGATGCGGATGGGTATTTCTTCATCGTCGATCGGTTGAAAGAGATGATTATCGTCGGCGGCTATAACGTCTATCCGCGCAATGTCGAGGAGGAGATTTACAGCAACCCGAATGTCGCCGAATGCGCGGTGGTCGGCCTCAAGCACGCGACGCGCGGGCAGATGATCAAAGCCTATATCGTGCTGAAATCCGGCTGCACGCTGGATGAGGAAGGCTTGCGGGATTACCTGAAACCGCGCATCACCGCCTATGCGCTGCCACATGCGGTGGAGTTCCGCGACAGCTTGCCGAAAAGCGCCATCGGCAAAATTTTGAAGAAGGAATTGGTTGCGGAAGAAAACGCGAAGGCGAAGAGTGGTTAGTTACTTCTTCTTAGGCACTGATGCTGTCGGCGCTTTAGCAGCCTTGCAAAGATTTGGAATAAAACCTTCAGGCGCATGAAAAGTGCTTTCGCCATTTAATCCATTAACATCTAAATCGAAGAAGCTCCTAAACCCCTTTTTATCTTCACCACGAAAAGTTCCATTGATAAGCATTTCAGCTTTAGCAGCGTCCAGCACGCATAATTGCTTACCTTGGGCATCAGCTACCTTCGTGAAGTCCCGAACCGTATTGCCGTTCTGGTCCGTCATCAAGTTTTTCGTTTGAAGATCATTTTCAGCTTTGTAATAAATCGTATCGCTCATGCATATCTCTCTTGGTGATTATGTGAATGAAGCCCTCATAATCATATTATGTGACAGTTTCATGACAAAAGCGTAAAAATATTACTCCGTGTCCGTAAAATCCTGAAGAAGGAGCTGGGGGCTGAGGAAAAAGCGAAAGCAGCGGGCACCGTTAATCTTCTAAAACAAATAATTCAGCTCCGCACCCAGCTGCAACCGGCTGTTTTTCGGCTCGATCCAATCCGTCGCGTTATCGGGCCCGGCGGGCGGGGTATGGGCGACATCCGAATCGTCAAAATGCCAGTAGCGCACGAACGGCCCGAACTGCCAGCCGCGCCCATCGTCATGCAGGGCGCTGGTCAGGAAATCGCCGCGCAGTTCGTAGCCGCTATGCTGGTGATTGGTGATCTGGTAATAGCCCGGGATATTTTCGAGGCGCGTGCTGACATTGCCGTAAAGCAGCGGGCCACCCTCGATGGTCGGCGCGAAATGCAGGCCATAAGCCGGGAATTCATACGTCACGCCGACGGGTAGCATGGTCTGGAAAATGCGGCGGTCATAGCCTTCGAAGCCGAGATTGGTGAAAGTGTCTTTGCCCTCGTCGCGGTAATAGCGCATGTCGAGGCCGATATAGGGCTTCACGTGCGTGTCACGGTCGTAAGCGAGGTCGAACCCGGCGAGCAGGCGGCCCTCGAATTCCCATTGCGTAGTGCCGTTGCTGGTGCCGCTGGTGGATTTGTAATGCTCATCGCCGAGCGAACCGCGCAGCTCCGTGCGGGTAAACCATTGCGGCGTGAAATAATGCTCCCATCCGCCGGTGATCGCGCCGTAGCCGGAGTCGCTCTGCAGCGAGGCGATGTCCTCGCGATAGCGGTCCCAGAAGCCCTGCGCGCCGAGGGAGAAACGGTTGGTCCGGAACGTGCTGTTGTAGCTCGTTTGTGATGGTTGGTAGGCGGGTGGCAGCGGTGCGGCGGGCGCATAACCATATACGGCAGGTGCGGCGACGGGATAGGCCGAAACGGGGGCGGGCATTGCTGCTGGTTGCTCGGCTGGTATCTGGCGTGTGGCGACTGGGGCTGCGACGATGGCGGGTGCCGGAGTGATCGGCGGCGGGGCGATCACCTGCGGCGCGGGTGCGGGCCTAGCTGCCGCAGTGATGGGTAGCGGTGTCGTGGTTGGGTCGTAATAGCGCGGCGGGACGACGCTCGACG
>OUNJ010002379.1_pt1 | contig 42177 bp, 45 predicted proteins | sample 1755361 | NCBI WGS metagenome assembly OUNJ01 (sample SAMEA3914825, study PRJEB12502) | metagenome | biome: forest; material: soil | place: USA | collected 2012-03-12 | depth 0.1 m
AGCCGGAGGAGAAAAAGCCGGACGATAAAAAAGACGCGGGCGCGAAATAATGGGCGCGTTTTCGCACCTGCCCTATCGGCTCGGCGTCGGCATGATGCTGCTGAATGCACGCGGCGAAGTGTTCGTGGCGAAGCGCATCGACATGACGAGCGAAGCGTGGCAGATGCCGCAGGGGGGCATCGATCTCGGCGAGGATGCGCGCGCCGCCTGCATGCGCGAATTGCGCGAGGAAATCGGCACGGACCGGGCGGTGATTATCGCGGAGTCGAAGGGGATGTACCGCTACGATTTGCCGGACGAGCTGGTGCCGATCATCTGGAAGGGGAAATATCGCGGGCAGGAGCAGAAATGGTTCGTGCTGCGGCTCGACGGCGACGATGCGCTGATCGACATCGCAAAAGACAAGCACCCGGAATTTTCCGAATGGAAATGGATTCCCATGCAGCAACTGCCGGACATGATTGTGCCGTTCAAGCGGGAGCTTTATGCGGCGCTGGTGGCGGAGTTCGAGGGGTTGGTGAGGTAGTATGAAGCGGTACTTAGCAGTTGTTCTTTTTCTTTTGGCAACTCCAGTGTCGAGCGCCTATGCGGATACGTTCGAGCGCGTTGCCCCATTAACCTGCAATGGTAATGATTTCACTGTAACCTTCAGTATGGTTAACAACGAGCATCCCGATCCTACGCAACATTGTACTTTGCAGAATGGGCGCAAAGTAAGTGTGACAACCTCTATTGGACAGGCATTCGCCTATGGTGCAGGTGGTGGCGATCCAAGTGCAGCATTTACACTGCGTATCGACGATACTATCCTCTATTACGCTCAGCAGTTTTATACTGGATACTCCGCGGGTGCGTATACATTGAGTAAAGTTTCCTATCACCATGGCGAGCTTAAAGAATGCGATGCATCCGAACACCCTAAATGTACATTGCAGCCAGAACGTTTAGATGGGAAAGGGTTGAGTGACGCAGAGCAAGGTGCAATGAAGGCGGATACTTTGCGCGTTGAGATAGCTAAAGATAACCTGCCAATCTGTCAGAAAATACTGGGGCCAGCTTCTTGGGCTGAAGACAGCACCGCACTAAAGGAAATTGATCTCGATAATAATGGAATACCGGATATTGTATTAGGGGTAAGTGGTAGCAACCATTATTTTGATGGTAGCTATCTCATTGCATTTTACAATGGTGAAGGCGACCCAGATTACACGAAGCAATATATAGAAGAAAATAAAGATACGCTAAATATCGAAGATCCAAAGGACGTGGCAAAAATAGAAAAATGGGGCGGCCATTTTATAAGCATAAGCCCCGCTGGTTCATCGCCGCGTTACGTCCATAACGTAGCCATTCTTTATAAGAATAAATCTTATATCTATGCATTCGAAAGCAATATTGAACGCATTCCAGCACGGACCATTAGTAGAGTATTGCCAGATCATACTGTACAAACGATATGTAAATTTAATAATTAAAAAAGCTTACGCCGAAATCATCGTGCTGGCGCCGTGCTCGGTGAACGTCTCGATCAGCAGCACGTGGGGGATGCGGCCATCAAGGATGTGGGCTTGCTTCACGCCTTTGCGCAGGGCGTTCACGCAGGTTTCAACTTTCGGGATCATGCCGCCGGTGATGGTGCCGTCTTTCATTAGCGCGTCGATCTCTGCCGCGTCGATGCAGCTGATGAGTTGTTTGTCTTTCGTCAGGATGCCCGGCACGTCGGTGAGCATCATCAGCTTGGTGGCGTTGAGCGCGCTGGCGATGGCGCCCGCGGCGGTGTCGGCGTTGATGTTGTAGGTTTCGCCGTTCGGACCCATGCCGATGGGGGCGATGACGGGGATCATGCCGCTGGCCATGATGTTGCGGATGGCTTCGGGGTTGATTTTCGTCGGCTCGCCGACATAGCCGAGGTCGAGCACGCGCTCGATATTGCTGTCGGGGTCTTTTTTCGTGCGGCGCAATTGCTGCGCTTCGATGAGGTTGCCGTCCTTGCCGGAAATGCCGATCGCGGTGCCGCCCATCTGGTTGATGGCGGTGACGATTTGTTTGTTGATGGAGCCGGAGAGCACCATTTCGACGACCTCGACGGCGGACTGGTCGGTGACGCGCAATCCGTCGATGAAGCTCGACTGGATTTTCAGGCGCTCGAGCATCGCGCCGATTTGCGGGCCGCCGCCATGGACGACGACAGGGTTGATGCCGACGGTTTTGAGGATCACGATGTCGCGCGCGAAGGTTTCCGCCGTGCGCTCGTTGCCCATGGCATTGCCGCCGTATTTGATGACGAACGTGTGGCCGGCAAAACGCTGGATGTAGGGCAGCGCTTCGCTCACCGTTTTGGCGGTGCGAAGGAGGAGTTCCTTGGTTTTGATGGTTTTGATTTCCATGTTTTGTAGCTATCAGGTTTTAGGTTACAGGTTATAGCTTCTGTAGCGATTGAGGCACTTCTGTGCCACCATTACTGTAAGCGCTAAAACCTGTAACCTAAAACCTATAATTTTCCCTCTAATGCCTCAATAACAGCATCCTGCAATGCGTCAATGCCAAGCTTGTCGTGGGAACTGGTGCTGACGATGCCCGGATGCGCTGCCGGGTGTTTGCGCGCGACGGCGAGGACGCGCTCTTTCACGGCTTCGATGTCGTCGGCCTTGTCGGCTTTGGTCAGCACGAACTGGTAGGACACGGCGGCATCGTCGAGGCGTTTGAGCATGTCGTCATCCGCTTCTTTCACGCCGTGGCGGGCATCGACGAGGACGAAGGCGCGGGCGAGCTGCTGGCGGCCACGCAGGTAATCGAACAGCAGATGCTGCCAGGTTTTGACGTCTTTCTTCGCGGCTTTGGCATAGCCGTAGCCCGGCACATCGACGAGGTGGAGCACCTCGTTCAAGTTGAAGAAATTAAGCTGGCGGGTGGCGCCCGGCGTGCCGGAAGTGCGGGCGAGATGGTTCTGGCCGACGAGGGCGTTCAGCAGGCTGGATTTACCGACATTGCTGCGGCCGATGAAGGCGACTTCCGGCAAGGTCAGCTCGGGGAATTGCTCCATGGTGGCCACGCCCGCGACGAAGCGGATGGGCTTTTTGAACAGCGCGCGTGTGAGCGGCTCGTTCATTATTTCAAGCCCTTCTTCCGAAGCTGGCTGTTGATGAACAGCTGCTGCAAAATGGAAAGCGTGTTGTTGCAGATCCAGTAAATGACGAGGCCCGCGGGGAAGCCTGCGAACATGAACAGGAACACGAAGGGCATGTAGCTCATCATCGCCGCTTGCACGGGGTCGGCGGGTTTGGGGTTCAGGCGCTGCTGGATAATCATCGTGCCGCACATGATGAGCGGCAAAATACCCAGATGCAGGTAATGCGGCGGCACCCACGGGATGAGGCCGAACAGGGTGAATACGTTCGTCGGGTCGATGGCGGAAAGGTCGTGGATCCAGCCATAGAACGGGGCATGGCGCATTTCGATGGTGGCAGAAAGTACGCGGTAGAGCGCAAGGAAAATCGGGATCTGTAGCAGGATCGGCAGGCAGCCCGAGACGGGGTTCACCTTCTCGCGCTTGTAGAGCGCCATGATTTCCTGATTGAGCTTCATTTTGTCTTCGGCATGGCGCTTTTTCAGTTCTTCCATTTTCGGCTGCAGCAATTTCATGCGGCTCATCGAGGTCACGGATTTATTGGCGAGCGGGAACAGGCAAATTTTGATGCAGAGCGTCAGCAGCAAAATCGCGACGCCGAAATTGCCGACCTTGCTGTGGAAGTAATCGAGCAGGCCGAAAATCGGGCGCATGATGAAATAGAGCGAGCCGAAATCCACCGCGCGGTCGAACAGCGGGATGGTGTATTGGTTGCGGTAATTGTCGAGCAGATCAACGATTTTCGCACCGGCGAACAGGTGGGTGGTGACGGTGGCGGTCTGGCCGACCGCGACGTTCAGCGCGTCGCCGCGCAGGTCGGCTTGGTAGGCGTCGCCGTCATTGCGGGTGAAGTGCTTGTATTCGGCGTCGAAATTTTCGCCCTTGTCGGGGATGAGTGCGGTCAGCCAGTATTTGTCGGTGATGCCGACCCAGTTGCTTTTGCCCTGCGGCTTGATAGTGTTTTCGTCGCGCAGTTTTTTGTAAGTGTAATCCTCGAACACGCCGCCCGCGACACCGAGCGGGCCCTCATGCATGAAATGCTTGGTCGTGTCGGCGTAATTGCGGCTGATGAGGCTGTACGGGTAGAGGGTGACGGGCACGGCGCCGCTGTTTTTCACGACGCTGGTGATGGTGAACATGTAATGGTTGTCGAGCGCGATGGTGCGGGTGAAGGTCAGCCCCGAACCGTTGCTCCAGGTGAGCGTGACGGGGTGCTCGGGCGTGAGTGCCTTATCGGCGGTTTGCCAGCGCGTATCCGCGCCGGGGAGCTTCATGCCGTCGGTCGGCGAGAGCATGCCGAGTTCGATGAAGTAGGCATCTTTTTCCGAAGCGCGGTTGAGCAGTTTCACTTCCGGCGAGGCGGGGTCGAGCGTTTCGTGGTATTCGGCGAGGGTCAAATCATCGAACCGGCCGCCGACCGTGCTGAGCGAACCGTGCAGCGCGGGGCTATCGATGCGGATGCGCGGGGCGGTGGCGGTGGCGGTGAGGTCGGCTTTCGTATTCTCGGGTGCGGCGGTGCCAGCGAGCGCGGCTTTCACGGCGTCGGCCGCTTTTTGCTGTTCGGCTTGCTGGGCCTCATAGATTTTCGTGCGCGGGGCGACGTAATAATGTTCCCAGCCGATCATGATGAGCGTCGCGAACGCGAGGGCGATCAGCAGGTTTTTATGGTCGGGCGTGCCAGAATTCGGTGCAGTCATCGGTACAAACTTTCAGGGTACATCGCAGGTTTAGGGAACGGGATCGTCGCCCATGCCACCCCACGGATGGCAGCGGGCAAGGCGTTTTACGGCAAGCCATGAGCCTCTGCAAGCGCCATGTCGGGAAATTGCTTCGCGCGCGTAGGCGGAACAGCTCGGCGTGAAGCGGCAATGCGGCGCCATGAAGGGCGAAACGAGCAGCTGGTAGGCGCGGATGAGCGCGAGCAGGAGAAATGCGGCGAGGTGTTTCATGCGCGGTGGATGGCGGTGATGGCTTTGCCCATCGCGGCGCGCAGGTCGGCGAATTCGGCCTCGGCGGCGCTGGGTTTGGCTTTGTCGAGCGCGATGAGGATGTAATCATGGCCGGGTTTGGCGGCCGTGGGGTAAAGCTCGCGCACCAGCGCGCGCAGGCGGCGCTTGATGCGGTTGCGCACCACCGCGTTGCCGCATTTGGTAGTGACGGTGTAACCGACGCGGGCACCTGCCTGCCCCGCAATGTCCGACGGTGCGGCGCGCAGGATGAAATACGGCGTGGTGTATTTGCGCCCTTGCTTCAGGCGCAGGAAATCGGCGCGTTTCTTGAGGGTGGTGATGGTGATGGTCATCCCAAATCACCCTTCAACGAAGGCTTGAACTAAGCGGAAAGAACCTTACGGCCTTTGGCGCGGCGGGCGGCGAGCACTTTGCGGCCGCCGACGGTGGCCATGCGGGCGCGGAAGCCGTGACGGCGGGCGCGGACGATCTTGCTGGGCTGATAGGTGCGTTTCATGGCACTCTCCTTGAAGTGATGTTTTTTAAGAACGGGCCTTATACGGGGCTGCCTCCGCCTTGTCAAGCACCGCCTCAACGCCTTAAAAATCCAATGCTTCTGCGCGATTAGCCGGTGTATCGCGCGCGGTTTGCCATTGTATTTGATGGGGGCTGCGCTACAATCCCCCCATGTTCGCACATTTACGCTATCTCGCCGCTGGCGCCTTTCTCATCATGGTGATTGGCGCGATCTATATCGGCCTGCTCGCGCGTGACTACAAGGCAGCAGACCTCACGGAAAGCACGCGTATTCAAACGGTTGCGAGCATGGGCAGCTATACGCAAACCGTGTGGGCGCGCTATGCTTCCTATATCGTCGGCAATGCCGCCTCGCCCTATTTGCCGGGCTTTGCGCAGGATACGCAGAATTTTTTCCGCGGCCACCCGATTGCGAAAATCACCATTTTTTCGCCGGACCTCAGCCAGCTTTATTACGGCGTACCGGATCAGCATGTGACGACGAACGGCACGTCGCAGGTGACGTTGTTCGATGTGCGCAAGGCGATTACCGGCACGCCGGTCAGCCGCGTGCTGAACGACGTGTACCTCTCCGGCGGGGCGGACCCGGACAAGCCGCGCAGCATGGTGCAGACCATCGTGCCGGTCATGTCGGCCGGACACACGACGCCGGACGCGCTCGCGGAAATCTATACGGATGTGACGGACAGCATGGCGATGCTGACCAGCAAGCTGACGATTTTCTTCGGGGCGATCCTCGGCGTGTTCACGCTGCTGATGATCGTGCTGCTGGTGACGGCGCAACGGGCGGAAGTCATCATCACCAAGCAGCATGAGGTGAACCTCGAGCTGATTGCCGCCGCCGCGCAGGCCGAAGCGCAAAGCCGCGACAAGTCGCAATTCCTCGCGAGCGTCAGCCATGAATTGCGCACGCCGCTCAACGCGATCATCGGGTTTTCGGATATTATCAGGAACGAGGCGAAAGACGGGCTGCAGAAAATCTACCAGGATTACCTCGAGGACATCCACGCTTCGGGCAAACATTTGCTGAGCCTCATCAACGACATCCTCGATTACTCGAAGGCGGAAGCCGGGAAATTGCAGATCGAATGGGCGGAGACGGATGCGACGAAAGTCATCCGCAACAGCTTGCGCATGGTGCTGCCGCGCGCGGAAGCGGCGCAGGTGACGCTGGTCGAGGATATCCCGACGCAGCATCTCGTCGTGGTGACGGATGCGAAAAAGCTCAAACAGGTGCTGCTGAACCTGCTCAGCAACGCGGTGAAATTCACGCCTGCGGGCGGCGAAGTGCGCTGCCACGCCTGGACCGATGTGGTGACGGGCGCACTGTCGATCCAAGTGCGCGACACGGGCATCGGCATCGCGCCGAAAGATATTTCGCGAGTGATGACGCCGTTCGGGCAGGTCGATTCCGCGCTCAGCCGCAAATATGAAGGCACGGGGCTGGGGCTGCCGTTGTCGAAAAAATTCGTCGAGTCGATGGGCGGGGAATTCGCCATCGAAAGCCAGATCAAGGTTGGCACGAGCGTCACCATCACCGTGCCGAAAGCGCCGCCGGGCTGGGGCACGGCCGCGATGGCGGAATATTCCCATGTGCAGGAGGAAGCGAATGTCGCACCAAACACCAACGCCAGCTAACGCGCCGCGCGTCACCATTCCCGCCGTGCGGGCGAAAAAAGGCGGCGAAAAAATCGTCATCCTCACCGCTTACACCGCGCCGGTGGCGAAGCTGCTCGACGCGCATTGCGACATGCTGATGGTCGGCGATTCGCTCGGCATGGTGGTGTATGGGCTCGATTCCACCCTGCCCGTTTCGCTTGAGATGATGATCGCGCATGGCGCGGCGGTGGTGCGCGGCGCGCATCATGCGAGCGTCGTGGTCGATATGCCGTTCGGCAGTTATCAGGCGTCGAGCGAGCAGGCGTTTTTGAATGCGGCGCGGGTGCTGAAAGAAACGGGTGCAGCGAGCGTGAAGATGGAAGGCGGCAGCGAGCTTGCGCCGACCATCCAGTTCCTCACCGCGCGGGGGATTCCGGTGATGGCGCATATCGGCCTGATGCCGCAGCATATGAACCAGCTTGGCGGATTCAAAACGCAAGGGAAAGAGGCCGCGCACCGCAAAGCCATCCTCGAGGATGCGCGGGCGGTGGCGAAGGCGGGCGCTTACGCCGTGGTGCTCGAAGGGGTGGTGGAATCGCTCGCTGAGGAAATCACGCGCGCGATCGATATTCCGACGATCGGGATCGGCGCGTCACCCACCTGCGACGGGCAGGTGCTGGTGGTGGATGACATGCTCGGCATGTTCGAGCATAGCGCGCGGTTCGTGAAGAAATATGCCGACCTGCGCGGGGTGATTGCGGATGCAGCACAGCGCTATGCGAGTGAAGTACGCGGCGGGCAGTTCCCGGATGCTTCGCATTGTTACGGCGTGGTAAAACCGAGCGCGAGCGCGGTGAAGGGGAAGCGTAAGTAGGTTATAGGTTTTAGGTTTTAGCTTCTATCGCATGCGTGACACGCGCGAGCCAGATACCCAGCAGTAGCTAAAACCTATAACCTATAACCTACTTCCTAACCACCCAGCGTCGGCGCGCCGACATCCGGTGGGGGGCCCATGGGTTTGGGGTCCTTGATGCCCTTCGCTTTCATTTCGTCTTTTTCTTTCTGCATCTCGTCGAGCTCGCCCTCGACTTCTTTCAGGCGGTGCAGCCGCTCATCGACGAAATAGCGCATGAAATTCAGCTCGCCCTGATTGTAATCCTCGGGATGTTTCATCACCCCTTCCATGATCGCGAGCGCGTCGCCGAACTCGCCGCGCTGCTCGTGGATGAAGGCGGGCAGCTGCTGTGCCCAAATGGGAATGCCGCGCACATCCGCCATTTTTTCGGCGATCTCGAGGGCGCGCGCGCTGTCGTTCATTTTATGGTCGGCAAGGTACGAGGCCTGCACCAGCCACCACCATTTTTCCTTCACGCGGCCGGTGCCGTATTCGTCGAGGTAATCGACCATGTAATGGATCTGGTTGGGGTTTTGCGTCTGGCTGTAATAATAGGCCGCCATCGAGGGCAGGTAATTCGACTGGTTGTCGAACGTGCCGAGCACGGTGAACCAGTGGTAGAGCTTGTTGTAATCGTATTTGTAAAGCGCGGTGAAGCGGCCGAACGTGTCGCCGGAATTTTGCAGGTTGAGCGCGTGGAGGCGGAAGAAGGCCTCCTCGTCGCCGAAGGACATGGCGTGCAGCGTGCGCTCGCCCGGTACGTCCGGCACGATGGTCATTTCCGGCATGATGGCGCGGCTATGGTTCCAGAACGCGCCCTGGGCGGCAAAGAAGGCGAAAAACACCAGCAGCGTTGCGCGCATCGCGGGGTCGCGCAGCGATTGGCGGAAGCGGATTTGCTGGCTGGCGGGGGCGAACAAACCCATGGCGCTAGAACTGCTTGCGTTTGAAGTCGATCACCGAAGCGGCGATGAGCAGCGGGATGAACACCGCCGACTGCAGGAGAAAGAGCGTCAGGTCCTCGTAGGATTTCGCGCCGTAGATGAGCCAGTTGCTCTTGGCGTAAAAATCGAGGCGCGGCACGGTGACGGCGATGGCTTTCATCAGCCATTGCGCGCCGATATTGAGCTGCTGCTCGCGAAACGCGCTGCCGCTGGTCGTGGTGGCAAGGAAAAAGCCCATCATGCGCGAGAGGGTATAGGTGGCAAGCGAAGCAAGCACAGTGCCGACGCCGCTTTTCATGGTGAGCGCGGCGAACAGCGCGACCGACACGACGAGCCAGGATTCGAGCAGCAGGCTCAGCGCCCAGAGGAGAAAGCCCGTATGGTTCAGCGTGCCGAGGAACGCGACGAGCGCGATGGTCGGCAGCACGAGGCAGGTCGCGACCGCGGCGAAGCCGACCCAGTAAGACAGCACAAGCGTGGTGCGCGAAATGGGGCGCGAGAGCAGTACGTCGATCTCGCGGGTGTCGAACGCATTGCGCATATGAAAGCCGATGAAGACGACGATGCCGACCATGATGATGACGCGCGCCGAAGCGGCGGTGAAGGAGAGCGTCATCTGCGCGGTCTCGAGCATCGCGGTTGAGCCGAGCACGCTCGAGATATAAGCGGCGGCGGCGATGCCGATCAGCAGGCCGAGGAACAGCCGGTCGCGCGTGGCGGTGAGCAGGACATAGCGGATGTTACTGAGCATGGGACTTCACTATTGCTGCGGGAAAAGCGGACGCGGGTCGGTGAGGAATTTATCGTAGACTTTACGATCCACCTCGTGCGTGCTGCCATCCGGGTTGACGATGGTCGCCTTGATGAAAATAATCAGCTCGCGCTTGCTTGAATCCTCGCTGCGGCCCTTGAACAAATTGCCGAGGATCGGCAGTTCGTCGGCACCGGGGACGCCCGCATCAGTATTGCGGCTGATGTCTTCCATCAACCCGCCGATGACCATCACGCCGCCGCTTTTGACTTTGGTGATGGAATCGATCTCGCGCGATTCGATGATCGGCACGGTGATGTCAGGAATTTCCGACGCCGCGGTCGCATCTTTCGCGATGGATTTCAGGAAGCCGGTCTGCGGGCTGATCGCGGTGCCGACCTGGCGGGTCAGGGTCGGGCGCACATCGAGCGTGACTTCCTGCGAATCGAGGTTCACCGAGGGCAGGATGCTGAGGATGATCCCGATCGGCACGGTTTTTTGCGTACAGGACAGCGCCGGGTCGGTCTGGCTGTTGCCCGCCGTCGCCGAGGTCGTCGTCGTGCCGGGGGTGTAGGTACAATCGAAATAGACGGAGTTGCGCGCGAAAGTGAGCACGGCCTGCTGGTTGTTGATGGCGGACAGACGCGGGCTCGAGAGCGTGCGCGTGGTGCCGAAGGTTTGGGTGAGCGCGAGCACCGCGCCAAGGTCGCCCTGCTCGATGCCGAAGGTGAGCGCACCTGCGCCGGTCGCCGCGGTCGAGACGCTGGCGCCGTTCGGGTCGGCCGGGTTCGCGCCGAGGAACTGGCCAAGGCCGAGATGGGTTTTGTTGACGTTGCCGATGACGCGGTTCCAATCGACGCCGGAAGCGAACTGGTCGGTGAGCGCGACCTCGACCACTTTGGCTTCGATCAGCACTTGTGCGGACGCGTTACGCGACATCATGGCGAGGAATTTCTGGATGATTTCGTGCTGGTGCTCGGTCGCATTCACCGAGAGCACACCTGCCTGGCGGTTGATGACGACGGCGTTGCTTTTGCCGGTCGCACCAGCACCGCCCATGGCGCTGCTCGCGGTCGGGGCGCCGCTCACGCCTGCGGCACCGTTCGCGCCGTTGGTGCTGTCCGTGCCATCGCCCGCCGGGTTATAGCTGAGGATTTCGTTGACCGAAGCTTCGAGCGAGGACCACAGATCGCTTTCCGCCGTCATGTCGATTTCGCTGCTGCTGCCCGAACTGCCGACGCCCGAAGCGCCGTTGCTGCTGCCGCCCGAACCGCCGCCGGAGGAAGAACTGCTGCTGGAGCTGCTGCTCGAACTGCTGGAGCCCGAACCGCCGCCACCGCCACTGCCGCTCGAAATGATGTTGGTGCTGAGCGTGTAGTTCGATTTGGAGGAGCGCACGAGGTTCAGGAAATCGAGCGAGTAGTTTTTGATGTAGGGCAAATCTTTCTCGACGCGGATCGAGCTGCCGGTGACGCTGTAGCGCAAATGGCCGAGGGTGGCGATGCGCTCGATCACCTCGTTGAAGGGACGGTTGGTGGCGCGCAGGTTCACGCCGGTGGTGTCGAGGCCGGGGCCGACTTCGATATCGACATTCGCCAAACGGCCCAGCTCGAACAGCACGTCGCGTAAGGGAACATCATCCGTCACCGCGAGGGTTACCAGTTTGGTATTGGCCACTTTCGGCGGGCGCGGCGCGGCGAGGACCTGCGCCACATCCGGAATCGGCGGGGCACCGAGCGCCGTGGTCACGGTCGCTTCCGGCATTTTTTTGTCTTTCTCTTTATTGATGTCGCCGAGCTTGCGGAAATCATTGATCGAGAGGTTCTGCTGGCGGTCGATCACATCCGTCGTTTCGCCCTTTTTGGGGATGAACGAATCCAAAAACGTGCAGGATGCCAGCGGCAAAGCGCAACTCGCCAGCAACGCCCATCCTGCCAATTTCTGTAGTGAACGCATTCGACCCCCGCACACAGTTTTCTAATTTAGTAGCACAGCCCGAATGCACCACAAGCGGTTTATTGTGGCATGTGAGTAACATTGCCCATCGCTATTCACACACTACTGTAGCGCGGTGCGGATGCCGTAAAGTTGCCAGAATTGCTCGCGCGCTTCCGGCCAGAGGAGGCACAGCAACAGCGAGGCCACCAGCGCCGGGCCGAAGGGGAATTGTTCGCCCTGCCCGAGCAGCCGCCAGAGCAGCCCGCACACGACGCCGAGAATGCCAGCGAAAAATAAAAACGGCACGAAAGCGGCAGCGCTTGCGAGCCACACACCGATGCCGAACAGCAATTTCACATCGCCCATGCCGAGCCCATCTTTGTTGCGCAAATAAAGAAAGCCGTATTTCAGCGTGAGGCCGATGGTGAGGCCGACGATGGCGGCTTCGATCACATCGGCGATGTCGGTACCGATGGCGTAATGGTAGAGCGCGCCGAAGATGACGATAGCAATTTGTACTTCGTCGAGGATGATGTAGTGCTCGAGGTCGGTGACGATGATGGCGACGAAGCACCACCACAACCCGGCGAGGGCGAACGCTTCGAGCGTGAAGCCGTAAAAATACGCGGCGGCAAGTGCGCCACTCGCGCAGGCGAGTTCGGTGAGCGGGTAGCGCGCGCTGACTTTCGTTTTGCAATAGCGGCACCGTGCGCGGCTCATTATCCACGAGAGGATGGGCACGAGGTCCGGCACGCGCAGGGTCGTTTCGCAATGCGGGCAGCGCGAGCGCGTCATGCCGATTTTTTCCTCGCGCGGCAGGCGGTAAGTCACGAGCGTCAGGAATGAGCCGATGGAGGCGCCGAAAAACGCGGTGAGCAGCCAGAGAATCACGCTATTGTCCATAAAAAGCAGCCGCTTGAGGTTCTTTGTTGCCTTATCCACAGGTTCGTGGCAAAAAGGCCGCCACCTACTATATATAGTAGCGACCACGTTAGCGAAGGTCGCGCACAACGCAAAAGAAAAAATCGATCTGCATCGGGCTTAGGGTAGTTACCACGTGAATAAAACTGTCGCCATCGCCAATGACCATGCCGGGCTCGCGCTGAAAGCGGTGCTGATGGCGCAGGTGAACGCGCTCGGTTTCACGCCGCTCGATCTGGGGACGAACAGCACCGAGTCGGTCGATTACCCGGATTATGGCAGGCTTGTCGCGGAGGCCGTCGCACATGGGCGTGCGCAGTTCGGCATCGCGATTTGCGGTTCGGGGATCGGCATTTCGATCGCGGCGAACCGTCATGCGGGCATCCGCGCGGCTTTGTGCAGCAGTGGCTTGGCGGCGGAGTTATCGCGCCAGCATAACGATGCGAACGTGCTGTGCTTAGGCAGCCGCCTCATCGGCGAGGCGGAAGCGAAAGAATGCGTCGCGCGGTTTTTGACCACGGCGTTCGAGGGCGGCCGGCATGCGGCGCGCGTGGAGAAATTGGGATGAAAAATTTAAACCGTGCGTGGTGGGTAGTGAGCGGTGCGTAGTGCCCTTTGCGGCAATGCCTTCACCACTCACTACCCACTACACACCACTCACAAGGAAAAAACTTATGACCAACACCGCACGTAAACTCGAGGACCAAATGACCAACGGATTTTTTTCGACCCCGCTTTCCACCGCCGATAAGGAGGTGTTCGCCGCCATGCAGGACGAGCTAGGCCGCCAGCAGCATCAGGTGGAGCTGATCGCGAGCGAGAACATCGTGAGCAAAGCGGTGATCGAGGCGCAAGGCTCGGTGCTCACCAACAAATATGCCGAAGGCTATCCCGGCAAACGCTATTACGGCGGCTGCGAATTCGTCGATGTGGTGGAGCAGATCGCCATCGACCGCGCGAAGAAATTATTCAACACGAATTACGCGAACGTGCAGCCCAACAGCGGCTCGCAGGCCAACCAAGGCGTGTTCAACGCGCTCATCAAACCGGGCGATACGATCCTCGGCCAGAGCTTAGCTGCGGGCGGTCACCTGACCCATGGCGCGGCCGTGAACCAGTCCGGCAAAATCTACAACGCGATTCAATACGGCGTGCGCGAGGACAACCATTTGCTCGATTACGACGCGATCGAGAAGCTCGCGATGGAGCATAAACCGAAGCTGATTATCGCTGGTTTTTCGGCCTATCCGCGCGTGGTCGATTGGGCGCGCTTCCGCCAGATTGCCGATAAAGTCGGCGCCTATTTCATGGTGGATATGGCGCATGTGGCAGGCCTCGTCGCGGGTGGTTCCTACCCCTCGCCGCTGCCGCACGCGCATGTGGTGACGACGACGACGCACAAGACGCTGCGCGGCCCGCGCGGTGGGATGATTCTCTCGAACGTGCCGGAGCTTGTCGTGGGCAAAACGCCGCAAGGCAAGGACCAGACGCTCGAGATGGCGATCAATAGCGCGATTTTCCCGGGCATCCAGGGTGGGCCGCTGATGCATGTGATTGCGGGCAAGGCGGTCGCTTACGGCGAAGCGCTGCAGCCGGAGTTCAAAAAGTATGCGCAGGCGGTGGTCGATAACGCGCGCGCGCTGGCGAAAGTGCTGGTGAGCCGCGGGTTGAACATCGTCAGCGGCGGCACGGATAACCATCTCGTGCTCGTTGACCTGCGCCCGAAAAACGTGACGGGGAAAGCGGCGGAAGCGAGCCTCGAGCGTGCGGGGCTGACCTGCAACAAAAACGCGATTCCGTTCGACCCGGCCTCGCCGTTCGTCACCTCCGGCGTGCGCCTTGGCACCCCGGCTGGCACCACGCGCGGTTTCGGTGTGAAAGAGTTCGAGGAAATCGGCAACCTCATCGGCGATGTGCTGGATGGGCTGTCGAAAAACCCGGATGCGCCGGAGGCGAATGCGGCGGTGGAAAAGGAAGTGGCGAAAAAAGTTCGCGCGCTGACGGATCGTTTTCAGATTTACGGGTAGGGGATGACAGGGCTTCTCGCATTCATAGTATTATTGGGGATTTTAGTGCTGCCAATTGTTGGTTGCAGCCTTTATTATCGTCGAGCCAAAAAGCGTTCTTATTTTAATCGCGCATCTTATTTTTGGTTAGCGGCTGCCATGTCTTTTCTTTCACCTATAATGCTACACTATATTTTTTGCATGCCAGCAGATTCGCCTAATTTTTATAGTTGCCAGCTATGTTTTCCTTGCAGCAATCTAAGTGTGGGCATGTTTTTAACAGCTTCGTATTATACGCTATTTGCTCTCACGTTAGTGTTTGTGCATTACCTTATTTTTATAAGAAAAATCGTCGCTCCATGGTTAACCGTGAATCATAAAGGGGCTAACTAATGCGCTGCCCGTTCTGCAATCACGAAGACACGCAGGTGAAGGATAGCCGCCCGTCGGAGGACGGTTCGTCGATCCGTCGGCGGCGGTTTTGCCCGGCCTGCAATTCGCGTTTCACCACGTTCGAGCGCGTGCAGTTGCGCGAGCTGACGGTGGTGAAAAATAATGGCGAACGGCGACTGTTCGACCGCGACAAAATCGCGCGCAGCATGTCGGTCGCACTGCGCAAACGCCCGGTGGAAGCGGATAATGTCGAGATGGCGATCAACCGTATCGTGCAGAAACTCGAAAGCGAAGGCGAGAGCGATATCCCGACCCGGCGCATCGGTGCGCTGGTGATGGAGGAGCTGAAAAAGCTCGATGCCGTGGCCTATATCCGCTACGCGAGCGTCTACCGCGATTTCGGCAGCGTCGATGATTTCGAGAGCTTTGTCGGGAAATTGTAGGTGCCGTCATTGCGAGCAAAGCGAAGCAATCCATCGGGGTTACGAAAAAAGAAAGATGGATTGCCGCGGCCTGAAGGCCTCGCAATGACGCGGAAAAAATTATGTCCAATCATCTAGATCGACTGTTTCTTCACCACGCGCTCAGCCTCGCCGCGCGCGGGTTGGGGCGAACGATGCCGAATCCATCGGTCGGTTGCGTGCTGGTGAAGGACGGCGCGGTGCTCGCGGCAACACGCACGGCGGATGGCGGGCGGCCGCATGCGGAAACGCAGGCGCTGGCGATGGCGGGCGATGCGGCGCGTGGGAGCACGGCTTATGTCACGCTCGAACCCTGCGCGCATCACGGCCAAACGCCGCCATGCGCGGAGGCGCTGATTGCAGCGGGTGTGGCGCGGGTGTTGATTGGCTGCATGGATTCCGACCCGCGCGTCAGCGGGCGCGGGGTGGCGATGCTGGAAGCGGCGGGGATTACGGTTGAGAAAATGTTATTACCGGAAGCGGCGGCGCTCAATCGCGGGTTTTTCCGCCGCATCGCGCAGGGGCTGCCGCATGTCGCATGCAAGCTTGCCACTTCGCTCGATGGGCTCATGACGGATGCGACGGGCGCGAGCCAGTGGATTACCGGCGCGGTGGCACGGGCGCATGGCAACGGGTTGCGCGCGAAATACGATGCGATCCTCACCGGCATTGGCACCGTGCTGACGGATGACCCGGCGATGACATCGCGCGCGCCGAATCCATCGCATGCGCACCTGATTCGCGTGGTGGCGGACCGGCAGTTACGGCTGCCGCTCCACAGCAAGCTGGTGAAAAGCGCGAACCAGCAGCCGGTGTGGGTGATAACGAGTGCGGAAAGCGTTGAGCTGGCGGCGAGCCATGCGACGGAGTTGCGCGAGGCGGGCGTGAAATTTTTGGTGGTGGAAAACGGTGAAGCTGGGCGCATCCCTCCCCCTTTAAGGGGGAGGTTAGGTGGGGGCCGGGATGGGACTCAAGCCTTACCAACGGAAATATTGCTTCATGCAGAATCCCTGCCCCACTCGGCCCCTCTCCAACCCTCCCCCTATGGGGGAGGGGGTGCACCAAGCACGACAGCCGATGCCTCGCTTTCGCCGGAAGTGATACTACGCGCCCTCGCCGCCGAGGGCATCACACGGCTGCTGATCGAGGCTGGGCCTGCGTTATCGACGGCCTTCCTCGCGGCAAATACGGTCGAAACGCTGCATTGGTACCGCGCGCCGATTTTGCTCGGAAATGCTGGTAAAGCGGCGGTTGGTGTACTAGATAGCACCCTGCCCGATGCGGCGCGCCTGACGCTTGCCGAAAAGCGCGCGCTCGGCGGCGATGTTTACGAACGATACGAGAGCAATGCATGTTCACCGGTTTAATCCGCACCCAAGGCACCATCCGCCGCGTCGACCAGCGCGGGGATTGCATGGTGACGATTGCTGTGGCGGAGCCGTTTGCGATGGAAATCGGCGCGTCGATTTGCTGCAACGGCATTTGCCTGACGGTGGTGAAAATCAACGATAACGAATTCAAAGTGTCGCTCTCGGGCGAAACGATGCTGCGCACCACCGCGCGCGAGTGGCAGGTGGGGACGGTTATTAACCTCGAGCCGTCGCTGGCTGTCGGCGATGCGATGGGCGGGCATTTCGTTTCGGGCCATGTGGATGGGCTCGCGCGGGCGGTGGCAGCGCAGAAAGACGGCGATTCGACCGTGTGGAAATTCGAGGTGCCGCCGCATCTCGCGCGGTTCATTGCGGCGAAAGGCTCGGTGACGCTCGATGGCGTGTCGCTCACGGTGAATGAGGTGGAGGATGTCGCCCTGCCCTCGCCGACCACGCGCTTCACGGTGAACATCATTCCGCACACGGCGAAAGTGACCGGCTTCGGGCGCTTGAAAGTCGGCGATGCGGTGAACCTCGAAATCGATATGCTGGCGCGGTATGTCGCGCGGCTGGCGGAGCGCAAATGAGCCAGCTTGCCAGCACCGAAGACATCATTGCGGAAGCGAAAGCGGGGCGCATGTTCATCCTGGTCGATGACGAGGACCGCGAGAACGAGGGCGACCTGATTATCCCCGCGCAATTTGCGGATGCGGATGCAGTGAATTACATGGCGAAACACGGGCGCGGGCTGATCTGCCTCGCGCTCGAAAAAGCACAGGTGGAGCGGCTCGGTTTGCCGCCGATGGCGAAGCATAATTCCTCGCGTCACTCGACGGCGTTTACCGTTTCCATCGAGGCGCGCGAGGGCGTGACGACGGGCATTTCGGCGGGCGACCGCGCACGCACCATCGAGGCGGCCGTGAACCCGCAGGCGATGGCGGCGGATATTGCGAGCCCGGGCCATATTTTCCCGCTCGAAGCGCGCGAGGGCGGCGTGCTGGTGCGCGCGGGCCATACGGAAGCGGCGGTGGATATTGCGCGCCTTGCCGGCTGCCATCCGTCGGGTGTCATTTGCGAAATCATGAACGATGACGGCACCATGGCGCGGCTGCCGGATCTGCTGCAATTTGCTGCGCAGCATAATTTGAAGGTGGGCACGATTGCGGACCTCATCGCCTACCGCCGCCGCTCGGAAAAACTGGTGACGCGCCTCGTCGAAAGCACGGTGGCGACGGATTTCGCGGGCGAGTTCCGCGCCATCGCCTACCAGCAAAGCCCGGGCTATGCCGAGCATCTCGCGCTCATCAAAGGCAACATCGCGCGCGACAAACCGACGCTGGTGCGCATGCATGCGCTCGACATGCTGCAGGACGCCATCGGCGACCACGCGCATGGCCGCGCGAGCGTGCTGCAACAGGCGATGAAACTCATCGACCGTGAGGGGGCGGGTGTGCTGGTGCTGCTGCGCGAGCCGCGCAAAACGGCGCTTTCCGACAGCCTCAAAGTGAAGCTCGGCGAGGAACCGGCGAGCCCGATCTTGCGCGATTACGGCATCGGCGCGCAGATTTTGCTCGATCTGGGTGTCAGCGAAATGACGTTGCTCACCAACGCGCCGAAAATGATTGTCGGACTCGAGGGCTATGGGCTACATATCACCGGCCACCGCCCGATTGAGGTCTTGCCATGAAACCGTTTTTACTCGTCGTCTCGCCCTACTACCAATCCATCAGCGAAATGCTGATCGCAGGCGCGAGCGCGGCGATTTACGGCGCGGGGAATGCGGCGGAAATGATCGCGGTGCCTGGCGCGCTCGAGATTCCGGCGGCGATTGCGATGGCGGCGAAAAGCGACCGTTATTGCGGCTATGTCGCGCTTGGCTGCGTCATCCGCGGCGAAACGGCGCATTACGATATCGTCAGCAACGAATCGGCGCGCGCGCTGCAGGACCTTGCAACCACGCGGCACCTCGCCATCGGCAACGGCATCCTCACCTGCGACACGATGGCGCAGGCGACCAAGCGCGCCGATACGAAACAGGGCAATAAAGGCGGTGACGCCGCCGCGGCGGCGATGCGCATGCTGCAAATTCGACATCTTTTTGGATTGGACCATTCATGAGCGCCCCCCGCACTTCCTTACTTCGCAAACGCGCTTCCCGCCTCGCTGCCGTGCAGGCCATGTATTCCGAAGCGCTGATCGAAAAATCGACGCTGCCGGGGCTGCTCGCGAACCAGTTGCTCGCGAGCTGGGCGGATAGCCGCACCAACGATACGGACGATTTGCCGCACGCGACACAGCCGGAAGTGGCGCTGCTGAACAAGCTGATCGAATCGGCGCAGGAGCATCACGCGGCGATCAACGAGGCGCTTGAGAAACATATTTTGCCGAGCTGGACGCGCGGGCGCATGAGCCTGCCGCTGCTTTCGGTGCTGCAGGTCTTCGCGGCGGAAACGATTGCGTATCCGGCGCGCAGCCGCGCGGTGCTGATCGACGAATATACCGAAGTCGCCGCGCAACTGGTGACGGATGAAGAACTTTCCTACGCGCATAAAATTTTCAATTTGCTGCTCGACCAGTTACGCCCGGAAGCCGCGTAAACCATGGGTGAGCGTGATCGCATCGCGCGTTTTTTTACACCGCTGGCCTCACGCGAACCGGGCAGTTTTGATCTCACGGACGATGCTGCCATTCTAACGCCGCCGCCGGGTCAGCGACTCGTGATTACCACCGATAGCGTGATCGAAACCGTCCATGTTTTGGCGGCGGCGACACCGCAGCAATGTGCGCAAAAATTGATGCGGCGGAACCTGTCCGACCTCGCGGCGATGGGGGCAACGCCGTGGCGCTACACGCTGAATCTCCACACACCTACGACGACGGACGATGCCTGGTTCGCGGCCTTTGCTGGCACTTTGGCGGCGGAGCAGCAGCGCTTCGGCCTCACGCTCATCGGCGGGGATACGACTTCGGGCGGGGATAGAATCCATGTGACGATGACGTGTTTCGGGTTGCTCGAGGGTGAAGCGCTACGGCGCAACGGTGCGCAAGTGGGTAATGATCTGTATGTCAGCGGTAGCCTCGGCGGGGCGGCTTATGCGCTTTCGTGGTTGCAGCAAAACATGCCCGTTTCCGAGGCATTGGCGGCGCGCTATCACTGCCCGGAACCGCGCTTACAGCTTGGAAAAATGCTGCAGCATGTGGCGACGAGCGCGATTGATATTTCGGATGGATTATTAGCGGATATTGCGCAGGTTTGCCGCGCCAGTCATGTTGCGGCAACCATCCATCGCGCGGTGATTCCGCTGCAGCATGAGTTGCAACATGAAGTGCAGCAAAATCCCGAAGCGTGGCGGTTCGCATTGAGCGGCGGGGATGATTACGAACTGTGCTTCACCGCTGCAAAAAACGCGCGCGAGGCGGTCGCTTCGCTTGCAGCAAAAATCGAATTGCCGCTGACGCGCATCGGTGAAATCACGGCGGGAAATGGCGTTATACTACTCGATGAAAACGGCGCGCAACTACCCATTACGCAAGGCGGCTGGGAATATTAGTGGCCCATCGTGCGGTCGTTGATGGTGCTGTGGTCCGGCGCGTTGAAACGGCCGAGATTGCCCAGCATTTGCTCGACGAAGGTGACTTTGTGCCCCTCGGTCGGCGTGGTTTTTTCAACGAACTCCACCGGCTGGCTCTGGTCTTTGTTGTAGCCGTTGATGCTGCTGACCACATGGTTGGCATCGAACGTGATGGCGGTGACTTCCTGCTCGCTCACGGTCGGCGCGAACACGCCGACGCGCTCCTGCTTCTGGTTGACGTAATACCAGGTTTCCTCGCCGAAATTCGAGCTACTCGTCGGGCTGCCGAGCAGCGCTGTCACATCCGCGGCGCTCGACTGGCCGACGACGATCTGCTTCATGTCGACATCCTCGTTCGAGTGGCCGCGCGTATCGACGATGGGCGAGCAGCTTGCCAGCATGAGCGCGATGCTGATAGGGTAAAGCCAACGGTTCAATCGTGGAGACATAAATGCTCGGTGCCCTTCGTGAATTATTCGTGCCCAAACCGCCGCAAGCGGTCGAGGAAACCTATATAGCACTGGTTCGTGCGGCGCGAAACCCGTTTTTCTATACCGCCTTGCAGGTGCCGGACACGCTCGACGGGCGGTTTGAGTTGATCGTTTTGCATTTGTTCTTACTGCAGCATCGATTGCTCGGAACCAAGGAAAATGAAGCGTTTGCGCAGTTTTTGAGCGAGGCTTTTTTCCGCGATATGGATTGCTCGCTGCGCGAACTCGGCATTGCGGATACGGGGGTGAGCCACCGCATCAAGAAAATGGGCAAGGCGTATAACGGGCGGCTGCAGGCCTATACGCAGGGGTTGAGCGACGGGCAGGCGCTGCGGGCGGCGCTCGCGCGTAATCTCTACGGCACGGTGGAACAGGGCGAGGTGGCGCTGCTGGATCGCGGTGCGGCCTATGTGATGGCAATGACGGCGCATCTCGCGACGGTGGATGTGGCGACGATTCTGGCCGCACAATTCGCGTGGCCCGCGCCGGAGAAATTATAATCCCGAAATGGATTAGCTCGCGGCCGGTTCGCTGCGTAAGGAGACTGCGTTGCGCGCAGCGGCGTATTGGTAGGCTTCAACGCCTTTGACCTGCGTTATATTCTGGCGGCGGATGAATTTATTGAACAGCGACGGGAGTGCGGCGGCGAGCTGGCCGATGGTCTGGCGCTCGACATCATCCGTGCCGGTGGCGGTTTGCGCTGTGACGTTCGCAGCGGCTTGCGCCGTGGCCGTTTGCTGCAGTTGCGGCACCTCGCCTTTCGTTTCGGCGGCGGCGACTTCGTTGCTGGAGACCTCCGAAAAATCACCGCGGGCGATGCGCATGTTGGCGAGGTAATCGTCGAGCGGTTCTTCGGCGGCGGGAATCGGCGGAGCGGCGGTGCGCGGCGCGAAGACGGCGAGGTCGTCGTCACTCAGCGCGTCGCCTTGCGCGATGGCTTGCGCAGCGAACTGGCTCGAAGGCTGCGTGCTCGCGCGTGAAACGGGCTTGGGCTGCTGCGGTACGTTCGCGGAATAGGCAGCGATGGCGGTCGTCGCGGGCACGGCGCTGACCGTTTGCTGGCGGGCGATGGCGGCAGGATCGTTGACGCCCGCGGGCGAAATGACCGGGCCTGCCGTGCGTTGCGTTTGCACGGGCAGCGGCGTATCGAGCGATACTCCGTTGAGGTTGGTCGTCATACACCATCTAGCTTTTGTTTTTGTATTTTCAGGAATTATAGCAGAAATCGCATGGTTTGGCCAGCGCTCGCGCGGGTTGCGCCAAGGCATTGATTTAAAATTATTAATTTTTTATGCACAATGTCATAAATCCTTCATTTTACTAATCGTGCAAATGGGCTTAGCAGGGCAGCCATGAATCGTACCGTGATCGTCTGGGTTGTTTGCGTGCTGGCCATGATCGTGCTGCTGGGCACGGGGCTGCTCAATCTCGCGCCGGGCATCGGCGTCAAGAATTCGGTGGCGGAAAGCGATGCGGGGGCTTCCGGCGAGGCGCTCATCAAGGCGGATTTCACGCTGCAAACGGCGGGCAATAAAACCGTGCGGGCGAAAGATTTGCGCGGGAAATATTTGCTGATTTATTTCGGCTATACCCATTGCCCCGATGTGTGCCCGACGACGCTGCTGCTGATGAGCAATGTGCTGTCGCATGCGGGCGCGGCGGCGGGCAAGATCCAGCCGGTGTTCATCAGCGTCGACCCGGCGCGCGACACGCCGGAGGTGGCGGCAGCTTACGCGAAAAATTTCGGGAAGAATTTTTTGGGACTGAGCGGCACGCCAGCACAAATCGCCCAGGCGGCGGAGAGTTTCAAAGTGTATTACAGCAAAGTGGATGACAAGAATTCGGCGCTGGGCTATGGCGTCGATCATTCGAGTTTCATCTACCTGATGGGGCCGGACGGGCACTATATCGACCATTTCCCCTCCTCCGACGCCGAGCAGGAAATCACCGAAGGAGTGCGGCGCGATGTCCATTAAATTCCGTTATGCGGCGCTTGCCGTGGTGTTGATCGGCGGAGCGGCGTTTGCCTGCAAATGCTTCGAGTTCACGCATGCGAGCGTGGTGATGGCGACGCCGACCATGGGCGCGGCCTATGTGTCGCTGGTGAGCGAGAAGGACGATACGCTGACCTCGCTTTCCTCGGATTGCTGCGACGCGGTCGAATTGCATACGACCACGAACGAGAATGGCGTGATGAAAATGCGCAAAGTAGATAAGCTTGATCTCAAAGCGGGCGTGCCGGTCGAGATCATGGGCGAAGGCAAGGGCGACGCGCTGCACCTCATGCTGATCGGCGTGAAGCATGCTTATAAGCCGGGGCAGAACATCAGCATTACGTTCCATTTCGCGAAGGAAAGCCCGCACAAAACGCGCTTCAAGGTAGTGACCCGCGCGGCGAAAATGCATGCGGATGCGGCGGGCGCGGACGCGATGGGCGGCATGGATATGGGCCATGACGCCGCCATGCCGGGCATGCACTAAAAGCTGTTTGCACGGCGCGGGCTTTGGCGTTACTGTGCCTCGCAACTTCACTCTTTGACGATGGTTGCACCGCGCATGACTTCCAAAACCTACCCGCCCATGATCAAACGCCGCGGGCTGATGTTCGTGCTCTCCTCCCCTTCCGGCGCCGGGAAAACCACGCTATCGCGCCGGTTGCTCGCCAGTGAAGAAGGCGTCGCGATGTCGGTTTCCGTCACCACGCGCAAGCCGCGCCCGGGCGAGGTGGATGGCAAGGATTACCATTTCATCGATGTACCGACTTATGATGCCATGGTCGCCAATAACGAACTGCTCGAGCATGCGACCGTGTTCGACAATAAATACGGCACGCCGAAAAAGCAAGTGATCGAAGCCATCGAATCGGGGCGCGACGTGCTGTTCGACATTGATTGGCAAGGCACACGCCAACTGGCGCAAACCTGCCGCGCCGAGATGGTCAGTATCTTCCTGCTGCCACCGACGCTCGACGAGTTGGAACGCCGCTTGCGCGCCCGAGCGCAGGACAGCGAAGAAGTGGTGCAGAAACGCATGGCGCGCGCGGTCGATGAGATTTCGCATTGGGAAGAATACGATTACGTCGTGGTGAACGAAGACCTCGACAAGGCGATGGCGCATATCCAGCGCATTTTGCATGCGGAGCGCTTCAAGCGCTGGCGGCAGCTCGATATTGGCGATTTCGTTGCGCGGCTGTGCGAGGGGCGGGTTTAGTTCGCGCGGATGCGGGCGCTCAGGCGCTCGGCGATGGGCAAGAATACCGATTTTTTGTAAGTGACGGTGATGGCTTCGTTGAACAAACGGCGGCCCGGGAAGCGCCATTTACCGGAGAGGAACAGCGCGCCGCGACGGAACGGCAAATAGGTCACTTCCGATTCGAGGAACAGTTGCTGCGCGAACACGCGGTCGAGTTCGCGGTAGGTGGTGAGGCCGAGATGCTCATTATCCGGGTTGCCGCGCGTGTGGGCGATGTAGATGCGTGGGCTTTGGCCGCGCAGCAGGCGCAGCAAGCGTCGCAGCGTGATGGTGAGGCGCAAATAATCGAGGTTCGGGGTTTTGATGACGACGCGCCCGCCGGGTTTCAGCACGCGGTAAAGCTCTTTCACCACCGCTTCTTTGGTGGCAAGCGTGATATGTTCGAACACGTCGGCGGAATAGATCACGTCGAAATATTCGTCCTCGAAGGGGAGTGCGCGCGCGTCGCCCACGTGGAAATGGCTGGTGAGGCCGACCTTCGCATGCAGCGCTTTGCCCAGCTCGACCTGCCCGGCATCGATGTCGATGCCGTGCGCCTCGCCGCCCATGGCCGCGATGACGGCCATGTAGTCGCCGACCGCGCAGCCAATATCGAGAAAGCGTTTGCCTTCGATCGGGCCGAGCGCCTCGAGGAAATATTCGCGCGTCAGCACTTCATGCAGGTTCTGGTTGAGGATGGTTTCGCCGCTCGGGCCTTTGGCGGGGCTGAAGAAATAGCCTTTCATCCAGAAAAAAGGCGGCAGCTCGTTCGCCACGGCGATGGCGTGTTTTTTCGTCCATGCGGCGAGTCTGGTCATGCGGGAACCCCTGATTTTCTCAGGGATTTTGTAAGCTATTTCCGCCCGCTTTGCAACTTACGTTTCAAGCGCGCGGGCAAGGCGCGCAAACATGGCAAGGTCGCAGGCTTCGGCGCGTAAAGTAGGGTCGATGTCCGCACGCTCGCAAAGTTGGAGCGCATCGACACCCAGCGATTTGAGCGATTGGCGCAGCATTTTGCGGCGGTTGTTGAAAGCCGCCGCGACGACACGCTCGAGCGATTTCAGCTTCACGTCCTCGCGCGGACGATCGAGGATGCGGGCGCGCAAAATCGCCGAGGTGACTTTCGGCGGCGGGGTGAAGGCGCTGGCGGGCACGTCGAACAAAATCGCCGCATCGGTGAGTTGCTGCATCAGCACGGACAGGCGGCCATAAGCGTCGTCGCCCACGCGCGCGACCATGCGTTCGGCCACTTCTTTTTGCAGCATGACAGTGAAGCCGGTGAGCGCGGCGGGGCCGTCCACAGCGGCGAGTTGCAGCCAGTCGATGATGAGCTGGGTGCCGACATTATAGGGCAAATTGGCGATGACTATCCGCGGTGCGGCGGCGATTTCGGTGATGTCGACTTTCAGCGCGTCGGCTTCGAGTATGGTGAAGCGCTCGCCGTAGATTTCCTGCAGTGGCGCAAGCGCGGCAAGGCAGCGCGCGTCTTTCTCGATGGCGGTGAGGTGCTGCGGGCCAGCGGCGAGGATGGCGCGCGTGAGGCCGCCGGGGCCGGGGCCGATTTCGATGACATGCGCGCCGGAAATATCACCCGCCGCGCGCACGATTTTGGCGAGCAATTGCGGGTCGAGCAGGAAATGCTGGCCGAGCGATTTCTTCGCCCACAGGCCGTGCGCCTCGATCACCTCACGCAGCGGCGGCAGGTCACTTGGCTGCACTGTCGCTGCCTTTGATGTCGATATAGGCGTCACGCCGCAAATTGCGCAGGTGCTTTTGCGCTTCAAGCTCGAGCTTCTCGTTGAACAGCTGCTGGCGGGTCGCTTCTGCATCCGGCAAATTGCCTGCCGCCGGTTCGACCTTTTCGCACAGCATCACGAGGCGCACCGCATCCGCCCCCATGAGCGGGCTGCTGACATCGCCCACATCCATATGGCTGAGCAATTCGCGCTGCTGCGGCGACATGACGGCGAGCTTCGCGCGGATGATTTTTGCCTCCGCCGGGATGCTCGTTGCGGGCAAGGTTTGCTCGTCGCAGCTGCCGGGATTGTCATGCAGTTGGGTGACGGTGGCGTGGAGTTTCGCAAGCGTCGGCTTGTCGTGCTTGGCGGGCAGCGGCACGGTGATTTGCTTGAGCGCATATTCCGTCGCATCCGCCTGTTTCGAACTGGTCGCGCGGTCGAGCAGTTGCAGGAACTGGATGGATTTCTGCGTGCCGATGGGCGGGGTGATGTCGCCCGTTTTCATGCTGCGCAGGCCCTGCTGCAAGCCGGCGGGCAGGTTCTTTTCCGGCAGCCAGACCGGCGGATCGTAGACCACTTGCGGCTGGCGGAGGTAGCGCGCCGCGAGCGTGTCCATCGGCGTGCCGGATTTCAGTTCGAGCCCGATTTCGTCGGCGAGTTTGCGCGCGGCGACTTCGCTTGGCTGGTCGTTGAAGCGTATGTCGATCGCCTGGATGCGCAGTTCCGGCTCACCCGGGGCAGCGGCGGCGGCTTTTTGCGCGCGCAGCACTTCATCCTGCGCGACGCTGACATTGCGGCGAAGCTTGTGCGAGACGACCTTGTTCCACGCCAATTGCGCCTTGATCTGGTTTTGCAGCGAACGCATGGAAAGATGGTGCTCGCTGATGAAGGCGCGCAGGTTTTCCTTATCCTCACCGTGGGCGCTCATCGTGTCGATGGCTTTGTTCACCTCGTCATCCGTCACGGTTTGCGACTGGGCTTTGGCCTCCTGCAATTCGAGCGCCTCATCCACCAGCGACTGCACGATGCGCGGGGTGATTTTCTGCTGGTTCTCGACCGTCATCGGGATGTTGGCAGTGGCCATGATGAGGTCGCGCCGCTCGGCAACATCGGTCGTGGTGATGACATCGTCGCCGACGATGGCGGCGATGTTGACCTGCGCGGCATGGGCGGGTGCGGCGGTGAACCCCACCAGAAGCAGCAGCAAAAATGCGGCGTTGAGGCCGTGGCCGATACGTTGCGTCATGTTATTTCCCACCGAATTCTCCAAGGTTCTTGAAGCCGACACGGAACGTTACCGCCGTGGTTGGCTGAATATCGCGGTCGCGCGTATAGGTACGTAACCCGTCGATCATAATATTGAAACATTCGTTCTTGTAAATGATGCCGCCGCCTGCGGTCACCATTTCGTTCAGCTCGAAGTTGCGCACGCCGTTGCCGTAAATGCTCCAGGAATCGCTGAGCGGCAGGGTGGCAGAGAGGATGCCCTCGTCGCTATTGGCGAGGTATTGGTTGTTTTTGATGCTGTCATACGATGCGCTGAGCGAGAACCATGGCTTGGTGAAGCCAAGGGAGACCTCGTTGCGGTTCAAATCGCCGTTGGTGTTGTCGAGTGCGAAGCGGTAGGTCAGGCTGTAGGGCATGTAGGTCGCGCCGATGGCGCCGATATAATCCGAGAATTGCTGACCTTGCTGGGTCGAGTTCGGGAACGGCGTGTCGCTATTGAAGTCGTAATTCTGGCCGAGCAGCCCCTCGAACGACAGGCCGTTATTCTCGTAATACTGGCTGCGCACGCCGTAAGCCACGCGGCTGCCGCTGTCGTAGAGGTCGAGGCCGGGCATGCGGTCGATGCTGAACAGGTTGGTGTCGCTGAGTTCGAGCAGCTTGCTGTCCTCGTTGCTGATCTTGATCGGGTTGCCGCCATTGGCCTGCATGACGCCAAGGATGATCGGCTCGACGACCCAGGACGCGCCGTCCGCGAAATTATTGATGAGCGGGTATTGCCATTCGAGCGCGGCCTGCGGCAGGAAGCGCGTGGTGGTGGTATCGCCGCTGGTGGCACCGGAAGCGAGCGGCACGTCGTTGCTGTTGTAGAGGTCCGTGCGGAAATTGACGGTGGTGGTGAAAATCTGCCCGCCATCCGTGAGGTAGGGCAAGGTCGCGCCCGGGGAGATCGAGAGGCGGCGCTGGTCGACCCCGACATCGCGCGTGAGCATTTGCGCGTCGCCCGCGACATGGTATTTGATGCCGTATTCATCCGGCGCGGTTTCGTAATAGCTTTGGAAAATCGGCAGCACGAGCGGCGTGGTTTTGCCGCTGTCGGTCGCGAGCAGGCCCTGGATGCTCAGGCCCTCGAGCAGGTTGAAATTGCGGCCCTGCGCCTGCTCGTAATAGGCAGTGCTGAACAAGGATTGCTGGTCGCCGTAACCGTAGCGGCGCATGTAGGTGTCGTCGCTCGCGCGTTCGATGTCGAAGCCGACATGGGTGTCGTCCTCGATTTTTTCGTCGCCCTGCGCGAAAATATGGCCGCGGAATTCGTTGCCGGGAATGGTGTTGCCGAGGTCGTCCTGCGCGTGCGGGTCGGTGGCGGAAGCGATGATATGGTAGGTGCCGTTATCGGTGAGCTGGCGGTAATCGGCGGAGATCAGCGGGCCTTGCGTGGTGCTGAGCCACGGGGTGATGACGACGTCCTTATCCTCGCCGATGCGCCAGTAATACGGCACGCGGGCGATGGTGCCGAAATAATCGGAGGTGGTGTAGCTCGGCGTGAGGAAGCCGCTTTTCGCGCTGGCGGTCGCGGTGGGGTGCGAGAGGTACGGGGTGTAGAAAACAGGGTAGCCGAAAATTTCCATTTCGGCGTCGTGGTAGGTCATGCGTTCTTCGAGGTTGTCGATGGTCGCGTCATGCGCTTCCATCTGCCAGAAGGGCGGGAGGTTGGAGCAGATGTTACAGGGCGAATAGGTCGCTTTTTTCAGGTTGGTCACGGCAGAATTCACCTTCACCGCACTTTGCGCCGCGAGCACGGCGTTATCCGCCATGCGTGCCTTGAAACCGTGGATGACGGCCTGTTTCATGGTGTCTTTCAGCTCGGCTTTGTCGGCGAAGAACACATCGCCGGAAGGTTGCAGCATGCTGACATTGCCTTCGGCGAGGACGACATCCTTGTCCTGAAAGTACGTCACCTGATCGGCGGTGAGGATAGAGTCGCCCTGCATCACCTCGACATTGCCCTTGGCGATGACGATGCTGTTGTCCTGGTCCGCTGCCATGCTGTCGGCACTGAGGGTGATCGGCGCGCTGGTGTTTTGCTGCGGCGGTTTGCCTTTGGTTGCGGGCAGTGCATCCGGCTGGTTGAGGAACAAGGTGCTCGGCGTTTTGGCGTCCGCGGCGAAAGGCAGGCACAGGCAAAAAATCAGCGCTAGGGATCGTGCGAGGGGGCGACGCATCTAACCGTCCTCGAGATGCAACAAGGCGGCGCTCGCACCCATCATGACGATGAGGCTCGGTGCCCAGGCGGCGAGCACGATCGGCAAATCGCCGGTGGCGCCGAGCGCGTAGATGATGTTGGTCATGAAATAAAGCACGAACCCGGCAGCAAGGCCGATGACGATCACCTTCCCTGCCCCGCCCCGGCGCGGCGGGCGCAACGAGAACACGGCGGAAAGCAGCAGCATGCCCGCCAGCAGCAGCGGCATCGACATCAGGCTATGAAAATGCAGGCGGTGCTGCAACGCCGAGAAACCCGCCTGTTCGAGCACGGCGATGAAGCCCGGCAACTGCCAGAAGGAGAAGGTTTCGGGCGCGGAGAAACTGTCCTGGATCTGGCTGAGCGTCAGTTGCGTCGGCATGCGGAATTCGGGCACGGTGGTCGGCAAACCGTCCGGCGCGGAGAGTTCGGCATTGTCGATGATCCACTCGCCGGGCTGCAATTTCGCCATGGGCGCATCAACCCGGCCGATGAATTTATGGTTGCTGTCGTAGAGCAGGATCATCACCGTTTCAAGGGCGTAGGTCGTCTGGTCCATACGCACGGCGTGGATGATATATTCCGCCGCCTGCTGTTGGCGGAAGGTGATGTTGTGCTCGCCGGTCTGGCGCATCCACAGGCCCGAGGGCGAGACGGAGAGCACGCTCGGTTTCGCGGTGATGTATTTGCCCTCGATGCGGTCGAAGCGCGTGATGGTGAGCGCCGCAATCGGGTTCATGACGGTGACGAAAAAGATGCCAAGCCCGAGCGCCACCAGCACGCCCGGCAGCAGGAACTGCCAGACCGACACGCCCGCCGCACGGGTGACGACGAGTTCGCTCGAGCGTGTCAGGCGCGTGAGCGCGATCATGCCGCCGATCATCACCGCGAACGGGTAGACTTTTTCCGCCGTGGTGGGGAGTTTCAGCAGCGTCATTTGCAGCAGCACACCGAAGGGGACGTTCTTCGTCACATCCGCGACGCGGCGCACGAGGTCGAGCAGTTCCATCAGCCCGACGATGACGAGCATGACGCCGATGGTGGCGAGCACCGACCAGAGGAAATGGCGGCCAATGTAAAGCGAAAGCGTGAGGGGTAAGCGCATCAGGACGCACTCCCCGCGAGTGGCATCGGCAGCGGTTTTTTCGGCAGGCGGATCATGCGCCCGCTCGCGAGCAGGTAGGCACTCACCAACGCCGTGCCGATGACGATGAAATATTGCCCGAGCAGGATCCACGGGTGTTTCTGGCTCAAGCCCCGGCAGGTGAAATAGAGGATGATGATGAGCGCGATGCCGATGGCGGCGACGAGGATGCGTTTCAACTGGCCGCGGCGGTTGAACTCGCTGCTGAACAAAGTGGCGAGCGCAAACAGCGGCAGGCTGAAAGCGAACAGCGGCCACGCCAAACGATGGTGGCCTTCCGCGCGGTAGGCGGCGATTTGCTTATCGCTTAGCCCCTCGCGGTCGTTGAACAATTCGGTGATGGTGCGTTCATCCGGTGTGCGTTTGCGTTCGCCGTTCGTGCCGTAAAACGCGACGTCGATGGCGTAATTGTCGAAGGCGAGCCAGCTCACTTTGCCTTCGTGCCAGGTCTGGCGCAGGCCGTGCTGCAGGTAAAAGCGCGGGCCAGCGGCGGTTTGTTCGACTTGCCCCGTATCGGCGATCATGGTGACGCTGCCTTTGGGGTTGCGGCTATCGTGCATCATGATGCCGTAGAGGTTGTTTTTGTCGTCGCGCGAGCGGACATAGACGGTGACGCCGTCGATCGGGTTGTTGAAGACTTCCTCCTCGAGCAGCACGGAGGCGTATTTGTCGCGGAAGAAAGTGCGGATGTCCTGGAATTTTTCGTTCGCCGCGGGCATGATGAACAGCGACAGGCCGTAGCAGAACAGCGCGCAGGCAAGGCCGACGAGCAGTGCCGGTTTCGCGAGTTGCCATTTGCTGATGCCGACCGCGTTGAGCACGATCAGCTCGCTTTCCACCATCAGCCGGTTGTAGGTGTAAATCACGCCGATGCCGAGCGCGATGGGCACGAGCATCAGCAGCAGCGAGGGCAGCATGAGGCCGGTGAGGTAGAGAAAGTCGCCGACAGACAGGCCGCGACTCAACATGAAGTCGAGGAATTTGAGGATTTGCGTCAGCCAGACGATGGCGGTCAGGCTGGCGGCGATGATGACCGTCGGCCAGAGCAGGTGCATGAAGAGGTAACGTTCGTATTGGCGCATGGAAAACCTATAGGCTGCCTTGCAACGCGGCGCAACTTTGCTATACCAGTTAGCAACCATGTTTTTTTAACCCGATTTCGAGGCCGCTATGCTGACGCTTACCTTCACCACGACCCGCACTGCTACGAAAGAAACCACCAACGCCGTCGCCGTATTTGTAGCGGAAAACGTGGCGTTTGCGCATCCGAGCATGCCCAAGGACGGTGTCGATTTCGTGACTCAAGCGATCAAAAGCGCGCAATTCAAGGGCGGCAAGGGCGAAACCCTGACGCTGATTACGCCGGTGAAAGCCCCCTCGCCTTCGCATATCCTCGTGATCGGCCTTGGCAAAGCGGCAGATGTCGTGGCGCTCACGCTGCAGGAAGCGGGCGCGGCAGCGGTGGCCGCAGCGCTGGCAGCGAAAGTCGCGCATCTCGATATCAGTAGCGCGCTGCCCAAAAGCGTGAAGTTCGATGCGGCGGAAGCGGCCGCGAACCTCGCTTTCGGCGCGAAACTGCGCGCCTACGCGTTCGATAAATACAAAACGAAAACCAAGCCGGAAGACAAGCCGAAGCTGAAGACCGTCAATGTCAATACCGCAGCCATCGACAAGGCGAAGAAGCTGTACGCGCCGCTGCTCGCCGTTGCCGAATCCGTCGCTTTCACGCGCGATATCGTCAGCGAACCGGCGAATGTGATTTACCCGGAAACGCTCGCCGCCGAGTGCAAAAAACTCGAGAAACTCGGCGTGAAAGTCGAAGTGCTCGGCGAAGCGCAAATGAAAAAACTCGGCATGGGCGCGCTGCTCGGCGTCGGCCAGGGCTCGGTGCGCGAATCGCAGCTCGTCGTCATGCAGTGGAACGGCGGTAAAAAAGGCGCGAAACCCGTCGCCATCGTCGGTAAGGGCGTGACGTTCGACACGGGCGGCATCAGCATCAAACCTGCCAATGGCATGGAAGAAATGAAGTGGGATATGGGTGGTTCGGCGACGACCATCGGCACCATCCGGGCACTCGCGGCACGCAAAGCGAAAGTGAATGCGGTGGGCGTGGTCGGCCTCGTCGAAAACATGCCGGATGGCAATGCCCAGCGCCCGGGGGATGTGGTGAAATCCATGTCCGGCCAGACGATCGAGGTCATCAATACCGATGCGGAGGGCCGCCTCGTGCTCGCGGACGCGCTATGGTACACGCAAAGCCGCTTCAAGCCACAATGCATTGTCGATTTGGCGACGCTGACCGGCGCCATCATCGTCTGCCTCGGCTCGTGGCGCGCGGGCCTCTTTTCCAACAATGATAAGCTCGCCGACCAGATCGCAAAATCCGCAACGCGCGTGGGCGAGCCGGTCTGGCGCATGCCGCTTGGGCCGGAGTACGATAAGATGATCAATTGCGACATCGCGGATATGCAGAATGTCGGCGAAGGGCGCGAGGCGGGCTCAACCACGGCGGCGCAATTCCTGCAGCGTTTCGTCAACGATGTGCCGTGGGTGCATCTCGATATCGCGGGCGTGGCGTGGCAGAATAAAGTGCGCTTTCCGCTGGCCCCGAAAGGTGCCGTCGGCTGGGGCGTGCGGCTGCTGAACGATTGGGTGGCGGAAAACTACGAGGGGTAATGGCAGCGACCATCCAGTTCTATCACCTGCTCTCCACCTCGCGCGAACGCGCGGTGCCGAAGCTGATGGAAAAAGTACTGTCGAGCGGCGCGAAAGCGGTGATGCTGGCGAGCGACGATGGCACGCTCAAACGCATGAGCGACGCGCTGTGGAGCAACGATCCCGCCAGTTTCTTGGCCCACGGCACGGCGCGCGACAAGCATGCAAGCGACCAACCGATTTACTTGACGCTCGCCGACGAGAACCCGAACGGCGCGGAAATCCTGTGTATTCTGGATGGCTCGCTGCCGGAATCCGTCGCGACCTACAGCAAAGTACTCGACGTGTTCGATGGCGGCAACGAGGCGGAAGTGGCCAATGCGCGCAGCCGCTGGGCGCATTACAAAGCGCAGGGCTTCGCGCTGCAATATGTGAAGCAGCAGCCCGGTGGCGGCTGGAAAGTCGAGATGACGTCGGACGCCGCTGCTTGATTTTGGATTTTTTTAAGATGGACCCCGTTGTAAAAACGGGGTGACGGCTACGGGGTGTATCTCGGTAGAAGCCCCGGCCCACAGGCCGTCACCCCGGCTTTACGCTGGGGTCCATCTTACTTCAATCGGGCGACCGTTAAGCCTTCCGCCGTGGGCAGCAATACCGATTCAAACCGCGTGCTATCGGCCAGCGTTTCGTTGAATGTTGTCATCGATGTTTTTGCAGCAGCGGAGGCACCTTGCGGGTTCTCGCCGCTGAGCGCGCCGAACAGCAGCGTGTTGTCGCCGACGATCCATCCGCGCGGATGCATACGGGGAAGAATTGCTGCAAGGTAATCGGCGTAGCCCGCTTTCTCGGCATCGATAAACACCAAGTCGAACTGCGGCTTTGCGGGGATTTTTTCGATCCATGCATGCGCGTCACCCTGCACGATGTCGATGCGCGCAACATGCGGGCTGGCTGCCACATGCTGCGCAGCAATTTTGGCGTGCTCGGCGTCGAATTCAAGGCTGGTGATGCGACCATTTTCCGGCAATCCATCTGCCATCCACATCGTCGACGTCGCCATGAACGTGCCGATTTCGAGGATATTTGCTGCACCGGAAATACGCACCAGCCAGCGCAGCAAATGGCCCTCATTCATCGAGACTTGCATGCCCGGTCGGCGGCGCTCACCCTCGGCGCGGGCGGTTGCGATGTAGGCCGGTTCGCGCACAAAAGTGTGCGCAATATACTGGCTGGTTAAATCTCCGGCGCGGGTTTGCATCAGTTCAGCTCCAGGTTTTCAGCGTTGGTGAGCTTCATCATCGGCCCGTTTTCTTCGTAGACCATGCCGCGCACACGCACGGTGCTGCCCTCATGCAGCGTATCCAGCACCTCTTGCATGCGGCGGCGATTTTTCGCGGGAATTGTTACCGAAAAATCGGTGTGCCAATCCGCGCCGAAATTGAGGTAGGTCGCTGTTTTGCCCTCATAGATATGCTTGATCGTGCCTTCGACCACGTGGAATTCGCTTTCATGCTGCGCGAGTGCATCGGGCGAAAGCAGCAGGTTTTTATTGGCCCAGACGCCGCTGCCCGCCTTGCGCGCGGCGGCTTCTGCGGCGTGCCAACTGTCGGGCACCTCGCCATTGCTGACGTAAAGAAGGGCGACGCCGTCGTGCAGCATTTTTTCCTCGATGGAACTAGTGAACTGCACGCGGCCGTAGCGGTCTTTGTCATCCGCATCCACATCGATTTCCTGTTGCAACGCGTGCGCAGCCAGCCAGCTTTCGGCGAGTTTGGCGTCGGGCAATAGGATGTTCTCCAGCACCGCTTTACCGGAGGTTTGCAGCTGCAAGGAACCGTCCGGCAGCACGGCGATCACGCGCTCGGTGGGAACCGGTTTTGCTGCAGCGAGCGCGGAATTTGCTGCGCAGCAAAAAAGCAATGCGGCGAGCAGCAAACGCATATTATTGCAGCGCCTCGTAAGCGGGGAGCGTGAGGAATTCCACGTAGTTTTTGTCGAAAGTGATCTGCAGCACGAGGTCGCGCGCGCGCGCGTAAGGCAGTGCAGCAAAAGCCTTGTCGCCGACGTCTTTTTTGATCTTCGCCAGTTCTTCGTCCGCCCAGGCGGTGAGCAGTTCTTCGAGGATCGGGTGGCCCTCTTCCGTGCTCGCACCATGGTGCAGCCATTGCCACAACTGGCTGCGCGAAATTTCCGCCGTGGCGGCGTCTTCCATCAGGTTGAACAGCGGCACGCAGCCATTGCCAGCGAGCCAGTTCGCGGTGTATTGGATAGCGACGGAAATGCTATTGCGCACACCATTTTCGGTGATGGTGCCTTTGGGGATTGCGATCAAATCCGCGGCGCTGACTTTCACGTCCTCGCGCAATTTGCTGCGCTGGTTTTTCTCCGGCATCAGCCGGTCGAACACTTCGCGCGCGACGGGGATGAGGCCGGGATGCGCGACCCAGGTGCCGTCATGCCCCGCGCCCGCTTCGCGCTCCTTATCCGCGCGCACGGCAGCGAAAGCTTTTTCGTTGGCCGCCTCGTCGTTTTTGACGGGAATGAAGGCCGACATGCCGCCCATCGCGAAGGCGCCGCGCTTGTGGCAGGTCTGGATGAGCAGCTCGTAATAGGCTTTCAAAAACGGCACGTTCATGGTGAGTTGCGTGCGGTCCGGCATCACCCATTCGGGGCGGGCGTGGAATTTTTTGATGGTCGAAAAGATGTAATCCCAGCGGCCACAATTGAGGCCCACGGCGTAGTCTTTCAGCGCGTGCAGAATTTCGTGCATTTCGAAGGTGGCGGTGATGACTTCGATGAGCACGGTGGCTTTGATGGAGCCGTGTTTAATGCCGCAATATTCCTCGGCGAAGGCGAACACATCCGCCCAGAGTTGGGCTTCCTCGGCGCTTTCTTGTTTGGGGATGTAGAAGTACGGGCCGGTGCCGCGCTTGAGGCGCTCGGCGGCGTTGTGGAAGAAATAGAGGCCGAAATCGAACAGCGCGCCGCTAATGGGCTTGCCGTTCAGCGTGACGTGGCGTTCGGGCAAATGCCAGCCGCGCGGGCGGACGATGAGGACGGCGAGATCTTTGTCGTTGAGTTTGTAATTTTTGCCCTCGGGGCTTTGGAATGCGAGTTGCAAACGCACCGCGTCGTAGAGCGCTTTTTGGCCCTCGATTACGCGCTCCCAGGTGGGGGAAAGCGAATCCTCGAGATCGGCCATGAAAACTTTCGCGCTGGAGTTCAGCGCGTTGATAATCATTTTCGGCTCGGCGGGGCCGGTGATTTCGACGCGGCGGTCGAGCAGGTCGGCGGGCACTTCGGCGACTTTCCAGTCACCTTCGCGGATGGCTTTGGTGGCGGGGTTGAAGTCCGGCTTTTCGCCGGCATCGAATTTTTTCTGGCGCTCGGCGCGTTTGGCGAGGAGTTGCTCGCGGCGACTACCGAATTTTTCCGCAAGCGCGGTGACGAAGGCGAGTGCTTCTGGTGTGACGAGGAACTGGCATTCCTTCGGTACGGCAGCGTTGATTGTGACGATGGAAGCGGCTTTGGCGGCGGTGCTGGTCATAAAAATCCCCTTCGATATTTTGTGTCGCGAGCCTAAACGGGCACCCGCAAAAAAACGATAAGTAATCACTAAATGTTCGCTGCCCGCAAGGCAAGGCTTGATGTGAACGGCACAGTTCGCTAGCGTTGCGGCATGAAAACACTGCATCACAAAGCCATGATTTTCTACCGCGCTGGCCATAATATGGTCGAGGATTACGGCATGGAAATGGCGGGCTACCTTGCGTTTTTGCAACTGCTCGCGCTGTTTCCCTACCTCGTGCTGATGGTGTCGGCGGCAGGGCTGATCGGCCAGGGCGAAACGGGGCGGCAGCTCATCGACACGCTGCTGCAAAACCTGCCGAGCGATGTGGTGGATGCGCTGCGCCCGCGCATCGAGGAGATTATTTCCGGGCCGCCGCACAGCTTGCTGACTTTCTCGATTTTGGGCGCGATCTGGACGTCGTCCTCGGCGATCGAAGCGGTGCGGGGCATGCTGAACCGGGCGTACCGCGTGCACCAGCCGCCTGCTTATTTCAAGCGCCGCCTCACCTCCATCGGCCAGATTATCCTGCTGACGCTGATGATTCTCGTCGCCATGCTGCTGTTCGTGTTCACGCCGATTGCGATCAAGAGTTTCGCGCATTTCACGGGCCTCGCGCTGCCCATCAAGCTCGATCATTTTTTCGCGAGCTATTTCGATGCCATCGCGGCGCTGGTGGCGTTCGCCATCGTCGCGGTGTTTTACCATGTGCTGCCCAACATCAAGCAAAGCTGGCGGGCGGTGGTGCCCGGCTCGCTGGTCGTCGTGGCGCTGTGGGGCTTGGCGGCGGCGAGCATCGGGTTTTACCTGAACCACATCACCAACGTGACGCTGATTTACGGCTCACTCTCGGGCCTGATCGGCACGCTGATCGCGTTTTACATCATGAATGCGATTTTCATCTACGGCGCGGAATTGAACCATGAATTGCTGGTCGCGACCGGCTACCGCATCGTCGAGAAGGAAGTGCCCGCGGGGCAGACGGTGCATTAAGCCAGCGACAGGAGCTGGATGGCGAGCCCCATCTGGCAAGCGAAGCCGACCGCGAACACCACGGTGCGCAGGACCGGAACGCCGAGCGTGTAGACGATGAAATGGATGAGTCGCGCGTAAAAATAAATCATGCACAGCTCGGTCGTGAGCGGGCTGCTGATATTTGCGGCCTGCAAAGCCAGCACCAACGGTGCAAAAATGGCGAGGTTTTCCACGGCGTTGCGGTGCGCGGCCATCATCCGCTTGGCCCAGGGCGCTTCGGGGACGATGCTCGCGTTCGGGTCAGTGATCGCGGCCTTGCCCAGTTCGCGGATGCGGTTGAGAATATAGGGCACCCAGAACAAGGCGGTCATGGTGAGGGTGTAAACGAGCCAATGCAGTTCCGGTTTCATGCGTGCACTCCGAGGGCTAGCGGTTTACTTCACGTGGTAGGTAGTGCCGGAATCCCGCCCGTCCAGAGCAGCCACGCGAAGGCAGCGGCGATGGCGATGCCGTAGGGCACGGGCTGCCTGCGCGTGAGCAAGCGCGGCAGGTTGCGCGCGGGGTTGGTGCGCACAAGAATGGGTGGGATGATGGCACGCAGGATCAGCACGAGGATGACGAGCAGCCCGCCGAAAATCGCGGTGAGGAAAATAAATTGCAATGTCTGCACGCCCCAGCCCGTCCACAGGCTGAGCACGACGAGGAGCTTGATGTCACCCCCGCCCATCAGCCCGAGCGCGAACAGGCCAAGCCCGATGACGAGCACAACCCCCGCAGCACCGAGCGCGGGCAGCCAGCCAGGGATGGGCAGCAGGATCACGGCGGTGATGTAGAGCGCAAGGATCACGGCGTTCAGCACATTGCTGATGATGTAATGCACCGCATCCGACACCACGACCCAGAGCATGGTGGCGCTCAGCGCATAGAGAAAGAGCGGGTGCAGTGCGACGTGGACAGCCATTTCCCCACCTAATACCTCTCGTTTTAGGAATGCAATGCGGATGGTGAAGAAGCCGCGTAAACTGCTTGTCAGGGCGGCGCGCATGGGCTAATTTGCCACATCGGCCACAAAAACAACGTTCACGGCACCCATGCACACTGCCAGCCCCAGCTTCGATCCCACTGTCGCCCGCGGCCATATCCTGGTCATCGGCAACGAGAAGGGCGGCTCGGGCAAAACGACGACGAGCATGCATCTTATTGTTTCGCTGCTGCGTTTGGGCTTCAAGGTCGGGTCGATGGATATCGATGCGCGCCAGCGTTCGCTCAGCCGGTATATCGAGAATCGTAAAAGCACCATGGCCTCGGAAAACACCACGCTGCCGCTGCCGGCGCATGTGGTCATCAACCGCAGCCCGTTCCTGACGACCGCGGAAGCGGAGGCCGATGAGCGCGAGCGGTTTACGCGGGCGCTGGCCCGCCTGCTCGCCAATTGCGATTTCGTGGTGATCGACTCGCCGGGTTCGGACACGTATCTCTCGCGCCTCGCCCACTCTTATGCGGATACGGTGATTACGCCGGTGAACGATAGTTTCGTCGATCTCGACGTGCTCGCTTCGGTCGATGGCATCAGCATGCAGATCGTGAAGCCGAGCATTTATAGCGAAATGCTGTGGGAGCAGAAAATGCAGCGCGCCAAGCGCGATGGCGGCAAAATCGACTGGGTGGTAATGCGCAACCGCCTGAGCAACCTCGATGCGCGCAACAAGCGCCAGATTACCAAAGTCATCGAAGATTTGACGCGCCGCTTGGGCTTCCGCCTCGCGCCCGGCTTCTCGGAGCGGGTGATTTTCCGCGAGCTTTTCCTGCTCGGGCTGACCGTGCTCGATGTGGTTGAAACCAACAAAGCGGGCACGCTGTCCATGTCGCACCTTGCGGCGCGGCAGGAAGTGCGCGATCTGCTCAAATCGCTGCAAATCCCGGTGATCGATGCGCGCATTGCGCAGGTGCGCGTGGGGGCAAAAGGCGACGTGCTGACCGACCCGCGCATCGCGCCGATTGCGAAACCGGCAGCGGCGGAAACAAGCGCGAATGCCAGCGTTTCTGCGGTCGCGAGCCCATCGGGCGAAACCGCATCGACTTCTGATTCCTCCCCGCCTAGCACGGAAACGGCTTCGGCCTCCGGTAGCATCGTCGCGGCGTAAACTTCCAGCAAAGGCGTTTTATGCATCTTCCCAACCGCTCGCTTTTTCGCGCCTATGACGTGCGCGGCATCGTAGGCGAAACACTCGAAGCGGCGGATTTCATTTCCATCGGCCATGCGTTCGCGAGCCATGTCGCGGAAGTGTGCCAGACGCGCACGCCGCTGATCGTCGCGGTGCGGGACGGGCGGGCGAGCTCGCCGAACCTCGCCGAAGCGTTCATCGAGGGCATGATGCGCGCGGGCGCGCATGTGCTGGATGCGGGCGTGGGGCCGACGCCGATGTGTTATTTCGCGACCCATCATCTCGATGCGGATGGCAGCGTGATGATTACCGGCTCGCACAACCCGCCGAGCCATAACGGCGCGAAATTCATGTGCGACGGCAAGAGCCTTTTTGGTGATGAACTGGCCTCGCTGTATGGGCGCATCGAGAACAATCATTTGCTGCATTCGCGCGGCAAACGCGAGGAAATCGACATGCTCGACGAATATGTATTCGAGCTGAAAAAATCGCTGGGCGCGAGCCGTGCGCTCGACAAATTGCAGGTGGCGTGGGATGCGGGCAATGGCGTGGCGGGCATCGCGGTCGAGCCGTTTTTGAAGGGCGCGAAGGCCGAGCAAACAACGCTGTATCTCGAGAGCGACAGCCGGTTTCCGAACCATCACCCGGACCCGTCGGTGGCGAAAAACCTCGCCGATTTGCAGACAAAAATCCTCGCCGGAAAAGGCGCGATCGCGCTTGGCGTAGCGTTCGATGGCGACGGGGACCGCATGGGCGCGGTGGATGATTTGGGCCGCGTGATCTGCCCCGACCATCTGCTGATGCTGCTCGCCGACGATGTGCTCAAGCGCGTGCCCGGCGCGATGATTATTGCGGATGTGAAAACCTCCGACCATTTCTTCACCCGCGTGAAAGCGCGCGGCGGCGAGCCGCTTTTGTGGCTCACGGGGCATGCGCATATCAAAACGAAAATGGCGCTGGTGAACGCGAAATTCGCCGGGGAAGCAAGCGGGCATTTGTTCTTCGCCGATGAATATTACGGCTATGATGACGGGATTTACGCCGCGCTGCGCCTCATCCGCATCGTCGCGGAATCCGGCCAGAAACTGAGCGCGATGGTAGATGCTTTGCCGAAAATTTTCGCCTCGCCGGAGATTCGCATCGACTGCGCGGACGATAAAAAATTCGGCGTGATCGCGGAGCTGAAAAAGCAATTCCCGGAATCCATTTCGCTCGACGGCGTGCGGGTTTCCACGCCCGATGGCTGGTGGCTCATCCGCGCGAGCAACACGCAAGCGGCGCTTTCCGCACGCGCCGAGGGGCATAATGCGAGTGGGCTGGTGAAAGTTATGCATGCGATGCACCAGGCGCTCGCCGCGAACAATGTCGCGATTGCGCCTGCGGCGGAGCATTAGGGCGCGTTATTATTGGGGGTGTTGTTGTTCCCATTCCCGCGCGAGATGTTGTCCTTCTGTAACTTGCTCTACAGTTAAGTTCTTTTGCAAATCATCACGGAATCTAACTGATGTTTCATCACCGCCCATTGCTCCAAGATTGGCCCACATATAAGCCTGTATATAATCTACTGGCACACCTGTACCTTTTATGTACATGAGACCAAGAACGCTTTGCGAGTGATAATCGCCTTGATTACCTGCTTTATGGTACCATTTCGCTGCTTCAACGTAATCTTGTGGTACTCCTTGCCCTAGGTCATACATATCACCGAGTAATGCTTGAGCTCCTTTATTGCCTTGTTCGGCAAGTGTACGTATTTTATTTTGTGATTTAATATCGCCTTGCTTAGCAAGATTTACGAGTCGTAAAATTTCCTCTTGGCTGAGTTTACTTACAACTGCGAGCGCAGGCACCGAAAACACTAATATAAGTGCAAACGCGAATGCACGATGTACTTTTAAGTGCATATATTCTCTCCTCAAATTTACGCCGGTTGTTGCTGCGTCAGGCAATGGATCGTGCCCAAGCCCCACACCAGATCGCGCGCGTAAAGGCCGACCACTTCGCGCGTCGGGAAGCATTTTTGCAAGGTCGCGAGCGCGATATGGTCCGCCGGGTCGTTGAACACCGGCACCAGCACCACTTTGTTGCAGATGAGGAAATTCGCGTAGCTCGCGGGCAAGCGCTGGCCCTCGAACATGACGGGGCGCGGCATGGGCAGCTCGGTGACGTTGAGCGAGGTGCGGCCGAGGATTGCGCGGTTGTTTTGCAGCAGCGTGTAGTTAGGGTCGCGCGCGTCTTTCTCGATGACGGTGACGACGTGGCCGGGCGCGACGAAGCGCG
>OUNJ010000699.1_pt2 | contig 42053 bp, 43 predicted proteins | sample 1755361 | NCBI WGS metagenome assembly OUNJ01 (sample SAMEA3914825, study PRJEB12502) | metagenome | biome: forest; material: soil | place: USA | collected 2012-03-12 | depth 0.1 m
GCCGACCAGCAGGTCCGCGGCGTCGTCAACCTGCCGTCCGGCACCGGCAAGGACGTCCGCGTCGCCGTGTTCGCCAAGGACAAGAAGGCCGAGGAAGCCCTGGCCGCCGGCGCCGAAGTCGTCGGCGCCGAGGACCTGGTCGAAAAGATCCAGGGCGGCTTCATGGACTTCGATCGCGTCATCGCGTCTCCGGACATGATGGCCCTGGTCGGCCGTCTCGGCAAGGTGCTGGGCCCGCGCGGCCTGATGCCGAACCCGAAGGTCGGCACCGTGACCCCGAACGTCGCCCAGGCCGTCAAGGACGCCAAAGGCGGCGCGGTCGAGTTCCGCGTCGAAAAGGCCGGTATCGTCCATGTCGGCGTCGGCAAGACCTCGTTCACCGTCGATGCCCTCGAAGCCAACGTCAAGGCCCTGGTCGACGCGCTCAACAAGGCGCGCCCGTCCGGCGCCAAGGGTCTCTATGTCAAGAAGATCTCGCTCTCGAGCACAATGGGGCCGGGCGTGAAGGTCGACACCGCCACGACCGCCTAGTTCTACTGTGAGCGGCTGCAAACCGTCGCCTTGCTGCGCTCCGATGCTCACGTACTCAAGTACGCTCCGCTTCGGTGCTCCCAAGTCAACGGTTTTCGCCGGCTCACAGCGAACTATGCGTTCCGTCATATTCATATTAAGAAGGAAAAGCCGCTCCGGAAACGGGGCGGCTTTTTGCCGTTCTTGACTCCCGGCGCATTCGCCCGTATCCCGCCGTCATGTCCACCGTTCGCGTCACAACCCAGCAACAGCAACGCCGTTCAATGGCGGTGAGGTTGCGCGTGTGCTGGACCCGGCCATAACGGCCATCCCCTCGCAACCACCCCGCCCGGACGGCGGGGTTCAGGCTTGCGCTGTCCGGGCCCTTTTCAGGAGCCCATCATGACCCCCCACTATAGTTCCGATGATGCGGTCGAACGCATAGGCCGGGGATTGTTCGACGCCACGCTGCCGCGCGCCGAATGGACCCACGCCGCCCATTTCGCGGCGGCGCTATGGCTGCTGCGCCATCGTCCGGACCTTGTCGCGGCCATGCCGTCGCTGATCCGCCGCTATAACGAGGTGGCGGGCGACGGCAACAGCGAGACCTCGGGCTACCACGAGACCATCACCCAGGCCTCGCTGCGCGCCGCCCGCCATGTCCTGGCCGCGCATGATGCCTTGCCGCTGCACGAGGTGCTGGACCGGCTGATGGCCTCGCCGCTGGGTAGGTCCGGCTGGCTGCTCGACCACTGGAGCCGCGAACGGCTGTTCTCGGTCGAGGCGCGGCGTACCTGGCTTGAGCCTGACTTGCAACCGTTGCCTTTTTAGAACGGTGGCCCGGAGTGGAAGCGAAAGTCCGTGTCCGGCGCGCTGACCAGAGCCTGTTCGACCGGGCGGAGGGTCGCGATGCGCGCCGAGATGTCCCGGGCGTCGCCATAGAGATGCGCCAGCTTGAGGTAACCCTGGAAATGGCGCGCCTCGCTGGCCAGCAGGCCCGTGTAGAACTTCGCCAGCTCGGCGTCGAGGTGCGGGGCCACGGCGCCGAAGCGCTCGCACGACCGGGCCTCGATGAAGGCCGAGATGACCAGGATGTCGGTCATCATGCCGGGCTCCTTGCGCCGGACATGGGCGCGCAGGCCGGCCGCGTAGCGCGACGCCGACAGGGGCCTGAGCGCGATGCCGCGCGCCGCGATGATCTTCAGGACCTGCTCGTAATGGACCAGTTCCTCGCGCGCCAGCCGCGACATGGCGTTGATCAGGGCCGGGCGTTCCTGGTACTTGGCCATCAGGTTGATGGCGTTGCTGGCGGCCTTGTATTCGCAGTTCTTGTGGTCGAGCAGCAGGAGGTCGACGTTTTCAGCCGCCGCCGCGACCCAGGCGTCGGGGGTCGCGCTGCCCAGAAAGTCGAGAATCTCGTTCATGACGCGGTCTGTGCCAAAGACGGCCGGCAAAATCAAGGCAGCAATATGGCAAGGTCGGTGGGTCTATAGTCGGGACTGTCGGGATTTATAATTACAATTGCAATAAAGTGGCTTCGTTTTGCATAAGGTTGCAAAAACATTACTTATAATTCATTCGACATACGTAAGAGTTCGTATAAATGATGTCGCATGAAAATTCGGGATTTCCGTGGGCCCGGCCGAGACGGCGCCGGCCAGTGCGAGTCCCGCTGTGCAAGTAATAATCGTACTGCCTTGAAGTCTTAACAGGTTTATCTGGGTCGAACTTCCTCTCCGGGTTGCCGCAGCTCAGGTAATAAAGGGGGAGGATGTAGGCGCGTCCTCCCCCGACACTTGTCTGTTGTCCGCTATACCCGTCCGTCCCGGCCTTTCATCGCATAGGCGCGTTCGACACGGGCGACGCGCACCTCGTAATGTTCGTACCATCCGGCGCGGCCGGCCTGCTGGGCGGCGAGGTGGTCGGCGACGCGCTTCCAGGCGCGGATGCTGTCCTCGTCGGTCCAGTACGAGGTGGTGATGCCGAAGCCGTCCGGCGAACGCGCGCTTTCGACGCCCAGGAAGCCGGGCTGGCCGGCCGCCAGTTCCACCATCGCCTCGGACATGTCGCCGTAGCCGTTGTCGCCCGGCGTGCGCCGCGACGAGAAATTGACGACGTAATAGGGCGGCTCGGGCAGGCGGGCGAAGCTCATGCGGTCCTCGAAAAGGTCTGGCGATAGGCGGTCGGCGTCGTGCCCATCTGCTCGCGGAAATGGTGGCGCAGGTTGGTGGTGGTGCCGAAGCCGGTGCGTTCGGCGATGCGCTCGACGCTGACGTCGCTGGTCTCCAGGTGGTCGCGCGCCTCGTTGAGGCGCACGCCGAGCAGCCAGCGCGCCGGCGTGGTGCCGGTCGCCTCGGAAAAGCGGCGCAGGAAGGTGCGCTCGCTCATGCCCGCCCGCCGTGCCAGGTCGGGGATGCGGTGCTCCTGGTGCAGGTGGCGGCGCATGAAGTCGAGCAGCGGCCCCAGCCGGTTGGCTTCGTAGACGATGGGCACGGCGCGCTCGATATACTGCGCCTGGCCGCCGTCGCGATGGGGCGGGATAACCAGGCGCCGCGCCACCTTGTTGGCGGCTTCCGGGCCGAAGTCGCGGCGGATCAGATGCAGGCACAGGTCGATACCGGCGGCGCTACCGGCCGAGGTCAGGATCTGGCCTTCGTCGACATAGAGCACGTCGGGCACGATCGAGACATCGGGATAATGGGCCAGCATGTGCCGGGTATATTGCCAGTGCGTCGTCGCCCGCTTGCCCGCCAGCAGGCCGGCCGCCGCCAGGACGACCACGCCGGAACAGATGGTCAGGATGCGCGCGCCGCGGGCGTGGGCGCGGACCAGGAGGTCGATCAGCTTCTGCGGCACGGGTTTCAGGATCGGCCAGCCGGGGATAACGATGGTGCCGGCGTCCTCGATGGCCTCCAGCGCCGCCGGCGCGGTGACGACCAGGCCGGCCGTCGTCCGCGCCGGGGCATCGTCGAAGCGCGCGACCTGGAACCGGTACCAGTCGGGGCCCATTTCCGGCCGCTCCAGTCCGAAGATTTCGACGCCGATGCTGAATTCGAACAGCGGCATGCCATCGTAGGCAAGTTCGACGACCTTGCGGTTCGCCGGCGGGGCAGGGGGAGCGAGCTTTGGCATGATATTGCCGATAGCTGGCATCCGTGCCAGTCGCAAGCGAGAAATCTTCACGTTATGCAACAGATGTCCTTACCGGAGACCTGTCATGCTGGACCTGCGACCCAATTGCGAATGCTGCGACAAGGATCTGCCGCCCGAGGCGGTCGACGCGATGATCTGCACGTTCGAATGCACCTTCTGCGCCGGGTGCGTGCGGACGCGGCTTGGCGGGCAGTGTCCCAATTGTGGCGGCGATTTCCAGCCGCGTCCGATACGTCCGGCCGGGAAACTTTTGGTGTATCCGGCGTCGACGCAGCGCGTGTTCAAGCCCGACCTGATGACGCGATTTCCGGAAGTCTGATCGTCAGATTGGCGGGGGTTTTTTGTGGGCGGCCCACCAGGGAATGCCGGGCTGTTCACCTGCGTCCGGGGCGTCGGCGCCGGAACCGTATTTGGCGGACAACGACCGGTCGTCGGGACTGGGCTTGCCGGCCGCAGGATGGGTGCCGCCGTCCCGCAGCAGGCCCTTCATGATGTCGAGGAGTTCCGCCATGGCGGCGTCGACGTTGAACTGGGGCCCTGCCTCGGTCTCGATAATAAAGGACGGCGGCAGGGGCGGGCTTGGTTTCGTGGACCGCAGGTGAGGGACGCGTTTGGCGGCCTGTATCACCGGTATCATGGCGTTGGTGATGTGGCAGATGTCGTCGTAGGGCGAGGATTTCGGGGCCGGCTTGGGCGCGGACTTACGGCCGGACGAGCGGCGCGGGGTGTAGAGGGTGACGACCAGGCGGTCGGCGCCGTCGATGGCGCGGATCTGGCGGTTCATCTCGAGCGTAGTCTTGGCCGCCGGCAGGGCTTCGCATTCGGCGACCTTGGCCCGGGCGCAGGCGCGCAGACGCAGGCGCAGTTCGCGCATCTCGGCCAGGTCGGCAAGCTCCTCGTCCGTGTAGTCCATGCGGGGTAGTGTGGCACGGGTTTGAGGGGGAGGGGATTAGGTTGGGTGAGGGCGGTTGATCGAAGAAGAAGGCCTATCCACAGATTAGCACAGATTAGCACAGATTTTTCAGCGGGTTGTCCAGCGCGCGGCGCGGATTGATCGTTCGATCGCGAAGCGATCCTTTCTATCGAGCGACGGGGCCGTGGGTCGTAAGGCTCTGAAAAATCTGTGCTAATCTGTGCCAATCTGTGGATTCATATTTTTTGCGGCATAGGCGTTGTGTCTGTGCAGGACGGCAGCAAAAATAAGCAAGAAACCCCTCCACCATCACCCTTCGCTAAAGCTTCGGGTGACGGTCCCCCTCCCCGGCAAGCGGGGAGGTGCAGAAGGAGGCGTGAGTATAGGATATTCGTGTCGCCGCGTAGCGCATTCGTGCTTTCCATGGTTCAAACTTCCTTGCGACAGAGGCCCCCTCAGCCCTTACGCCTGCGCCGCTTGTCTCCCGTCCTCTCCCCTCGGTGAGGGGAGAGGGGAAAGACATCTGCGTCGATCTGCGTCCATCTGCGGCTGAATCCCTGGGTGCGATAGGCCGCGGCGATGGGTATTGGCCGTGCGGAAACGGGACATTAACCGTCTCCTTCAACGTGATTTTCAGCCTCTTTCGCTACACCTGTCTCAAAACAAGGCGCGTCCCGCGAAAGACGGGGCGTTTCAAAACGAGATGGTGTGCTCCACATGGCCAAGACGATCCTCATCTGTGACGACGACCCGACGCAACGCCGCCTGATCCAGGCCGTACTGGAGCGCGAAGGATTTGCCGTGCTCCATGCCGAGAACGGCCAGCAGGCCTATGATCGGTTAAGCAATGCCCAGGGCATAGACGCGGTCATTCTCGACCTGGTCATGCCGGGCCAGTCGGGCATCGACACGCTGAAGGACATCCGCGCCGCCGGCATCCGCACGCCGGTGGTGGTGCTGACCGCTTCGGGGGGGATCGACACCGTCGTCAAGGCGATGCAGGCGGGGGCGCAGGACTTTTTCATCAAGCCCGCTTCGCCGGAACGCATTCTCGTTTCCGTGCGCAATGCCCTGCAGATGGGCGACATGGCCGCCGAGGTCACGCGTTTGAAGAAGCACGCCGCCAATCGCATCGCGTTCGATGACCTGATTGGCGCATCCGCGCCCATGCAGATGGTCCGCCGGCTGGGCGAACGCGCCGCCAAATCGTCGATCCCCGTCCTGATCCTGGGCGAAAGCGGCGTCGGCAAGGAACTGATCGCGCGCGCCATCCAGGGGTCGAGCGAGCGCGCCGGAAAACCCTTCGTCGCCGTCAACTGCGGCGCCCTGCCGGAAAACCTGGTGGAATCCATCCTGTTCGGCCACGAGAAGGGCAGCTTCACCGGCGCGTCGGACAAACACCTGGGCAAGTTCCAGGAAGCCAACGGCGGCACACTGTTCCTGGACGAGGTCGGCGAACTGCCGCTGGACATGCAGGTCAAGCTGCTGCGTGCGCTGCAGGAGGGCGAGATCGATCCGGTCGGCTCGAAACGCCCGGTCAAGGTCGACGTGCGCATCATCTCGGCCACCAACCGCAACCTGAACGACCAGGTCAAGGCGGGCGCCTTCCGCGAAGATTTATTCTATCGCCTCAACGTTTTCCCGGTCGAGGCGCCGTCCTTGCGCGAACGCCGCGAGGATATCCCGGCCCTGATCGAGCATTTCATCCGCCGCTTCAATGTCGAGGAAGGCAAGCGCGTCTCTGGCGTCTCGGTTGAGGCGATGCAGATGCTGTGCGCCTACGACTGGCCCGGCAATGTCCGCCAGCTGGAAAACACCGTCTATCGCGCCATCATCCTGGCCGACAGCCCGCACCTGCAACCGTTCGACTTCCCCGCGATCAGCGGGCAGAGCGCGCCTCTGGCCGCGCCGCTGGCGGGGGCACCGTCACATGCCGAAGCGATCGAGGAACACCACGAAAGCCTGGCCGCCCTTCACGATGCGCCGGTGCGCATCCTCGACGAGGCCGGCCACCTGCGCAAACTGGAAGACATCGAGCGCGACCTGATCGAGCACGCTATCGGCGTCTATGCCGGCCATATGTCGGAAGTAGCGCGCCGTCTCGGCATCGGCCGTTCCACGCTGTACCGCAAGGTGCGCGACTGCGGCCTGGAAGGCCTTGTCCGCGAGGCGGGTTGAGCTTCCGGCTATCTATTCGGCGTTGACCAGGGGATACGACCTGCGGCTGCTGCCGTCGGGATCGTAGAGCCAGATCAGGCCGGCGCCGGCTGCCGCCAGGACCGCCGGCAGCAGGCCGATCAGCAGGCGGATGTTCTCCAGCAGGGCCGGCGAAGCGGCGGCGTTGGCCTCGTATCCCTTGGTCGACAAAGCCCAGCCGATGACCGCGGCGGCCAGGGCCGCGCCGATCTTCTTCACCGACATGATGCCGGAAAAGGTCATGGCCGTGGCGCGCCGGCCGGTCTTCCACGCATTGTGGTCGGCGGTATCGGCGTACATGACGAAGGTCAGGGTCGAAACCGGCCCCAGCGCCACGCCGGTCAGGATCTGCAAGGCGAACATGACGCCGATCTCGGACGACGGCACGAGGTAGAGCCCGACACCCGCCGCGCCGGCGACGCCCAGGCTGAGCGCGATCAGGCTGCGGCGCGACGACCTGCGCGCCAGCCAGGAGGAGGCCGCCGATCCCGCCGCCAGCCCCAGGCCGTAGCACATGGCGAACGGCGTCATCAGATCGGGGCGCTTGACCAGGTATTTGATATAGTAGGACGACACGCCGGTGTGCATGGCCGTGGCCATCATGACCACGAAGCCGGCGGCGGCCAGGGCCAGCCAGGGCGGGCTGCGCAACAGATCCATGATGTCCTGGAAGGCGTTGACACCCGGCCTCATGTCGGTGGCAAAGCGTTCCTTCACGTTGAGGAACAGGTTGAGGAAGATGATCACCGCCAGCACGCCGTAGACGGTCATGGCGAACTGCCAGCCGAGGGCCTCCTGGCCCGTACCGGTGAAGGCGACCAGCTTTGGCGTCGCCCAGGTGATCAGGACGGCGGTCAGGAAGGCCAGGCCGAAGCGTACGCTCATGATTGTCTCGCGCTGGACCGGATCGGGGGTCATCACGCCCGACAGGGCGTTGTAGGGCGCCATGATCGCTGTGTAGACGAGGTAGAGGATGTTGAGGGTGAGATAGACGGCGGTCAGCTTGTCGACGTCAGGGATGCCGGCGATCGAGAAGGCCAGGATGCCGCTGGCGGCCAAAGGCACGCACAGCCACAGGAAATAGGGGCGGTAATGGCCGTACTGCGTACGCGTACGGTCGGCCAGGGCGGCGAAGACCGGATCGGCGACCGCGCCCAGCAGGCGCATGACGACCAGAAGCGTGCCGACGGCGGCGACCTTCAGCCCGGCGACATCGGTCAGGTAGATCATGAGGAAGGCGGTGAGCGGTGCCCAATAGAGATTGAAACCGCAGTCGCCCAGGCTGTAGCTGATCGTCTCGGCCAAACCGACGCGTTCGAAGGCCTGCAATGCGGCCTCACGGCTGGACACCTTACTCATACGCCCTCACTCCCACGGCCGTGTCCCTCCCTCAAACACAGCCACCGGTGTCAGTGTGGCGGCAATAGATTAAGGAAACCGTAAGGCGTTAAGTCTTGAAAATTAGTGCAAATCCGGGCGTAAAACGGCCGTTAGATCACCGCCAGGACCTTGTAGCTCAGGCCTGGCGTGAAGCCGGACAGGATGTCGCCGTCGACGATAAGACCGTCGCAGGTCAGACCAGGGTGGGGACCGCGGCGGATGTCGAGGTCGAAGGTGGCGCCGCGAAACCGCCGGGTGACGTGCGCTTCGTCCCAGCCGGGCGGCAGTTGCGGCCGGATACGCAGGCCCTGGCGGCAACCCTTCAGGCCGAACAGGCCTTCGATGACGCTGCGGTACAGCCAGGACGCGGTGCCGGTGTTGAACAGGTGAGACGACCGGCCGGCGGCCTCCGGATGCTGGCGCCAGGCGCCGCGGTAGTAGTTGGGCACGAAGATCGGCAACTGGCCACGCCGCAGGTAATCGGCCTCGTCCGGGCCGGCCAGCATCTTGCGCAGCAGCTCGAAGGCCTTTGCCGCCTCGCCGGCCTGGTAGAGGCTGTAGATGTAGAAGATGGCGGCGTGGTTGTAGACCGAGCCGTTTTCGGCCACGCCCGGGAACTTTTGCGTCAGCCGGCCGACATCCTCGCGCATGTGGGTGTAGGCCGGGCCGATCATCTCGACGCCGAACGGTGTTTCCAGCTGCGCCTCAACGGCCGCCATCATGGCCGGCCTGCGGGTGTCGTCCGCCGCGCCGGAGAGGATAGCGAAACTTTGCGGATTCAAATAGATACGGCCTTCGTCATCGCCTGAGACGCCGAATTTCACGTCGTCGTCGGTGATGCCGCGGCCGTACCATTGGCCGTCCCACAGGTGGCTGTTCATGGCGGCGTTGAAGCGGTCCGCCGCGTGGCGCCACGCATCGTCTCCGGTGGCCGCGCCCCACAGGTTGAGCGCGTGGGCCGCGGCCAGGCTGAGCCAGCCGGAAACGCCCTTGCCCTTCCAGCCGACCATGTTCATCGGGTCGTTCCAGTCGCCCTGGTCGATGAAGCTGAGGCCGCGATGGTCGACGGCGCCGACCATCCAGCGCATGGCGGCGCTGACGCGGTCGCGCACCGTGCGGCCGTTCACCACCGCATCGAGCAGGCCGTAGTCGCCGGTTTCGTCGAGCCATGCCTCAAGGAAGATCGGCAGCCAGACGCAGTGGTCGGTGTGCGGTACCTGGTTGATGTATTTCAGTTCGGCGCCGTCGTATTGCGTGATGCCGTCGGGCATGGAGCCGTCGTCGTTCTGCTGCGACAGGGCCTTGAGCAGGGCGGCGCGGGCGGTCTGCGGCTTGATGTACACGCTGCCCATGGCGTCCTGGAGGAAGTTGCGTGTCTGCGGGTCGGTCGACAGGCGGTTGGTGTCGCCGTGGTAGTAGACCTGGCGCGGCAGCCAGGTGTTGACGAAGGCGTCGAGATGCGGATCGGGCGTGGCGATGTCGATCACGCCGCCCCCTTCGGCGATATAGTCGGCATAGGCCGCGCGGGCGCGGGCAAAGCCCTGTTCGCCGAGGTAGGTCCTTTTCAGCCGTGCGATGTCCGCGTCGTCGAAGGCGGGCGCGAACAGCAACCGGTGCGCCGTCCAGCTATTGGGTTGCAGGTCGTGGTCGAATTGCAGGGCGCAGATCGGGTTTTCGTAGAGCGCCGTGCCGCCGTTCAGGCGCTCCGCCATGATGCCGTCGGGGCGATGCAGGCCGCCTTCGCCCTCGAAGGCGCGCTGGCGTGTTTCGAAGCTGCCCGGAACGTTTTCGCTGAGCAGAACGACCTTGTCCTTGAGGTCGCGATTCTTGAAATAGTCGGCGATCTTTTGATACGGCGTTACCGAATCGGCGATAATGCCGTTAAAACCTTCGTCAAACCGCGCCGACTGGTTCATCCAGCTCATCAGGCCGAGCGGGAAGGCGGGATACAGGGAGATGCGTCGCGCAACCTTGTCCCAGTTGTGGACCGTGACGCTCCACAGTTCGCAGGCGTCGTCGGCGGGCAGGCGCAGTTCGAGGTCGACGACCAGGTTTTCGTAGCGCACGCGCCAGCGGATGGCGTCTGGCGCCATCTCGAAGCAGAAGTTTTCATACGGCGCACGCACCGGCTCATAGGGCGCGGACCATAGCTGGCCGCTGTCGCGGTCCTTGAGATAGAAGAAACGTCCGGGGTGGTGGGCGTAGGTGCCCTGTTCCGGCAGCATGAAATGCTTCTGCTCGAGGACCGGCGCGCGGGTATATTTGGTCGGTTCCGGTTGCATGAACTGGGCGGTGGCGAAACCTCGCGCGTTCATGTGGATCATCATGCGCCGGTTCCACAGGTAGCCCGCCGCCAGGGGCAGGGCGGTCGGGGTCCACAGGCGGCAGCCCTGGGCGTCGAAGTCGATCATCGCTCGGTTGCCTTGCGGTCGAAAAGGGCGTCCTGGATTTCGAGCAGGCGCGCGTCGCTGAGGTTGTAGAAGGCCATCAGGCCTGCGGCCAGCAGGGCCAGGGCACCGGGCACGAAGCTCATCAGCACGACGATACCGGTCTGTGACGCGCCGTTCTGGAGGTGGTTGGCGACATAGCCGAGGCTGGCCAGCACCCAGCCGATGACCGCCGAGGCCAGGGCCCCGCCCAGTTTCTGCGAGAAGCTGGCGGCGGCGAAGGTCATGGCGGTGGCGCGCCGGCCGGTCCTGTATTCATTGTAGTCGGCGCTGTCGGCGTACATGGCGAAGGTCAACGGCGACTTGGGCCCCAGGCACAGGCCGATGGCGATATGCAGGCCATAGACGAGCAGGGTCTGCTGCGGCGGCACGAAGTAGAAGGCGCAGCACAGGACGCCCACGGCGACCATCAGGATGATCATCAGCCGGCGCTTGTCGATCATGGCGGTCAGGACCGGAGTCATCAGGGCGCCGGCGGCCAGCGAGGCGAGATAGACCGGCACGAAGTACTTTTCCTGCGTCTTGTCGTGCATGACGTAGTCGACATAGTAGAGCGAGGCGCCGGTGCGCACGGTAATGGTCACCATGACCAGCAGCGACAGGCCGAACATGATGACCCACGGCCGGTTGCGGACCAGGTCGGCGATGTCGCGCAGCGGATTTTCGATGCGTTCGGAGACCGGCTCGACGCGCTCGCGCGCCTGGAGGAACAGGTTGAGGAAGATCAGGCAGGCGAAGACGCCGCACGCCGCCATGGTCAGCTGCCAGCCCAGGCCATCATTGCCCTTGCCGAGCCAGGCGACCATCTGCGGGCTAAGGTAAGTGACGAAGGTGCCGCCCAGGAAGGCGCCGACGAAGCGGAAGCTGTTGATCTGGGTGCGGGTGCGGCTGTCGTGGGTCAGCACGCCGGACAGGGCGCCGTAGGGGATGTTGGCGATGCTGTAGGCGATCATCATCAGGCTGAAGGTGACGTAGGCGTAGACCAGCTTGGAGCTGCCGTGCAGCGGCGGGATGGTGAAGGCCAGGACGCCCATCACCGCCAGCGGCAGGCCGCCCCATAGCAGCCACGGCCGGAAACGCCCGAAAGGCGTGCGCGTCCGGTCGGCCAGGCCGCCGACGACGGGATCGACGCAGGCATCGACGATCTTGGTGGCCAGCAGCATGGTGCCGGCGGCCGCGGCGGCCAGGCCGAAGCTGTCGGTATAGTATTTGAGCAGCGAGGCGCTGATCGTCGTCCAGTACAGATTGAAGCCGAAATCGCCGGAACCGTAGCTGAGCCTCTCCAGCCAGCCCGGCCTGTATTTGTCGTTCATCTTCCCAACCTGCGTTATTTTTCCCAGTCCTAGCAGTGTGGCGGAGCTTTGTCAGCCGGGAAACCTGCGGTCCGTATTCAATTGGGACCCTGGCCCAGGAAGCGGGCCGACATGGCCGCGCAGGTCTTCAGTTCGCGATCGCCGGACTGGGCCGACGGCTCGATTTCGCTGCCTTCGTGCCATTCGTTGAAGGATACAATCAGGATCCAGTCGGGTTTGGCGGCGATGACGGCGCCGAAAAGATCGCGGAAAGTACGTCCGTTATTGCGATCTATAATTGGGCGTGGTGGTGGGCGATCGGGAATTTTACTATCATTATAACCGGGCATGACGGTGGCCGTCGTGACGCGCAAACCTTTCTGCGCCTTGACCCAGCTCTTGTAGAAACCTGAGCGCCACAGCCAGGCGAAGGTGTGCGGCTGGGCGAGATAAAACGGCATGTCGTAGATATGCAGGCCGTCGAAGAACGGCGTGCGCTCGGCGATCTGCCTGGGGCCGTTGCCGGTGGCGATGAAGGCCAGCGCGCCGGGCGCGGCGGCTTCGATCAGGGCGCGGGCCTTTTGCCAGCCATCCAGGCCGATGCCTTGCAGCACGCGGTCGTAGAGGAAGATCACCGGCTTGCCATCGAGGCGCAGCCAGGCCGGGTGCGACACATAGGTTTGAAAAATATAGACAATGTCGCGGCACAGGTTGTCCGGCGTATCGGCCGTCTCGACATAGGCGGCGATGGCCAGGCCGGCGGTTTTTGCGGTGTCGAGGAGATGCGGCAATTGTTGATCGGTGCGGTCGCCACGACCCCACCACGAGGCGATGAAACCGGTTAGGCCGGCGGATTTCGCTTGCTTTACCTGGCGCTCAATCGTTGCCGGATCGAGGCTGTCATAGGGGCCGCCGGCCGGTTGTTCCGGCGCATCGTCGAGTGTGACGTGGCCGGGCGCGCCGTACCAGCCATAATAGAAAGCCAGGACCTGCTTTTGCGGCCGCGCCTGCGCCCACGTCGTGAGCGGCAGGAGGAGGGCTGCAAGTCCGGCCAGCAGGCTGCGGCGATCAGGAGAAGGCGCCAAGACCATGGCCCACCGTCACGGCAAAGACGGTAAAAAAGCAAGCGGCAAGTGTGATGACAGCCCAGTTGCGGGCCAGGGGCGGCGGGGCTTCGCCGGTTGCGTCGCCGCGCGGGATCAGCAGTAAAGGCGCGGCGGCCAGGCCGATTTCGAGCGCGGCGTCACGCAGGCTGGGCCAGATATCGCCTTTGAAAACAAGGGCCGCGGCGATTTCGGCCAGGGCGGCGGCCAGCCAGATCGTCCGGGCGGCGGCGCGGGCGCGGGCCGCATCGACGAGGACGGCCGACAGCCGGGCCTGAGTCAGGCGGATGGTGAGGAGGAACAGGATCGCTCCGACGGCGATGCCAGCGATACGCCAGGTGTCGTCCACGCGTCCCAGCAGGCCGTACACGAAAAAGTAGAGGTCGCCGTCGCGCACCAGCATGGCCTTGGCCAGGTAGCCGGTCTCCCAGAAGAAGCTGAAGGCCATGGCCGCCGTGAAGAACAGCCGCCATCCGGTCCGCCGTGCCGGTAGTGCCAGGTCGATCAACAGGGACAGCGCACCGATCAGAAGATCGCCGAACGGCCCGCCGCCGGCGACCCACGGATCGCGCAGGCTGCAGGCGAACAGGGTGTTGGAGATGTGCTCGATGCGGCCGCCGCTCAGCAGGCAGGCGGCGCCATGGCCGAAGACTTCGTGACTGACCGTGGTCAGCATCATGGCCAGGACGCCGATGGCAGTCAGGGTGAACTTGTTGTCCTTCATGTCTTCACTGCCTTCCGGCTTGCCTTCTGGCGGATTTCCCTGAGCTTGACGCCCTGGCGGACGCTGAGCGTGGTGCCGGACGCGCCCTTGTCGGGATCGGCGAACGCGCGGCCGTAGGTTTTCACGCGCTCGCTGACGCTGTCGATGAAGTCGTTTTCCCATTCGGTAAGGCGCGCGCCTTCAGCCTGGGCGGCTTTCCGCGCCTTGTCGAGCGCGCGCAGGGTCGAGGCCTGGAGCGCCTTCTGCCGCGCCTTGCGCTGGTCGGCGGGCGAGGGTGATTTGGCCTGGAAACCGCCGCCGCGCTTCAACGGACCCTTGCTTTGCAAGGGCTTCGAGCGTGTCGTCGGCGTGCCGGGCTTCAGGGGCATGGGCGCAGGATGCCAGTCCTCATGCGCCGGTCAAGCGATTTAGAGGCCGCCCAGGGCCGACAGGTAGAGGTCGATCAGGGCTTCCTCTTCCTGGCGCTTGACCTTGTCCTGCTTGCGCAGGCGCACGACCTTGCGCAGGATCTTGGTGTCGAAGCCTTCGCCCTTGGCTTCGGCATAGACTTCCTTGAGGTCGTTGGCGATGACCGCCTTGTCCTCTTCCAGCCGCTCGATGCGCTCGATGATGGTTTTCAGGCGGCCCTGGGCCGCGCCGGTGATGACATCGTCGGAGGTGATGGAAGAGGCGTCGTCGGCCATGGTCGATCCTTCGGAAGGGGGTTTTTCGGATTTACCATAGAGAAGGGTCGGCGGCGCCTCAACGCCGGCCTTGGGGACAAGTGGCCCGAGCCTGTGGATTAAAGCGCGCCGGCGGCGACCAGGGCCGGGCGCAGGGTGTCGGGCCGGTCGAACAGGTGGGTAACGAAGCCCTTCGCGCGGGCGGCTTCGATATTGGCGCGGTTGTCGTCGGTGAAGAAGATGTTCTGCGCCGGCAGGCCGATGCGGCGCAGGGTCAGGTCGTAGATTTCCGGCCCGGGCTTCAGCATCTTCTCGACGCCGGAAATGATGATGTCCTGGAAACAGCCCATGACCGGGATATGGGAGAACACCAGTTCGGCCTTTTCGGCCGGCATGTTGGTCAGGGCGTAGAGCGGCATGCCGCGGGCGTGAAGTTCTTCGACGACGGCCAGGGTTTCGGGAATGGTGTCGCCCAGCATCTCCTCGAAGCGGGTGTCGAAAGCCATGATCTCGTCGGAAAATTCGGGATGGCGGGCCAGCGGTCCCTTGCGGTTCTCCGCGAAGGGGACACCGGCGTCGTGGTGGTTGTGCCAGTCCATCGGCACGACGGTGTCGAGGAAAAAGGCGCGCCGGGCCGGGTCGGTGATGACCTTACGGTACAGGTTTTCCGGATGCCAGGTGATCAGGACATTGCCGACATCGAACAGGACAGCCTTGATCATGCTATGTCTCCGGGCACGAAAAAACGCTTGAAGCGGGCTGCTTCAAGCGTTTTTGAAGATGGCGGTCAAGCCGAAAGCGGCTTAGCCCTGCTTGGCCTTGAAGCGCGGATCGGTCTTGTTGATGACATAGACGATGCCCTTGCGGCGCACGATCTTGCAGTCGCGGTGGCGACCCTTGAGCGACTTGAGCGAGCTGCGGACTTTCATGGTTTTCACCCGGCAATGGATAGGACTTGGAAACCGGCCGGGCGCGACGTAAAACCGTTGGTGCAGGCCGATTTCGAAAAAGGAACCGGGCTCTTAGGGGAGGGGGCGGTGAAAGTCAACGTGTTTCGGCTGGTTTTTGCCGGATTTCTCCGCGTCCTTCATCGCCTGTCACCGATTTGTCAGCGTGCCGCAACCGTCTTTTCGCGCTTTCGGGGTTGGAAAGCCGGCGCCAATCGGGTTAGGATTCGCCCGAAGGGTTATTTCGGAGCGGTCATGCGGTTTCGCGTTCTCGGGCTCATGGTGTGTTTGAGCGCCTGCGCCAGCACCAATACGCAGGATACCGGCCAGGTCGCGCCGGCGCCCATGCCCGCGACCCAGGCTCCGGCCGCGCAGCCGGCTTCGGATGCCGCGTCATCGTCGGCGTCGTCGAGCGCGGATGCGTCGTCGGCCGCCCCGGCGATCGTCTATGACAATTTCGACCAGTGGAAGGCCAACTTCGTCCAGAAGGCGGCGTCGCGCGGCTTCGATCCGGTGTTCGTCACCCAGGTGCTGGCCAATGTCCAGCCGCTGGCCACGGTGACGGCGTCGGATTCGCAGCAGCCGGAGTTTTCCAAGCCGATCTCGACCTATATCCGCAATGCGGTCACCCCGGCGCGCGCCCTGGCGGCCCGCCAGCGCCTGTCAGCCAATGGCGATATCGCCACCATCGAGCAGACCTATGGCGTGCCGCAGGCCATACTGGGCGGCATCTGGACGATGGAAAGCGACCTGGGCAGCGTCCAGGGCACGACTGACGTCGTCTCGGCGCTGGCGACCCTGGCCTATAACGGCCGCAGGCGTGTATGGGCCGAGGATCAGCTGATCGCCTGCCTGACCATCTTGCAGCAGGGCCATATCACGCGCGCCACTATGCGCGGGTCTTGGGCCGGGGCGATGGGCCAGACCCAGTTCGAGCCGGATAACTATCTGACCCTGGGCGTCGACGGTGACCACGACGGTAAGGTCGACATCTGGAACTCCGACAGCGACGCCCTGGCTTCGACGGCCAACCTGCTCAGCAAGGCGGGCTGGAAGCCGGGCGAGGAATGGGCGGTCGAGGTGATCCTGCCGGCGGGCTTCGACTATTATGTCTCCGAGACCAGGAAGATGAAGCCGGCGGAGTGGGCGGCCCTGGGCGTGAAGCGCGCCGACGGCGGCACCTTCAACGCAGCCGAGGCGACCGAGGACGCCATGCTGATCCTGCCGTCGGGGGCCAAGGGACCGGCGTTCCTGGCCCTGCCCAACCACTATATCATCCGCAAGTACAACAATTCGACCGCCTATGCCCTGGCGGTCGGGCTGATCGCCGACGGCATCGCCGGCAAGCCGGGGCTGGTGACGCCGTGGCCGGCCGAACAGCCGCTGAGCCTGGACCAGCGCATGAAGTCGCAGACGGCGCTGAAGGCGGCCGGCTTCGATCCGGGCGCCATCGACGGCGTCATCGGCTTCGGCACGCGTCAGGCGATCCGCGACTGGCAGCGCGCCAATGGTCTGCCGGCGGATGGCTATCTCAGCTACGACCTGGCCAACCGGTTCGTGGCCATGGTGGGGACGGCGCCGGCGACGGGGCAGTAAGGTTTTGAACCACGGTGGGAATGTGGCCCCTCACCCGATCGGTTTTGGCTGAAGCCTTCCCTCTCGTCCTCTCCCCTCGCGGAGGGGAGAGGGGATCGCGGTCTGGCAAAGCTGAGCTACGCTTTCGGTTTTAGCAGCCCGTGCATGTCCATCCAGCGGACGAATTCGTCGAACCAGCCGGTGCTGGTGGTGTCCTTCTGGTACATGCCGAAGCCGTGTCCGCCCTGTTCGAACAGGTGAAGCTCGACCGGCCGGTTGGCAGCGCGCCAGCTGTCGACGACGCCGAATCCGGAATGGCCGAAAATGGGGTCGTCGGCGGCCAGGGCGACGAACAGCGGGGGCGCGTCGGCCGGCACGTTGACGGCGGTCATGGGACCATAGATGTCACCGATGAAGGCCGGTTTGGCGTCCTGGCCGTAGAGCGTGGTCGACATGGTCAGCATGGCGCCGGCCGAAAAGCCGACCATGCCGATGCGATCGGGGTCGACGTGCCACTCTTTCGCGTGGGCGCGGACCAGCGCGAAGGCGGCACGGGCGTCGGCGATCTGGGGCGCCAGGGCGACCGACGGATCCTGCTGGGCGGGCGGAGGGCCGGCGGCCGCGAACATCGCTTTCATGGAGGCTGCGAAATCGTCCATGCTGGCCGGGGTCTGGTTGAGGCGGTATTTCAGGACGAACGCCGCCACGCCATGGTCGGCAAGCGCCTGGGCGACCTCCCAGCCTTCGTTTTCCATCGACAGGGTGCGGAAGCCGCCGCCCGGTGCGACTATCACCGCCGCGCCCGTCGCCTTGGCTGGATCGGGCAGGAAAGGCGTGAGCGTGGCGACCGTAACGTTGCGGGCGAACACGACGCCGTACTGGCTATGCCAGGATTCCGGCACGGTGGCACCCGGCAGCGGTCCGGTGTCAAGCTCGATCGCCGTCGGCTGGGCCGGCGTCGCGATGGGCGTCATCGTGTCGTCCTGCGCCATCGCCAGCGGCGCGAAGGCGAAGGACGCAGCGACCATGGTGGCCACAAACAGGTGTTTCAGGGGCATGTGGCATTCCTCTCAGTGGCCCGGACATTCTGGAAAAGCGGCATCCGTGGCGCATTTTGTCTGACTAAATCGCATATGGATCATATTTGCAAGGCGCAAATCCTAAGTTTTCATCCATGAAATGTTAGCGCAACCATGAATGATTTTGACTTGCCGGCCATATGGGTTATGCAAGGCGAAACAACGGCCGAAAAGCCATGCAGACAAGGAAACGCAAAGATGAAAGTGCATACGTCCCTGATGGCGCTGGCGATGTGTCTTGTGGTGCCGCTGGGCGCCGGCGCGCAGACGACGACAGGCTCGGTGCGTGATCAGGCCGAGGTGAAAGCGGCGGCATTGGTCGGGCAAATGACGCTGGACGAAAAGGTCGATCAGTTGATGAACGTGGCGCCGGCCATTCCGCGCCTGGGCATTCCGGCCTACAACTGGTGGACGGAATCGCTGCACGGCGCCATCGGCGCGGTGCCGACGACGAACTTTCCCGAACCGATCGGCCTGGCGGCCACCTTCGATGCGCCGCTCATCCACGATGTCGCCGGCACGGTCAGCACCGAGGTGCGCGCCCTGCATACGCTGGGCCGCCAATCCGGCCACCTCGGGCACATCGGCACAGGGCTCGACACCTGGTCGCCCAACATCAACATCTTCCGCGACCCACGCTGGGGCCGGGGTCAGGAGACCTATGGCGAGGACCCGTACCTGACCGCGCGCATGGCGGTGGCCTTCGTGACCGGCATGCAGGGGCCCGATCCTGACCTGCCCTATGTCATCTCGACGCCCAAGCACTTCGCCGTGCACTCGGGGCCGGAGCCGACGCGCCACGTCGCCGACGTCTTCGTTTCGACGCACGACCTGGAAGACACCTACCTGCCGGCCTTTCGCGCCGCCATAGTCGAGGGCCATGCCAATTCAATCATGTGCGCCTATAACGCCATCGACGGCCAGCCGGCCTGCGGCAGCGACCTGCTGCTGAAGGACCATCTGCGCGGCGCGTGGGGCTTCCAGGGCTATGTCGTTTCCGACTGTGACGCCGTCACGGACATTTCCGAGCATCATAAATATGCGCCCGATCCGGCCGCCGCCGTTGCCGTGGCGCTGAAGGCCGGCGTCGACAACGAGTGCAACACCCAGACGCTTGGCGATGTGCCGAACCTGGGCGCGCGCTATAAAGAGGCCTACGAGCGCGGCCTGCTGGGCATGGACGACATCGACCGCGCCCTGGTCCGGCTGTTCTCGGCGCGTTATCGCAATGGCGACCTGCCGGGCATCAGGACGGATGCGCCGGTGCCGGTATCGGCCATCGGGACGCCGGACCATCAGGCGCTGGCCCTGAAAACCGCCATCGAAAGCCTGGTCCTGCTCAAGAACGACGGTACCCTGCCGCTGAAGCCCGGCGTCAGAGTTGCCGTCGTCGGACCGCTGGCCGACGCCACGCGTGTCCTGCGCGGCAACTATTCTTCGCCGGCCAGCGCACCGCCGGTTTCCGTTGTGGATGGTCTGCGCCAGGCCATGCCGCAGGCGAAGATCGCGCTGGTGCCGTTTTCAGCCTCGATCACCGACGGCGATATCGTGCCGACTTCGGCCTTCGTGACGCCGAAAGGCAAGCCCGGCCTGCAGGTTGACTATTACAACGCGGCAGCCTCCGGGTACGAGACGAAACCCGTGGTCTCGCGCGTCGAACCGGGACTGGTGTCCTCGGCCGATGCGCTGGTCCAGGTTTCCGATCATCGCAAGGTCACGTGGACCGGGTTCTTGGTCGCGCCCGAAAGCGGCACCTATCGCATGGCGGTTACCGGCGTGACGGGGGAGGTCGATGTCGACGGCAAGCCGGCCGTCACCGCCGATGCCTATTCGCACTGGGGCGAGCCGCTGCAACTGGTCGATGTCGTGCTGAAGAAGGGCCAGCGCTATCCGCTGCACTTCCAGACCGAAACCGGCGCGTCGGCCAATCCGGGCATTTTCTGGAAGCGCATCTCAACCGATGAGGCGGCCGACCTCAAGGCCGGAACGGTGGACGCCGATGTTATCGTCGCGGTCGTCGGCCTGACCTCGGACCTGGAAGGCGAGGAGATGCCGTTGAAGATCGACGGCTTCTCGGGCGGCGACAAGACCTCGCTCGACCTGCCGGCCGATCAGCGCCAGTTGCTGGAAGATGCGAAGGCGCTCGGCAAGCCCCTGGTGGTCGTCACCATGAACGGCAGCCCGATCGACCTGCAATGGGCGAAGGACAATGCCTCGGCCATCGTCGAGGCGTGGTATCCCGGCCAATCCGGCGGCGCGGCTGTCGGCCAGGTGCTGGCGGGCCAGGCCGATCCCGGCGGGCGCCTGCCGCTGACCTTCTACCACAGCCTGGACGACCTGCCGGCCTTCGACGACTACAGCATGAAGGGGCGAACCTATCGCTACTTCACCGGCACGCCGGTTTACCCGTTTGGTTACGGCCTGAGCTATACCACCTTCGCCTATGACGGGCTCAGCGTCCAGCCGGTGGATGGGGCGCCGGAAAAGGGCCTGCACGTCACCGTGACGGTCAGGAATACCGGCGACCGCGACGGCGAGGAAGTCTCCGAACTCTACCTGACGCCGCCGGCCTTCGATGGCGCGCCGAGGCTCGCATTGCGCGGCTTCCAGCGGCTGTCGCTGAAACCGGGCGAAAGCCGGCAGATCAGCTTCGACCTGTCGCCGCGCGACCTCAGCTTTGTCGACCACGACGGCAATCGCAAGGTGATGAGCGGGACTTATGGCGTCTCGGTCGGTTCGGGCCAGCCTGCCGACGGCGTGGCGCAGCAGTCGGCGCAGATCAATATGTCGCAGGATGTGATGGTCGACCGTTAAATCCCTGCCTCAGGCTCAACAATCTCGCCGCTGAAACCCGCGATTAATGATTAATGGCGATAGTGCCCCGATAGATTCGTTCGCGGGCCCTGCATGTTCCAGATTATCGGTATCGTCCTTCTGTTCGGCGCTGTCTTCGGCAGCTACCTGATTTCGGGCGGCAATATCGCGCCGGTCATCGAAGCCGCGCCGCACGAGCTGATGTGTATCCTGGGGGCGGCCATCGCCCAGCTCCTGATCGGCAACAGCCTGACCACCATCAAGGGCGTGGCCGGCGGCATGGGCAAGGTGTTCGGCGGCGCCAAGTGGAAGGCGTCCGACTACCGCGACCTCCTGTCGCTGCTGTTCCTGCTGACCAAGACCATGAAGTCCAAGGGCGTCATCGCGCTGGAAAGCCACATCGAGAAGCCGCACGATTCGTCGATCTTCAAGCGCTTCCCCAAGATCATCAAGGATCACTTCGCCGTCGACTTCATCTGCGACACCCTGCGCATGATGACCATGAACCTGGAGGATCCGCACCAGGTCGAGGACGCGATGGAAAAGCAGCTGGAGAAGCACCACCACGAGGCGCTGCATCCTGCCCACGCGCTGCAGAACATGGCCGACGCCCTGCCGGCCCTGGGCATCGTCGCCGCCGTGCTGGGCGTCATCAAGACCATGGGCTCGATCACCGAGCCGCCGGAGATTCTCGGCGCCATGATCGGCGGCGCCCTGGTCGGCACCTTCATGGGCGTGTTCCTGGCCTACGGCATGATCGGCCCGTTCGCCACGCGCATGAGCGCGGTGGTCGACGAGGAGGGCGCGTTCTACAAGATCATCCAGTCGGTGCTGGTCGCTCACCTGCACGGCAACGCGGCCCAGATTTCGGTCGAGATCGGCCGCGGCTCGATCCCGTCCGAATCGCAGCCGTCCTTCCTCGAAATGGAAGAGGCGCTGAACAATATCCCCGCCGAGGCGGCCTGACGCGACGGGTGATTCGCGATGCCGGACAGGTTTTCCGGCGCATTTTCGCCACGGCGGGCGGCAACTTGCCCGCATAGGCGGCGAAATTCATCTTTTCTGACGAAAAACGCACGCTTTTCCACGGCCATGATCACGGTTTTGTGAAATAGGCTCTTGCGGGACTCACGCCTTTTCGGTATGACTGTCACGTGGGCGTAGGTAGTCAATCCTGACGCTCTAACGCTTAGACATAAGGATTGGATCCATGACCTCCAAAATCGTCCGTACGGCTCTGATCGCCGCCGCCGCCGTTGCCGCTCTGTCGGTTGCCGCTTGCCAACCGAAGGCCTCGAGCGACGCTTCGTCGGCCGCTGAAGCCGCTCCGGAAGCCGCCGCCACCGATTCGGGCATGGCGATGGACTCGGCCTCGGCTGCCGATACCGCCGCTTCGCCGGCCGCTGCTGCTGCTTCGAACTAAGTCATTCGCCCGCAAGGGCATTGATGATGGAAAAGGGCCACGTTCGCGTGGCCCTTTTTTATTGCGCGCGGCTTGGCTAAGTTGCGATTCGTTCCTTGCCTGTGAGGTTGCCATGTCCGTTCTTCGTACCGGCCTGATCGTGCTGGCCCTGCTGACCGTCGCCGCCTGCGGCGCCAAGCCGTCGGCAGACAGCGCCTCGGCCTCGGCGGCCGGGGACGACGCGCCGCCCGCCGACGCCACCGCCGCCGCCGACAGCCAGGCTGCCATCGACGCCGCCGTCGCCGCGTCGCCCACCGCCGCGCCGCCGCCCGCGCAGGATTCGGCCTCCGCTTCCGCCGCCAGTTGAGCCACGACCCGCATCTGACCTTCGGTGACGACGGCAGCCCGCGTTCGGGGCGCTTCGGCGACATCTATTATTCGCTCGAAGACGGCCTGGCCGAATCGCGCGCGGTCTTCCTTGAAGGCTGCCATCTGCCGCGCGGCTGGGCAGGGTTCGAGGACTTCACGGTGCTGGAACTGGGTTTCGGCACCGGCCTCAATATCGCCGCCGTGATGCAGATGTGGGCCGCGCATCGTCCTGACGGCGGCCATCTGCACATTTTTACCGTCGAAGGGTTCCTGATGCCGGTCGAGGCTGCCCGGCGGGCTTTGTCGGCGTGGCCGGAACTGGACGCGTTCGCCGCCGCCCTGCTGGCGCAATGGCCCCCCAAAAGCGACAAAGGTTCGCGGCGTGGCCTGCATTACATGGATTTTCCGCAGTGGGGCATCAGCCTGACCCTGGCGCTCATGGATGTCCGCGCGGCGCTGGCAGCGTGGGAAGGGCAGGCCGACGCCGTTTTCCTCGATGGCTTCTCGCCGGCGCTCAATCCCGACATGTGGGTCGAGGACGTGCTGGCCGCCGTGGCGGCGAAGGCGCGGCCGGGAGCGCGGCTGGCCACCTTCACAGTCGCCGGCCAGGTGCGGCGCGGGCTTCAGGCGGCGGCGTTCCAGGTACGCAGGTGCCCGGGCTTCGGCCGCAAGCGCCAGCGGCTGGAGGCGCTTTACGCACCGAATTACGGCTGCGCCATTCCGCGCCGGCCGAAGCGGATCGCGATCATCGGCGCCGGCATTGCCGGATGTGCCCTGGCGTACCAGGCGCGTCTGTTCGGTGTGGCGGCAGATGTCTATGATGGCGAGGGCGCGGGGGCGTCGGGCAACGAAGCCGCCCTGGTGACGCCGCGCCTCGATGCCGGCGACAACGCTATTTCACACCTGTATGCCGACGCTTTCGCCTACGGCACGGCGCTGTACCGCCGCCTCTGTCCCCACGCCATCCTGGGCGAGGGCGTGCTGCAGGCCGAAATGACGGCGAAGGATGAGTCGCGCTTCGCTCGTATCGCCCGTCAGGAAGCCTTCGCGCCCGGTGACCTGAGGTTGTTCGGCGAAGGCGAGGCGGCCGGCCTGCCGCAAAGCGCCGGCATTGCGCTCGATACCGCGCTCAGCATCTCTCCGCCGGCCGTGCTGGAGGCGCTGCTCGACGGGCAGACGCCGCTGCGCGCCAGGATCGTTGCCTGCGACGGTCGTATGGTGACCGATGAGAGCGGTGCGGTGAACGGTCCTTACGATGCCGTCGTCTGGGCGTGCGGAGAGGGCATTTTCGATACGAAACATGGGGCCAGGTACGACCTGCGTCCGGTGCGCGGCCAGGTCGAGGCGGTGGTGTCGGCCGATGGTCCGAATCAAGCACTCAGCTGGGGCGGTTACGCGGCGCCCCTGCCGGACGGTTTCCTGTTCGGTGCGACGCATGAACGCGACGATCGCGGCAGCGACATCCGCATGAAGGACCGCGTCCGCAATCTCGACAACCTGGCCCGGATCATGCCGCAGCGCGCGCAGGCCATAGCCGCGGGGCCGTTCCGTTCGCGCGCCGGTGTTCGGGTGATGACCCGCGATTACCTGCCGGTGGTGGGGAAGGTGGCCGACGGTGTCTGGCTGCTGACCGGGTTGGGGGCGCGCGGCTTCTGCCTGGCGCCGCTGCTGGCGCGGGCGGTGCTGGCCGATATACTGGGGGTCGGCTCGCCCCTGCCGGCGGTCGCGAAAAATTTACTGGCGCCGGAACGCCTGATGACCCCTGCCGCGACGTAAAAGGTATTAACCTTCGACATGTCCGTCCGGCGGCCGTTCATCTGCGGTTCAGCCAGGCGGGCGCAGTCTCCCAGCCCCGAAAGGTCGCCGCCATGAAAACGTCAGCGCTTCTCGTCCCCCTGATCATCGCCGGTATCGGCATCGGCGGCATCACCGCCGCCTCGGCGATGAGCGGCAAGCCCGGCGGCAGCCATCCGTCGGTGACCGGCGACCGCGACCGCTGCTTTGACACCACCTTCATCAGTAGTTTCCAGACCTTGAGCGACAACAAGGTCATCATCGTGTCGGACCGCGACCAGGCCTATCAGCTGACCCTGGGCGGCGTGTGCATCGGGCTCGACACCTCGTTCATGATCGGCATCCGCTCGCGCATGGGCAATGACGAGGTCTGCGGGCCGTTCGACGCTGATATCGTCTATAACGACATGGGCGGCATCCGCGAGCACCAGGAATGCCCGATCACCGATGTCCGCCATTTGTCGCCCGAGGAGGCCGCGCCCTATGTCGGCGGCCGTTCGCGGGCCAGCACTTCGTCGTCGTCACGTTAGATTACGCGCCATGTCCGGCGCAAGGAGGTCATCCATGATCCGCAAGACCAGATTGTTCCCGGCAAGCCTGGGTTTCGCCGCCGCCGGGCTGGTGGCCGGCGGTCTCATGCTGGCGGGTTTCGCCGGCGCACCCGATCGCCATGATGATCGCGACAGTCGCGACACGACCGCCTCGGCGCCGCGCTGCCTCGATTCGCAGCACATCGGTCGCAAGCATGTCGTCGATGCCAATACGCTGCTGGTCTATGACGACTGGGGCAATGCGTTCAAGCTGAGCATCGGCGGACCATGCGGCAACATGGACGACTATTCGCACATCGGCTTCGAATACGACGGCAGCGACCAGATCTGCGGCGCGCACGACGCCAAGATCCTGTACTCGAAGTGGGACGAACCGCCGGTCACGTGCATCATCAACGGCGTCCAGCCGCTCAGCAAGGCCGAGGCGGCCGGACTCGACAAGGGCGGCTGAGGCTCAGAGGAACAGCGAGGCCGGAGCGCCTGAAGCGCGGCCGGCGGCGATGCGGGCGGTGTCCTGGCAGATTTGCAGGACATCGTCGTAATGGAACGGCTTGGGCAGCAGGAAGTCGACCTTGGCGCGACGGGCGCGGTTGAGGGCGGCGCTGGCGGCCAGGGGATCTTCGCGGCGGCCGGCGGTCATGATGGCGATCGGCGTCTGCGGCGCCATGCCACGATAGATGTCCAGGTGTTCGAGGGTATCCCCGGCGGGCGTGTAGACATCCAGCACCAGGAGGTCGAAGGCCTGGGTTTTCAGCGCGCTGACCGCGCCCGACGGATCGGTTGTGAAGACGGGGTTGTAACCGGCGCGCTCGAACATCTTGCCGATGATGATGGCCTGGGTGGCGCTGTCTTCAAGGATAAGAACGGACTTGGCCATGGTACGCCGATCGATTGTACACGGATGTCGCGGGACGCGAAACGCGGTCAGGCTAGACGGATCAGGTTAAGAGGCGCTTTACGGTAACGGCTGGCCGGAACTTTTTTCAGGAGCAGGGTCATGAACAGGACAATACGCGCACGGCGCCGGATCGTGCCGCTGGTTTTCGCCGCGATTGGCGCTTTTGCCGCCCTGGCGGCGACGGCGACCCTGGCCTCCGACGACCGCGACCGGACGACCAGCGTGGCGCCAGGCCAGTGCGTTGCCGAGCCGCTGGACACCACACGGATCATCGACAAGCGTACGCTGTATGTCGACGATTACAGCGGCCGGGCGGTACTGCTGCACATGTCGAACGAATGCCTCAACAGCTTTAACGAGGCAGTCGGCCTCCGGTTCGTCGGTACCAGCGAAATCTGCGGTCCGTTGGACGTCGATGTCACCGATTCGGTGCTGACCGCGCCTGTGCCGTGCATGATCGAGTCCGTCGAGGCGCTCAGCAAGGATGAAGCCAGGGCCTATCGCAACGGACATGCGTCCGGTGCCAGAGGAGAATAACGGTGCGTTTCATATCACTTGCCGCCATCACACTAGCCGTCGCCATCGCGTGTGCGGCCCCGGCCATTCAGTCCCGCGCCGACGATCGCGACAGCCGCGATCGTGGCGCGACCGCCCAATGCGTCTCTACGCCGCTCAGGGGCAGCCGCGTCATCGACGATCGCACAGTCATCGTCGATGACTGGCACGGCAATGCCGCTGTTCTCGGCCTGACCGGCCCCTGCGTCGACAGGCACACCTGGAGCGTACGCATCAGGCTTTCGCCGCAGCGGGATGAAATCTGCCGCGCCGAAGACGTCGACAGCATCGCCGACAGCAATCCGGGTTCACTGGGCGTCTGCGCCGTGCGGTCGGTGGAATTGCTCAGTCGCGCCGATGCCGGGCAGCGTGCGCCGGACAGGGGTGTGTGGTAGGTGCGTCAACCCTGCTTGGCATAGAGGCTCAATATATAGTCGCCGGGCCGTCCCGCGGGTGACAGGCCGCGCCAGATCAGGTCCTCGGTCGAAGCGAAGTCGTGATCCTGGCCCAGGTCGCGGCGGCGGCCGGCCAGCCGCCAGCTGTTGTTGTCGCCGGCGGTGATTTCACCCTGGAAGGTGCCTTGCCGCACGGCGATGGTCGCGCCGATGACGTGATGGTCGATGTCGTCGCCGGCCTCCGCCAAGGCCGTCAGATAACCAGCCAGTTGCGCGACGGTCACCAGCCCCGCGGCGGTATCGGACGCGATCTGCTTTTCCAATGCCAGCAGGCTGCGCAGCCGGTCGCGCCCGGTCTCCGACAGCGATGTCAGCTTGCCCAGCGCGGCTTCGGGCGTGAGCGTGTCGGGGATGCGCCGGGCAGGCCGCCGCGTGGGCTTGCGCCGGGCGAACTCACGCCAGAAACGCCAGGCGATGATCGCCACGATCGCCGCCAGCAGAACAAGCGCCAGGGGCTGTGCCTGCATCGTTTCCCCCCCTTGCGTTGCCTCAGTCGTTGTCCATCTTCAGGGCGGCGATGAAGGCTTCCTGCGGGATTTCGACGCGCCCGAACTGGCGCATCTTCTTCTTGCCTTCCTTCTGCTTTTCCAGAAGCTTCTTCTTGCGTGTTGCATCGCCGCCGTAGCACTTGGCGGTCACGTCCTTGCGCAGGGCGCGTACCGTCTCGCGGGCGATGATGCGGCCGCCGATGGCCGCCTGGATCGGGATGACGAACAGGTGCTGTGGGATCAGGTCCTTCATCTTCTCGCACATGCCGCGCCCGCGCATCTCGGCCCGGTCGCGGTGGACCAGCATGGAGAGCGCGTCGACGGGTTCGGAATTGACCAGGATCGACATCTTGACCAGGTCGCCCTCGCGATAGCCCTCGATGGTGTAGTCGAAGGAGGCATAGCCCTTCGACACCGACTTGAGGCGGTCGTAGAAGTCGAACACCACTTCGTTGAGCGGCAGGTTGTAGACCGCCATGGCGCGCGCGCCGACGTAGGTCAGGTCAACCTGCTCGCCGCGCCGGTCCTGGCACAGCTTGATGACCGCGCCGAGATAGTCGTCGGGACAGAAGATGGTCGCCTTGATCCACGGTTCCTCGATATGGTCGATATAGACGGGATCGGGCATGTCGGCGGGATTGTGCAGGTGCAGGACCTCGCCGTTGTTGCGGTAGATTTCGTAGACCACGGACGGCGCTGTGGCGATCAGGTCGAGGTTGAACTCGCGCGACAGCCGTTCCTGGATGATTTCGAGGTGCAGCAAACCCAGGAAGCCGCAACGGAAGCCGAAGCCGAGCGCGGCCGAGGTCTCCATCTCGTAGGTGAAGCTGGCGTCGTTGAGGCGCAGCTTGCCCACCGCCGCGCGCAGGTCCTCGAAATCGGCGGCGTCGACCGGGAAGATGCCGCAGAAGACAACCGGTTGGACTTCCTTGAAGCCCGTCATGGCCTGCGCTGTCGGCTTGCGCTCGTCGGTGATGGTGTCACCGACGGCGGCGTCGGAAACTTCCTTGATCTGGGCGGTCAGGAAGCCGACCTCGCCGGGGCCCAGGCTTTCGACGTCGGTGCCCTTGGGCAGGAAGACGCCCAGCTTGTCGACCTTGTAGGTAGCGCCGGCATTCATCAGCTTGATCTGCTGGCCGGGCCGCAGGGTGCCGTCGAAGACGCGGACGAGGACGACGACGCCGAGATAGGCGTCGTACCAGGCGTCGACCAGCAGGGCCTTCAGCGGCGCGGACGCGTCGCCCTTGGGCGCCGGCAGGCGATGCACGACGGCTTCCAGCACGTCCTCGATGCCGATACCGGACTTGGCCGAGCACAGGACGGCATCCGATGCGTCGAGGCCGATGACGTCCTCGATCTGGCTCTTGACGCGGTCGGGTTCGGCGGCCGGCAGGTCGATCTTGTTGAGGACCGGGACGATCTCGTGGTTGTTGTCGATGGCCTGGTAAACATTGGCCAGGGTCTGGGCCTCGACGCCCTGGGACGCGTCGACGACCAGGATCGAGCCCTCGCAGGCGGCCAGCGACCGCGAGACCTCGTAGGCGAAGTCGACGTGGCCCGGCGTGTCCATCAGGTTGAGGACGTAGGCCTTGCCATCGGAGGCCTTGTAGTTGAGGCGGACGGTCTGGGCCTTGATGGTGATGCCGCGCTCGCGCTCGATCTCCATGTTGTCGAGCACCTGTTCCTTCATCTCACGCGCCGTCAGCCCGCCGGTGAACTGGATCAGCCGGTCGGACAGGGTCGACTTGCCGTGGTCGATGTGGGCGACGATGGAGAAATTGCGGATCAGCGAAATGTCGGTCATGCGCGGGCGGATAGCATGAACCGCGCGCAAAAGGAAATAGGGGAAGGAAAGGCCTCGATATGGCTTCCCGATGTGGTATGAAGCTGGAAAAGGAAAGTTGTATGTCCTGGTTTTTCAACAAAGACGCGGAAATCAGCTCTCGTACCGACGATTGGGATTTCTACTTCTGCCTCGTAGATGACAAGCCCGCGTCAATCTTTGTCGATCTTGGCCGTATCGGTAGAATCCCGTCCAGCGGCTTTCCGATTATGATGTATCTCCGCTTATACATGGAAAATCCACGCTCCGACGGATTGTCGAGCAATGAAGACTATCAAACGCTTCTGGCCATAGAGGATGGTTTGGAGCAGAAAGCGCAAAAACAGAAACTGATCTATGTCGGCCGTAATACGACGGACGGTTTTCGCGATTTTGTCTTTTACGGTGCGGACCCGTCAAGGTTTAGCAAGGCCGTCAAGGAAACCATGCATGATTTCACTTCATGCAGGTATGAAATCGGGCACAGGGAAGACAAGGACTGGTCGGTATATCGCGAATTTCTGTATCCAGCGCCGATCCAGTATCGGCACATGCTCAATCGGCGGGTTCTTCAAGCCCTGAAAGAGGCAGAGGATGACGAAACCGTGCCCCATAAGCTGGATCACCGCGTTTATTTTGAAGCCGAGAGCCAAAGAACCGGATTCATGCAGGAAATTCTACGCCTGGGCTATGAAATCGAAGGTGAAAGCCTGTCGGCGGCTTCGCCGGACATCTACCTGGACTTCTTCCGGACGGACCAACTCGATGCCGTCGACGCGATAACAAACGAGCTTGAAGACCTCGCGGCGAGATTTGGCGGAAACTATGATGGCTGGGGTACGAGCGTGGAAAAAAAGTCTGATTGATCCGTCAAGGCAGCTTCACGGCGGCGCGGAGAGCGTGTTAACCTATGGCAGGGCGCGGTAGGAGACAGCAATGTTCAGTGCCCTTATCCTGGCTGTTCCACTGGCCGTCGCGCCGGCCGGAGGACAGCCGCAGACCCCTCCCGATCCAACGTCCGCGCCTGCGCCCTTGCGCGTCAAGCTCGACTGCGTCGTCCAGCCCGACCGGACGGTGAAGGATTGCGTCATCACCAACATGCCGTCGGTGGACCAGGATCAGGCCCTGCTGGCGTTGCACGCTGTCGAAGCCAGGACCACGCCGGTCCCCAACGGTGCGCCCGGCGACAAGATCCACATCGTCATGACGCCGGGCTCGTAGGTGCGAAATCCGCTGTCGGCATCTGCAACACGCACGTGGTGTCGAGCGGGCCGGCCGGATCGCGCAGAAAGGCTGGCTCGATCGTGGCGCCACAGCGGTTGAAGCCGGCGCCATGCGTCTGGCCTGGCATCAGCACGAAGCGCGCATTGGGCATGTTGGCGGCCATGGCGCGCGCCCATTGCGGCGGGGTGTCGGGGTCGAACTCGCCCGACAGCACCAGCACAGGCACGTCGCTTTTGACTGGCTGGTTTTCGCGCGGATCGGCGGCCGCGACATTCCACGCCCTGCACATGGCTTGCGAAGCCGTGCGTTCGTCGATGCCGCCCAAACCCCAGTGCACCGCGGTCTGGTCATCGACGCGCGTGGCATCCTCGAACGGCATTTCCTCTCCGCACCACACTGACAGGCGCAGGCCCCAGACGAAGTTAGACGGTCCCTGGTTGTCCCTGATCAGGGGAGCGAGGCCGGCATAGTCGCCGTGCAGACTGTCCTCGATCAGCTTCGGTATGCCGCCGATGGCGCCGGTATTGTGCAGGTCAGAATAGATGGCGTCGATCACGACCGCACCGTCGATCGTCACCGGCTTGTTGTCGGAGCCCAGGATCGCCGGGGTGACGGTCAGCGGCCTGCGGTTGGCCTTGGCGACCAGGGCATGGAAATCGGCTTCGAGATCCGGATAAGCCCTGTGGCAGGGCGACGAAACCGCGCAGCCGTCGAAGACGGCGTTCAGCGCGCGGATCAGGTTGGCCGAGGCGCTTTCGTCGAAATCGGCTTCGGGTGGCAGGACCGAATCGAGGATGACGCTTTTGACGCCGTCGGGATGGTCGCGCAGGTAGGTCAGGGCCAGGCGCGTACCGTAGGAATGGCCGAAGACGTTCCATTTGGCGATTCCGAGCGCCGTGCGCAGGTCATCTATGTCGTCGGCGGTCTCGGCCGAGGTATAGCCGTCGAGATCGACGCCCTGCGCCGTCAGATCGGCGCGGCATTGCGCGGCGGCCTTGGCCAGGACGGCGTCGGCGTCCCGCGGGTGATGGCCGGCGGAGATTTCACCCTTGATGGCATTGATGCCGGGACAATCGAGTGGCGAGCTGGAATATTTCGCGCCGCGCGGCTCCAGCAGGATATAGTCGCGGTCGTCGAGGAACGGATTGTTCTTGCCGGACTTCTGCCGTGTCGCGCTGCCGCCCGGGCCGCCGGGCAGGAAGATGACCGGATCCGGCGCCGGCGTGGCCGTGCGGGCGCGGAAGATTTCGACGGCCAGGGTGATGGTGCGGCTATCGGGCTTGTTCCGGTTTTCCGGAACGGTCAGCTTGCCGCACTCGATCTTTTCGTCCGCCGCCACGATGACCGGGCAGGCGGCCTTTTCGTAGGTCGCCGCATGGGCGGATACCGTCGCCAGCAGCAAGGCTCCGGCCAGGATCAGGGTGCGCATGTCCGCCTCCGGTCATTTTCGGCTAGGCTACTGCCGGGTGGTCGCAGGGCATAGTGAAAACTTGGTAATGCCGAACTGTTGTAACCGATTACAGATGTGACTGGCCAGCTTGCCGAGCCTGTGGTAGCGCTATCAAAAAACAGGGAGCGAACCATGGAAATGCGGATGACGGGCCTGGTGGTGGCTGTCCTGATGTTGGCGGGTGCGGCGGCGGCCGAACCGTTGCACGTCAATGACAAGGGCTATTTCGAGAAGCGGGGCGTCAATGTCCTGGTCTTTTCCAACTGGTACGATGGCCTGTTTTCCGATTCGAAGATCTCCGGCGTCGAGCTGATCCAGCACGGGGTGCGCACCGCCACCAACGGCGACGTGCGCATGATGCCGACACCCGGCCAGTGGGACGAGATCGGTCAGATGGTGGATCGCAAGGTCGACGCGGCGACCGGTGCCGTCGACGTCACGCTGACATATGCCGCCTACGATTTCACCTACCATGTTCACGCCGAGCCGGCGGGCGACGGCGTGAAAGTCAGCGTCATCCTCGACAAGCCGCTGCCGGACAAGCTGGTCGGCCGCGCCGGCTTTAACCTGGAATTCCTGCCGGCGGCCTATTTCCACAAGAGCTACATGGCCGGCGGCGTGGCGGGGTCGTTCCCGCTGTATCCTTCCGGGCCGATGAAGAGCCTGGGACCGGGCTTTCCTGGTTCCGAGATCACGCCGGATACCGAGCCGATGCCCCTGGCCACCGCGCGCGATTTCGTGCTGGCGCCCGAGGACGACCTGCACCGCGTGACGATCCATTCAGATGATGCCATCAACCTCTATGACGGCCGCAACCAGGCGCAGAATGGCTGGTTCGTTTTCCGCACCCTGCTACCGGCGGGCAAAACGGGGGCAGTGGTGACATGGACCTTGACCGCCAACGCCATACCCGGGTGGGTGCGCGCGCCGGTCATCGAACATTCCCAGCTCGGCTATGCCTCGCAGCAGAAGAAGGTGGCGGTGATCGAACTGGATCCCAACGACCACGCCGACGCCACCGCGCAATTGCTGGAAGTCGGCGCCGACGGCTCGATGACGCCGGTGCTGAGCGACACGGCCAAACCCTGGGGCCATTACCTGCGCTACGACTATCGTACCTTCGACTTTTCCAGCGTGACCAGGCCGGGCTTGTACGCCCTGCGCTACGAAGGCCAGACGACGGCGACCTTCCGCATCGCGCCGGACATCTATGCCCAGGCGTGGCAGCCGACGCTGGACGTCTACATGCCGGTGGCCATGGACCATATCATGGTCAACGAGGCTTACCGTGTCTGGCACGGCGACGCGCACAAGGACGATGCCATGCAGGCGCCGGTCAACAACGATCATATCGATCTCTACGCCCAGGGGCCGACGACCGACGACAAATACAAGCCCTATGAGCACATTCCGGGGCTGAACGTCGGCGGTTGGCTCGACGCCGGCGACTACGACATCCGCACCCAGACCCAGTACGCCGTGGTCCGCAACCTGGTCGAGGACTGGGAAACCTATCATATCGACCGCGACGACACCCTGGTTGACGAAGGGCGGCACTATGTCGACATCCACGTGCCTGATGGCAAGCCCGACATGCTGCAGCAGGTCGAGCACGGCACGCTGCAACTGGTGGCACAGTTCGACGCGGTCGGCCACGCCATCAACGGCATTGTGGAACCCGACGTCGCCGAATATACCCATCTTGGCGATGCGGTGACCAAGACCGACGGCTTGATCTACGATCCGTCGCTCAAGCCTTTCACCGCAGACGGCGACCGGTCGGGGACGCCGGACGATCGATGGGCCTTTACGACCAAGTCGTCCTCGCTGGAGTACGGCTCGGCGGCGGCGCTGGCGGCGGCTTCGCGCGCGCTGAAGGGCTATGACGACGCCCTGGCGGCGAAAAGCCTGAAGATCGCCGAAAGCGTCTGGGACGACGAACACCGCCATGCGCCCGATATCTACCAGCACGGCAACACCACGGGTGGGCCGCTGCTGAACGAGGAACTGTCCGCGGCGGTCGAACTTCTGATCACCACGAAGGACGCGAAATACGCCGACCGCATCCAGGCCCTGTGGCCGGACGTGACCAAGGTTTTCGCGCCCAATGCCCGCCTGATCGCCCAGGTCCTGCCGTATATGCCAGCCTCGTTCCGCGACACCGTGCGTCCGGCGGTGGTGCAGTGGCAGGCGGACTCGGACAAGCTGGCCACCGCCAATCCGTACGGCGTACCGGTCACCGAAGGCGGCTGGGCCGGCGACGGCACGGTGGTGACTTACGGCCTGACGGCGGCGGCGCTGCACAAGGCCTATCCGGACATCGTCGACGACGGTGCGGTCTATCGCGCGCTGGCCTATCTCTACGGCACTCATCCGGGATCGAATGTTTCGTTCGTTTCCGACGTCGGCACGGTGTCGAAGGAGATCGCCTATGGCAACAACCGCGCCGACTTCACCTTTATCGCCGGCGGCATCGTGCCGGGCGTGCTGATCCTTAAGCCGGACTTCCCCGAAAACAAGGAGGACTGGCCGTTCTTCTGGGGCGAGAACGAGTACGTCATCAACCTGGGGCCGGAATATATCGGCCTGGTCAACGCGGCTGATACGCTGGCGAAGGACGGGGAGTAGTCAACACCCTGTCGCGGCGTCGAATGAAGTGATAAGTGTGCCACGAAAGGGAGATTGGCTTGTGAGATTCCTGTTTGTTTTGGCGTTTTGCGCTTTGGCGACTTCGGCGAACTCACAACAGCCAGAGGCACCTCAACCTTCCGAGCCCTCCGTTGAGCCACCTGTCATTACGCCCCAGACCCGTGTCTATACGCAGGTGGATGCAACTAACGAACCGGTGCGGGACATGTATCCGGCTCGGGCCGCCGACAATGGCGTCGAGGGTGTCGTCGTTCTCGCTTGTCAGGTGGGCGACGATGGCGCGATGACGCGCTGTGTCGTCGAAAGTGAAGATCCGGCGGGATACGGTTTTGGCTCCGCTACAGCTCGCGTGTTTCTCAAGTACGCCCGAATGAAGGTGGGTGAGTTCACGCCCGGCGACTGGCGCCGCTTCACTTACAAATGGACGCTGGACCGTTAATTTGCGAACAGCTTCAAGTCCACCGCGTCGCCCATGGCCTTGTAGCCGGCGGGCGAGGGGTGGAGGTGGTCGCCACAGTCGTAGGCTGCCAGCAGGTGGTCGGGCGCCGATGGATCGCGTACCACGGCGTCGAAGTCGATCACGCCGTCGAAATGGCCGGTGGCGCGGATCCAGGCATTGACCGCCTGGCGGTCGGCCTCGACATCGGCATTGGGGTGGTAGTAGTCCGAGCCGGTGAACGGCGTGATGGTGGCGCCGAAGATTTTCAGGCCGTGAGCGTGGGCGCGGTCGATCGCCTGCTGGTCGGCGGCGATGATGCCGGCGACCAGTGCCTTGTGCTCGTCCGGCGACAGGTCGCGCTCGCGGCTGTCCTTGCCAAGGTCGTTCACGCCCTCGAACAGGATGACGTACCTGACGTCCGCCGGCGCCAGCACGTCGCGGTCGAAGCGCGCCAGCACATTGGGCCCCAGCCCGTCGGTCAGCAGGTGATTGCCGCCGATGCCGTAATTGACCACTGACAGGCCCAGCGGCGTGACGCGCGCGGCCAGGGCGTCGGTCCAGCGGTCGTTGCCGTTGGTGGTGGCGCCGTGGCCGTCGGTGATTGAATCGCCGAGCGCGACGATGGCGCCGCTGGACGCCGCCTCGACATCCACCGCCGAGATGCCGAACCAGTGGTCGAACGTTTTGGGCGTAGCAAGGTCGCCGTCGGCGACGTGATTGCCGTGGACCAGATAGGAGGTGGCGCGTGAGCCGGGATGGCTGGTTTCCTGGGCCGGCGGCGTGGCGACGTAATAGCTGATGGCCAGGTCGCTGGCGGCGGGCAGGGCGGCATCGACCGGGTCGGACAGGTATTCGGCGCCAGCGGGGACGGTGACCTGTTCCTGCCCGCCGAAGGTCAGGGCGCGATCGCTGCCGGCAACGATGGCGGACGAGGCCGGCGCCACGGCCTGGGCGACATGGATCGAAGCAAAGGTCAGGGGCGTGGTGCCGAAGGCGTTCGACAGACGGACGCGATAGGCCGTGCCGCCCAGCGAGGTATGAACGATCTGGCGCACCGTAGCGTCGGTCAGGTCGTCGGCCGACAGCGCGTTGTTGGGTTCGGGGATCTGTTCGGCCGTGGCCCAGGTCGCGACCCAGGTAACAGCGGGCGCGGCGGGCGTTTTCGCCACGTGGTGGCGATGATGCGCGGCCATGGCCGGAGCCGCCGTCATGGCAAGGGTCAAGACCGCCAACGCGGCGCACGTCTTTCGGTTCATCGTCGACTCCCTGATTTTTGCGTTACCGCTACCATGGACGGGAGGCTACGCCAAGCGGCATAAAAAGACCCCGGATGCATGGGCTAGGATTGCATCCGGGGCAAGTTGACCGTCGGACGCGGCAGGCTTTCGCCGTCTCACGCCCGGCCGGGTCTCGCGGTTCTGTAAGGAACAATGGGGAAGGGCGTTCAGGTCACGGTTCTCGCCTCAAACACCCCTGGGTACGTCATGGGACGGCGGTGACATGTTAGCCGTGCCGCGTCGCCGGGCCGATACGGAGGGCGGCGCGGTTTGATCTGTATTCGGTAAAAACGCCTGGCGGAAAAAGGCCGTTGACCCTCACGCGGCGTCAGGGACTATGACCGTCTCCGTTATCGATGAAGGAGGGCGTTTCTTGGTCCGATACACCGTCAAGCAACTGGCCGACAGGATGCGAATTTCCGTCCGTACCCTGCACCATTACGACGAGATCGGCCTGTTGAAGCCCGCCTGGGTCGGCAACAATGGCTACAGATATTACGAACAGCCACAGCTTCACCGGTTGCGGCAGGTCCTGATGTATCGCGATCTGGGTATGCCACTGGAGGAGATACGCGCGCTTCTCGACGCATCGGATGCCTATGTCGCTGAGGCCCTGCGCAGCCACAGGCAGCAACTGGCCGGACGTCTGCGCAGCCTTGGCGAATTGCTGGACGTCATTGAACGGACGCTGCAGCGCATCGATGGAGATACCCAAATGAGTGATACCTATCCGCAAATCTGGCAGTCCGAGGAAAAGGCCGCCGACTACAAACAATGGCTGATGGACCGTTACAGCGCGACGCTCGATGCGTCTTTTGGCGACGTGCGCCGGCGGCTGACCGCCCTGACGCCGGAGGAACGCACCGCCATCCACGACGAGCGCCTGGCCATCGAGGCCGATCTGGCGGCCGCCTTCAGGGACGGCATGACAACCGGGCAACTGGCCGCTTCGCAGATACTGGCGCGCCATCGTGCCTGGTTGGCCGGTATCTGGGGCGGCGCGTGCCCGCCGCAGAAATATGCCGTCACGGCCGATGTCTTTGCCGGCTATGGCGCCTACCGCGACCATTTCGATGGCATGGCGCAGGGCCTGACCGAATGGCTGACTTCCGGTATGAAGGCGTGGGCGGCGCAGGCGATGGCTTAAGGATTGTGGCCGTGGCGCGCACAAAGCCGCCGTATTCGCGCCACAGGCGACGGGCATGTATATAGCAAGGGAGCGGCGCGCCGGGATTCGTAAATCCGGTATTAACCACGCGGGCCGTAAACAGTCCCTTGTCGCAGTTCGAGGAGGAACTCATGCAGCGCCGTCACTTCCTGCTGGCCAGCGCCGCCGCGGCCGCCTTTCCGCTGGTCGGCGGCATCGCCCGTGCCCAGGACCAGGACACGGCTTCGTCGTCATCGTCCTCGTCGTCAGTTTCCGGCGATGGCAAGGAAGACAAGTACTACAGCAAGGACGAAATCCTGCACGCTGGCTCGAACTTCCTGGGCGTGACGGTCGAAGCCCTGGGCGGCGCGCTGGAAAAGATTTTCGCCGACTATGGCGACCACCCCACGGCCTATATCGCCGGCCAGGAGGCGTCGGGCGCCATCGGCATCGGCCTGCGTTACGGCAAGGGCAACCTCTACATGAAGGGCGAGGACGATCCCATCTTCATGTACTGGCAGGGGCCGTCGATCGGCTTCGATACCGGCGGTAACGCCTCGCGCGTCTTCACCCTGGTCTATAACCTGCACGATCCGATCTACATGTACCGCCGCTTCCCCGGCGTCGAAGGCTCGGCCTATTTCATCGGCGGACTGGGCATCACCTACCAGCGCGCCGAGGGCATCGTGCTGGCGCCGATCCGTGCCGGCGTCGGTTTTCGCCTCGGCGCCAATGTCGGCTATATGAGTTTTTCAAAAAAGCGCCGCATCATACCGCTCTGAGGTCGATCCGCCGGCCGTCGCGCGCGCTGATGAAACCGGCATCCAGCAACCGCATGACATCGAGCGCATCCTGCGCCGGAACCGGATTGGGCGCGCCTTCGCCGATGGCTGCCGCGATCGCTTCGTAATAGGCGAGATAGTTGCCGGGCACGGCGGTGACCGTTTCCAGTTTTCCCGCAACATCGCCATGGGTCGACGTGAATACCGCGTCCTCGATGGCGACGTCCCAACCCGGCTGGCCGGGCTTGAGGCCTGCCTTGAGCATGTTCTCCTGGATGTCCATGCCGGACTTGACGAAGGCGCCGCGTGAACCCTGGACCTCGAAGGCCGGACCCGGGGCGGCGGTCAGCATCGAGGCATGCAGGATGGCGCGCAGGTTATGCTGCGCCAGGCCATAACCTAGAACGACATGGAAATAGTCGTCGGTCACCGCGCCCGGCCGCTGCGCCGCGATGTCGGCCTCGATCCAGCTCGGCCGGCCGAACAGGCTCAGCGTCTGGTCGATGAGATGCGAGCCGAGATCGTACCAGATGCCCGAGCCGGGACCAGAGCGTTCGCGCCAGCGGTCGCGCACGACGGGCCGCCAGCGGTCATAGCGCAGCACCAGCTGACTGACGTCGCCGACGCGCTCGCGGAGGGAGCGGAAGGTCAGGTAATTGCTGTCCCAGCGCCGGCAGTGGAAGACCGACAGCAGCCTTGCGGCGCGGTCGGCATGGTCGATCAGGGCTTGGCCTTCGGCAACATCGAGGCAGAACGGCTTGTCTATGACCACGTGCTTGCCGGCATCAAGCGCGGCGTGCGCCATGGGAGCATGCAGGTCGTTGGGCGTGGCGATGACCACCAACTGAATGGCCGGATCGGCGAGGGCGGTCGCGAAGTCCGTCACGGCAACGTCGGGAAGGTCGGTGTGGACATCGCCGGGGCGCGAACTGACGACGGTGTCGAGCCGCAGGCCGGTGGCGGCGCAGATCAGCGGCGCATGGATCGTTTTGCCCGCGTAGCCGTAACCGACCAACGCCACTCCGACATCAGGCATAGTTGAAGCTCACCGAAATGCGCACGTCGTCGCTCAGGTTGATCGGCACTTCGTGGCGCAGCCAGCTTTCCCACAGAAGCACCGTTCCAGGTTGCGGCGTGACGGAGTGGAAGCTCTGGTGCGGGCTGTCCGGCTTGCGCAGCGGCGCGGCCATCATCAGGCCAAGGCGCGGGTCTTCGAAGCGCAGGGCGGAGGCGCCTTCCGGGATGGCGACATAGACCGTCCCGGAGATGACGCTGTGCGGGTGGATGTGGCCGGAATGGGTGCCAAGGTGTTCAAGCACGTTGATCCACATCGAATCGAGCTTCAGTTTGCGGCCGTGGAGGTCGAAATCGAGTTTGTCCGTGAAGGTGGCGACGTGGGCGTCGAGCGTCTTCTTCAGGTCGGCGAAGACCGGCGCGCGCGCCGGCAGGTCGTGCAGCGAGGCATAGGAGGTGTAGCCGAGGTAGCTCTTCTGCTGCGACCAGTCCTGGCCGGCCTCGTCCTCGTCGGCAATGGCGCGGCAGGTGTCGTCGAGGTCTTCCAGCGCCGCGGCGTCGAGCACATTGTCGGCGCGGTAGATCTCGGTGGTGAACAGGGAGGTGATCATGGTGCGGGTTTGGCGCAAAGCGGCGATCAAGGCAACTCAGAAAACGTCCTGGGCCTGTTCTGGCGCTTGGCAAGGATCGTTTCCATAACGATTGGCGCCAGACGTGCCGGGAATGACGGCCAGAATGGCATGGGCGATCCAAACGGCCATGCCGAGGCCGAAAAAAATCATCGGTTCAGGTTTTATATAAACATGCAAACCTGTTCTCGCAAAGCCACGAGCGAAGGCTAAGACGAATGGCGCCAGCGTAATTAAGCTTATCAGGCCGCTCAATCGTATGTCATGCAATCGCTTGAATATCACAGCGAAAATTGGCCAGAACATCAGAAACTCGACAATACCAAGCACTAGGTAGCCAATAACCCAGGGCTGCGGGTAAAACCCTTCCACAGAGGTCAAGTGATGAATACTGTTACTCTGCAACTCGTGAATGTAGCGGGAAGCCAAGAAGAATGTGACGTCATAAGGTATGACAAACGCCCATATCGCCAAGCGCGACACGCGGCCCTGCAGAGAAAAGAAGAAGCTCCAGAAACGGAATGGTGGTTTGGCGGCGGCCGGCAAAGCAAATCCCCCTCGGGTCAACCCGAGGGGGACGCTTAACATGACCGCCAAAGGCGGTAAATGCTCAGTTGACCGTCGGGCAGTCGCCGGCCAGCTTGCGCTGGTAGGCATCGACCAGGGCGGTGTAGGGCGGCACGAAGCTATTGGCGGCGATGGTGGTGCCGTTGGACAGGGTCTCCTGCTGCGCGACACGCACCTCGAAGTGCAGGTGGATGGTGGTATATTGCTGCACGCCGTTGGAAATGCCGAGGTTGTTCGACACCAGGCCCAGCTTCTGGCCGCGCACGACGTGATCGCCGACCGCCACCGTCACCGACGAGCGCTCCATGTGCAGGTAGCGGAAGATGCGGTGTGGTTCGTCATTGCCGGTCAGGGCGACCGTATAGCTGCCGACCTGGGTAATGACGCCGTCCTCGACCGCCACGGCCCAGTAGGTATTGGCCTTGCAGGTTGTCGGACGGATGTCCTGGCCCTGGTGACCGACGCCGCCGCCCGAGCACATGACATTCGACCATTGCGGCCGCGTCTCGCAGAAATTGTCGTGCCAGGGATAGCTGTAGTTCGACGTGTCGCACTGGCTGCCCGATGGGTGGGCGGTGTTGGGATAGTGGTCGCCACCGGGGTCGTAGACCTGGCTGTTGGCGTAGTCCGGGGTCTGGGCCAGCGGAAAGCAGATGCCCGGCGCCCAGTTGGAAGTGTCGGTATAGCCGGGGCCGGAGCCGGAAATCAGCTGCGTCGCCGGCTCGTGCGGGAAGTCGACCATGGCGACCGCCGACGAAGAGTCCGACGAGGCTTCATCCGAGGCCGCCGTGCTGTCGGCGGCGGTTGAATCGGATGTGCCGGTATCGCTGCTGACGACGGTGCTGTCGCTGGACGCCGCCGATGACGACGACGAGCCGGAATCGCCGGGCTGGCAGGCGCTCAGCATACCGAGGGTCAGGGCAAGGGCAGCGACACCGAGAAGGGGATGGATGCGCGTCATGGCTCAGCTCCCCTTGCCGAGGTTCTTGATGGTCTGCGATACCTGGTCGAGCCAGTTAGCCGGCGACGACGAACTGGCCGATGCCTGGCCGTCGGCCTGGGCCTCTGCCGTCGCATCCGAACCCATGGTCACGTCGTCGAACTGGGCGATGGCGTTACGGATATAGGTGTCGGTCTTGCAGTCGTCGCTGTTGATGTCGTCGCACGACACATCGACCGAATAGACGACGCCGTAGCGCGAGAAGGTGGCCGTCCAGCCGTCCTCGGTCTGGCCGATGCGGACGTCGTCGGGCACGCCCGCCAGCTTCATCACCGGGCGCGAGGAGATGTCCCCCTTGTCGGCCTGCACGAAGGAGCGGTTGCCGTATATGGTGATCTGCACGCCCTTGTCCTGGGGCATGTTGAGGGCGTAGGCGTCGCCGAAGCTGACCATCCTGGCCTTGGCCGTCTGGATGAAGCCGCCGTCGTGCGGCAGGATGACCGGCAGGCGCGTGCGGTCGAGATCGGCCTTGGGCAGGCGTGACCACAGGCCGCCGCCCTTGCGCATCGGCCGCATCTTGTTCGACTGGCCGAGCGCGGCTGCCCATTCGACGCGGGCGGGCGGCAGGGGGCGGCGGAACTGGATCGGCTTGCCGCGGATGAAGTCGCCGTGGAAGGGACGGGCGGCCTGGGGCTTGGTGGCCGTCTGGGCCGGGGTTTCGTCGGCGGCATCGACCCCTGCGACAGCATCGGCCGCGTCGGCCTTCATGGCCTGGTAGGCCACGGGCTGCGCCGGCGTCATCTGCG
>OUNJ010000004.1_pt2 | contig 41448 bp, 34 predicted proteins | sample 1755361 | NCBI WGS metagenome assembly OUNJ01 (sample SAMEA3914825, study PRJEB12502) | metagenome | biome: forest; material: soil | place: USA | collected 2012-03-12 | depth 0.1 m
GCCTTCGACGGCGCGACCCACGACCCGCCGACACACAGCACGTTGGGCAGGTCCAGGAACTCGGCGGCGTTGTTGACGTCGACACCGCCGGTCGGACAGAACTTCGCCTGCGGCAGCGGACCGCCGATACCTTTGAGATAAGGAATGCCGCCGGCCGGCACCGCTGGAAAGAACTTCAGGTGGGTAAAACCCCACTCCAGCGCTTTCATCACTTCCGACGAGGTCGCCACGCCCGGCAGGAGCGGCAGGGCATCCTGGTGGGCCAGGATCTTGGTCAGGCCAGGAGAAACAAGGAACTTGGCGCCCGCCTTGGCGGCCTTCTCGGCGTCCTTCGGCGTCAGCACGGTGCCGGCGCCGACGACCGCGTCCGGGCGTTCCTTCGCGATCAGGGCAATGGCATCAAGCGCGCAGTCGGTGCGCAGGGTGATTTCCAGCACCTTGATGCCGCCGGCCATCAGGGCGTCGGCCAGCGGCAGGGCCTGGTCGAGCGACGGGATAACCATGACCGGCAGGACCGGTCCCATGGACATGAACTTGGGTATATCGGGATGGGTGGACATGACGGCTCCTCGAACGTCCAGCGGCAGGCAATCTATGAAGCGCCTGCCCCATTTATGGGGAAGGTGGCATTTGGGACGCAAATGACGGAAGGGGCATACCAGACCTTAGCCCCGCCCACCATCGCAGGCGATGGTCCCCCCTCCCCATCCATGGGGAGGGGGAGATTTACATGTCCCTACGCCGTTATTTCGACGTCCGTCAGCGCGTTGGCCGCGCCGAGCAGAGCCGCATAGGGGTGGATGATGATGCGTGAGGGAATCTCGGCGACCATCTGGTTGAGGGGCGCCTTGGCTTCCATGCGGGCGCGGAAGCGCAGTTCGTCGATCGACTTGATCAGTCGCGGGGCGATGCCGCCGGCGATGAACATGCCCGACACCGCACCGTGGCCCAGAGCCAGGTCGCCGCAGACGCTGGCCAGGATGTCGAGAAAGGCCTCGACCGTATAACGGCAGCCCTGGGCGTCGTCACCCTCCAGCTGGGTAATCTGAGCGGGCGTCAGATCCAGCGCCGGCTCGCCGCGGATCGAGGCGATAGCTTGGTAAAGATGGACCAGTCCCGGGCCGGACAGCAGGTTCTCGATGGTCACGCGCCCCAGGCGCTTTCTGAGGAAGCGATGGATATCGACCTCGAAGTCGTTGACCGGCGCGAACGACATGTGGCCGCTTTCGGTCGACAGGCAGTAAGGCCCGTAGGGACCGCCGACCAGGACGGAAGCACCGAAGCCGGTGCCCGCGCCCATGACGGCATAGACGTTGCCGCGTCCTGTCTGCACCGGACCGATGGTCTTGGTGTCCTCGGCCGCCAGATGCGGCAGGGCATAGGCCAGGCCGGCATAGTCGTTGATCAGCCGCGCCTTGCGTGCCCCGGTCGACGCCGCCAACAGGTCCTCGCGCACCGTCCAGTCGAGATTAGTGAACTTGATCGCTCCGTCCTTGACCGGCCCCGCCACGGCCACGACGGCGAAATCGAGGTCGGGCCGGCCGCCGATCTGCTGAAAATAGAATTTCAGCGCGTCATAGACGTCCTTGTATTCGGCGCACTCCAGCGACGTGAAATGGGCCAGGCGCGTCCGGCCTTCGATACGCTCGGAGATGGCGAAGCGCGCATTGGTGCCGCCGATGTCGCCGACCAGGCCACGAAGTACTCGTCCCGTCGCCGGCTTCAGCGAACTGCGTTCAATATGAGAATTCATTACCCTACCAAAACACCGCGCCGCCCTGATCGGCCGGACCGACCGAACGGCGCATGTGCGCAAAAAGTTCCCTGCCCACGCCATCGGCTTCTTTCGGCCGCTTGGCGGGTTCTCTTTCCCTCACTGCCGCCTCGTCGCCGAGCACGGTCAGAGTCCCGTTTTCACAATCGACGCGCAGCATATCGCCGTCGCGCAAATAAGCAATCAGTCCGTTGTCCACCGCTTCCGGCGTCAGGTGGATCACCGCCGCCACCTTGCCCGAGGCGCCCGACATGCGGCCGTCCGACACCAACGCGACTTTCCGCCCGGCATCGAGGATCGACGACAGCGACGGCGTCAGCGAATGCAGCTCCGGCATGCCGTTGGCCCTGGGGCCCTGGAAGCGGACGACGCAGACGAAGTCGCCGTCCGGCAGGGTCTTGGCCTTGAAGGCCGCCAGGAAGTCGTCCTGGTCGTCGAAGACGACGGCCGGGCCTTCGACCACGCGGTGCTCCGGCTTCACCGCCGACACCTTGGCAACGGCGCGGCCCAGGTTGCCGGTGATTTCGCGCAGGCCCCCGTCGGGCGAGAACGGGTTCGACGCCGGGCGCAGCACGTTGTCGTCAAGGCTCTTGTCCGGAGCGTCGCGCCAGAAGACTTCACCATCGCTAAGGATCGGCTCCTTGCCGTAATCGGCCAGGCCCTGGCCCCAGACGGTCTGGACATCGCCGTGCAGCAAGCCGGCCGACAGCAGCTCGCGGATGGTGAAGGCCATGCCGCCGGCGGCATGGAAATGGTTCACATCGGCCGAGCCGTTGGGATAGACGCGCGCCAGAAGCGGCGTTACCGACGAGATGTCGTTCATGTCCTCCCACGTCAGCACTATGCCGGCGGCGCGCGCCATGGCCGGCAGGTGCAGGGCGTGGTTGGTCGAGCCGCCGGTGGCCATCAGGCCGACGACGCCGTTGACGAAGGCTTTCTCGGTCAGCACATCGGCCAGGCGGCGCGGCGTCTTGCTGTTCTCCGCCGTCCTGGCCGCGCGTTCGACGGCGGCCTGGGTCAGGGCATCGCGCAGCGGCGTGCCGGGATGGACGAAGGCGGCGCCCGGCACGTGCAGGCCCATCATCTCCATCAGCATCTGGTTGGAATTGGCCGTGCCGTAGAAGGTGCAGGTGCCGGCCGCGTGGTAGGAGGCCATCTCGGCTTCCAGCAGTTTGTCGCGCCCCACCTGGCCGAGCGCATACATGGTCCTGATCTTGGCCTTGTCCGGGTTGGGCAGGCCGGACGACATCGGCCCCGACGGCACGAAGATGACCGGCAGGTGGGCGAACGACAACGCGCCGATGACCAGGCCCGGCACGATCTTGTCACAGATACCCAGCATCAGGGCGGCGTCGAAGGCGTCGTGGCTGAGCGCGATGGCCGTGCCCATGGCAATGACATCGCGCGAGAACAGGCTGAGCTCCATGCCCGGGCGACCTTGGGTGACACCGTCGCACATGGCGGGAACGCCGCCGGCGACCTGGGACGTCGCGCCGAACCTGCGCGCCATGGCCCGGATCTTTTCGGGGTAGTCGTGGTACGGCTGGTGCGCCGACAGCATGTCGTTATAGGCGGTGACGACGCCGATATTGGGTACGCTATCGAGCGCGGCCTGGAGCTTTTCGTCGGGCGTCGAGGCGGCCACCACGTGGGCATAGTTGGCGCAGGAAAGCTTCTTGCGGCGCGGCTCGTCGGACTTGAAGCGGTCGGCGCGGTCCATGAATTCGGCGCGCAGATCCCGGCTGCGCTCGACGATACGCGCCGTCACCTCGGCGATCTTTGGGTGCAGTTCGGCCATGTCAGGGATTCCACACGAAATCGACCGGCATCCTGGCCTGAGCCAGGAAGGCGCCGATCGGCGAGACCTGCGGGTCGGCATTCAGGCTGGCCGACTTGAGGACGTCAAGCTTGGCCTGGCCGGTGATGTAGAACACGACCCGGCGGCAGCGGTTGATCGCCGGCACGCTGAGCGTGATCCGCGGCAGGACCGGTTCGGAGCCGTCGTGCTTTGCCTTGACCGGCAGCACCAGGGCCTGGGTGTCGTAGACATAGGTGTTGAGCGGATGGTTCGGGAAGATCGACGCGTAATGCGCATCCGGGCCCATGCCCATCAGGGCGATGTCGAACAGCGGCGGTTCACCGTCGCCCAGTTCCAGCAGACGCGCCTCGGCGCGTGCGGCACAGGTGTTGGCGTCCGAAATATCCTGGATCAGCGACACCAGCTCCATCTTCTTCGATCCCAGCACCGGCGCCAGGGCTTCCGACATCATGCGCGTGTTGGACTGGGCGTCATCGACCGGTACGAAGCGCTCGTCGACCTGGACCAGCCTGATGTCGGCCCAGTCGAGTTCCGCGTAAGAGAGGTGCTTGTAGACCGGCTTCGGCGTCGATCCGCCGCAGCCCAGCCACAGGGCGTGGCCGCGCGTATCGACCGCATGGCCCAAGGCGCCGGCCAGGATGTCGGCGACATAGGTGCCGGCCTCGGCCGCGCCGGGGAAACAATGGACCGTGACCACCTTGTCGGCCCCCTGCCCTGGGATCGACCAGGTCAGCACGTCTTCCGGTGTTTCGCGCGGATGCAGCAATGCCTCAGTCATTCCAGCTTCTTCCGTCGCGGTCGAGCAGGGTATAGGCGGACATCGGGCCGAAGGTGCCGGCCTGATACTGCTGCGGCTTCATGCCGGTGCGCTGCCAGCCCTCGATGATGCCGTCGACCCATTCCCAGGCGGCCTCGACCTCGTCGCGGCGCACGAACTGGGCGTTGTTGCCGTTCAGCGCATCGAGGATCAGGCGCTCATAAGCGATGCGGCGGCGCGCCGGCTTGCCGTCATTGCCGCCATCGAAGGCCGAGACCAGCGACAGCGACAGGTCGAGCGCCTGCAGATGCATGCCCTCGGCGGTCAGGCCGGGTGACTTGTTCATGATGGTCAGCTTGATGTCCTCGTCCGGCTGCAGGCGGATGATCAGCCGGTTGGGGCGTGCCTCGCCGCCGAAAATCGAGTGCGGCACGTCGCGGAACTGGATCATGATTTCAGTGGCGCGCGACGGCAGGCACTTGCCCGTGCGCAGGTAGAACGGCGTGCCGGCCCAGCGCCAGTTGGCGATCTCGGCCTTGATGGCGACATAGGTCTCGGTGTTGGACGGCGAACCCTTTTCGGCCTCGTAGCCGGCCACGGCCTTGCCTTCGGCGAAGCCCGGACCATACTGGCCGCGCGCCGTGTTGTGCTGCACGTTCGACGCGTCGATGGGCTTCAGACTCTTGAGAACCTTGACCTTTTCGTTGCGCAGGGCATCCGACGACAGGCCCGACGGCGGCTCCATGGCGGTCAGACAGACCAGTTGCAGCAGGTGGTTCTGCAACATGTCGCGTAGGGCGCCGTATTCATCGTAATAGCCCAGACGCTCACCGACCCCGACGGTTTCGGCGACGGTGATCTGGACGTGGTCGATCGCCTGCGCGTTCCACAGCGGCTCGAAGATGATATTGCCGAAACGCAGCGCGATCAGGTTCTGCACCGTCTCCTTGCCGAGATAGTGGTCAATGCGGAAAGTGCGCGTTTCATCAAAGGCGTGGGCGACAGCGTCATTGATCTCCTTCGAGGTCGCCAGGTCGCGGCCGATCGGCTTCTCGATGATGACACGGTTGGGTTCGGCATTGAGGCCGGAACTGGCCAGGTGCTCGCAGATCGGCTTGAACAGGGTCGGCGAGACTGACAGGAAGTAGGTGACCTCGATGTCATCGAGATCGCCAAGCGCAGCCTTCAGCCCCGGCCCCCATTGATCATTCGACGCATCGAGCGAAACATGGCTGACGCGCTTGAGGAAACGGTCCAGGGTCGCCGGCTGGAGATCCTTGCCGATGCGCGCCTGAATGGCGTCCGACACCATCTTGATCGCTTCAGCGTGCGACAGCTTCTGGCGCGCCACGGAAATGACGCGCAGCCGGTCGTCGAGGAAACCGTCCTGGTCCAGCATGGCCAGGGACGGCCACAACATGCGCACGGCAAGATCGCCGGTGCCGCCGACGAGAACGAAAACGGGCTTGCGGCCGGACCGGGCGGGCGTGGACGACATCGGCGGGACGGTTCCTGGGTGTGTTCAAAAAAGCGCGTGCCGCGCTTTACTGATTGCCGCGCCCGGAGGCAAGCCCGTTCACGGATAATTTTTTGACAGCGTTGTCATATCCGTTGTGCGCACAGGGGTCAAGCCCCTTGCGAAGATGCCTTACCCCGTGTTCCTGAGCGCGCTGGCGATGCCGTTGATGGTCAGTTGCACCGCCAGCTTGACCAGCTTGTGCTGGTTGCCAGCACGGCGGACTTCCAGCAGGTGGACCTGCAGGCGATTGAGCGCGTCCATCAGGGGCTTCGAACGGTCGATGGTGCCGCGCAGGGACGCCTGCGCCGACAGCAGGTCGTCACTGCCGCGAATACGGCGGATCAGACTGACGGTGTCGTCGAATTCATGGCGTATGGTGGCGAAAATACGCTCGGCCTCGGCCTTGTCGGGCGCCAGCCGGACGTAGGACGCGGCGATATCCATGTCGGCCTTAGCCAGGGCCATTTCCATATTGGCCAGGAAGACATCGAAGAAATCCCATTGCGCCATGGCCTTCAGCACACCGTCGTCGATACCGAGCGCACGGACGCCGGCCGCGAAACCGTACCATCCCGGCAGGACGAAACGCGACTGCGACCACGAAAACACCCACGGAATTGCCCGCAGGTCCTCGATCTTGCCCGAGGCGGTGCGCGACGCCGGCCGCGATCCGATCTTCAGGTCGGAAATCTCGGTGATCGGCGTCACCGTGCGGAAAAAGTCAAGGAAATGCGGATCGTCATAGACCAGGCCGCGATAGGCAGCGAACGATGCGTCGCAGATGGCGTCCATCACCGGAGCGAACTGCGCTTCCAGGTCGGCGTCGTGCGATGGTGTATGGTCGCGATGAGCAGGAATGGTGGCCAGGAAGCTGGCGGCGGCGAAGCTGTCCAACGTCTTGTGCGCCGTCACGGCGTTGCCGTACTTGCGCGCGATCATCTCGCCCTGTTCGGTGACGCGGATCTGGCCGCCGACCGTGCCTTCGGGCTGAGCCAGGATGGCGGCGAACGACGGTCCTCCGCCACGACCGACCGAACCGCCGCGGCCGTGAAACAGGCGCAGGGAGACCTTCGCCTTGTCGCATTCGGCCTTGATCGCCTTCGACGCCTTGTGCAGGTGCCAGCGCGACGCTGTATAGCCACCGTCCTTGTTGGAATCGGAATAGCCGAGCATGACCTCCTGGATGGCCGGCCGGCCCATCAGCGAGCGCACGGCATAGTTGCCGAGCCATTTCCTCATGATCTCGGGCGCCGCCTCCAGGTCGCCGATGGTTTCGAACAGAGGCGATATCTTCATCATGCTATGCGGCTGCGGGCCGCCGCGCACCAGACCGGCCTGCTTGAGCAGGACCAGCGGCTCCAGGATGTCCGACACCGACGCCGCCTTGGAAATGATGTAGGCGCCGAAAGCGTCGGGTCCGAAGGTCTTGATGGCCTGGGCGGCGGCGTCGACGATGCGCAGTTCCTTGCGCGTCTCGTCGGAATAGCGCGCATAGGGCCAGCGCAGGAGCCGGTCGTTGGCCAGTTCCGCGAACAGCAGGGAACAGCGCTCGCTTTCCGACATGCCAAGATAGTCGATCAGTTCCGACGACTGGGTGAACAGTTCGGCGATGACGCGCTCATGGACGTCGGAATTCTGGCGCAGGTCCAGCGCCAGCAGGTGGAAACCACACGACCGGGCGATGCGGATCAGGGTGCGCAGGGTGCGGCCGACCATGCGCCTGCCGCCGTGGGCGATCACCGAATCGCGCACGGTCAGCAGATCCTGGACGAAAGCTTCGCTGGTCTCGTAGGGCGGCGCGGTCGAGGCGCCGTTGCTCACCGGCTGGTTCAGCACGGCGGCGCGGGTGCGCTGGAGGCGCAGCTTGAGATAGGCGATGGCGCGGCGATAAGGTTCATCGACGCGGTGGACGTCGGTATTCTGCGACTTGCGCGCCAGGTCATTGAGCGCCTCGGTGACCGGCGTCACCTCGTCCGACATCGTCAGTTCGCTGTCGAGGATGTCGAGCTGTTTGAGATAGAACTCGAACGCCACCGCCGCCTGGGTGCGCAGGGCATAGTTCAGGGTCACGTCGTCGACGTGCGGATGGCCGTCGCGGTCGCCGCCGATCCACGAGCCCAGCTTGAGGATGTTCGGCAGGGCGTGCTCATGATGGATGTCGCGGCCCCATTCGCCGTACAGCGTCACCAGGGCCGGCAGGATCGAGCGCTGGACTACGGCGACCAGGTTGTTGATCTCGTCCTGGACGGTAATGCGTTCGGGCCGGTTGAGGCGGGTGTTCCACATCAGGGCGACGGCGCGGAACAGGTCGTCTTCCAGCGCCTTGCGCTCGGCCGGGTTGCTGACCTTTTCCCAGGCCTGCAAAAGCTCCGCGATCTCGGTCTCGCGGGCCACGACACTGGCGCGCCGCATCTCCGTCGGGTGGGCGGTGAAGACCGGGGACGCCAGCATGGCGTCGAGCGTCGCCTCGATGTCTCCGTCAACCAGGCCTTCCTGCTGCGCCGAGCGGACGGCATTGGCCAGGCTGACCGGCTGGATCGAGCCGTCGAAGCTTTCGAAGCTGTCGATCTGGCCCAGTTGCGCCACATCCTCGGAAATGATGGTCAGCATCGACAGGCAGGTCATGACGCGGGCGGCGTGAGCGGCTTGAGACTCGCTCAGGGCCTCCAGGTCGATGGTGCCGCTGCGCAGGGCGGCGACATTGGTCAGAACCTCGGTCTTGCCGAATTCCTGCACAGCCTGGCTGAGGAAAGCGTCCAGCATGTCGATGTTCTGCTTGACGTGGTCGATCACGGGCTCGGTCATGGCCGGAGGTCTTTGTTCTATGGTGAAAAATCCAGTCTAGCGCGATTTTTGTGCACCGCAAGAAATTTGATTGGCCATGTTAGCGCTAACTTTTTCAATTCATGAAGAAAAGCAATATTTTGCGCCGCGCAAAAATATTTTATGGTTGCAATAGAAACGGTTGCAAACCCGAGCGTTAAGCCCTGCCCAAATCATTAAAGCTTTTGCGGTAGGATATGCGTTCGGACAACGCGAAAAATTCCGGGACCCACGCATGGCCAAAGCCGTTTTTCATCGTCACCAGCGCGTCTATGTCGAACCCGTCGGTACCTGGGCGGTCATCGACAAGGTCAATCCGGTCTGGGTCAAGGGCTTCGACGAGCCGGTGCGCGTCACCTACGACTGCGGCCTTGGGCGCGATTTCGGCGAGCACGAACTGGTGCCGGAAAGCGAAGCCGAGCGCGAGATCACGGACCACGGCAACTGGCGCCTGATGCGGGCGCGCAACAAGTGGCAGACACCCGAGGAAACACGCAACCATCCCTTCCCGGGCACCTATCCGATCGTCGTCACCGATGTCAACGACTGGGGCGGCTGGCGCGTGCCGGGCGCCGAATATGAGCGCGACCCGGCCCTGATCGAGATGCAGGCGCGCCTGATCGCCGCCGCACCCCGACTGCTGCGGCTGGCCAAGGATTTGCGCGATTACGTCCGGGATAATGCCGACGCCGTGGATGAGGACCTGCTGGCCCTGGCCAAGCGCGCCGACCACCTGCGCCAGGCCGTCGAAGTCGAGGCGCCGGAAGCAGCCCGCCCGCGCCAGGCCGTGTAATCGGGCTTGCCCGCCCGGCTCCGCATGTTAATCCTGTGCCCATGGTGGACGCGGTTGAAACAAAACGGATCGCAGCGAGCATTCCCGGCATAACGGATGAGTCCGGCGACGGCCGGCTGATCTTTTCCATCGATGGCAAGGGCGTCGCCTGGACCTTCATGCAGCGCGACACGCCGCGGCAGAAGCGTTGGCCCAACATCGAGGTCCTGGCCATCAGTTGCCCGCTGGAACAGAAGGACCTGCTGATCGAGGCAGCGGCCGGCATCTATTTCGACGACCCGCATTACCACGGCTATCCGGCGGTGCTGACGCGCCTGCCGGCCATCGGCGCCGAGGAACTGACCCACCGCCTGAGAGAAGGGATTGCCTTCCGGTCGAGCCGGCCAAAGCGGCGGCGCAAATAACCATTGCTTCCCTATCTGGCCAGGCCCATATGACGGCCAAGCCTCAAGGGAACACGCATGCGCACCGACACGCCCCAGCCGATCCGCCTCAGCGACTACAAGCCCGCTGATTTTCGCATCCCGCATACCGAGCTGACTTTCGATCTGGTGCCGGACGCGACACGGGTCAGGGCGCGGCTGACCATCGAACGCCACACGGCAGGCGCGCCGCTGGTCCTGATGGGCGAACGGCTGAAGCTGGTCTCGGTCGCCATCGACGGCGTTCCGGTCGATGATTACACACTTACCGGCGAAACCCTGATCATTCCCGATGTCCCCGACCGTTTCGTGCTGGAGACCGAGGCCGAGATCAATCCGTCGGACAACAAGACCCTGGAAGGGCTCTACGTTTCGGGTGGCCGTTTCTGCACCCAGTGCGAAGCCGAAGGGTTCCGCAAGATCACCTGGTTCCTCGATCGTCCGGACGTGATGAGCAAGTACCGCGTCCGCATCGAGGCACCGAAGTCCTATCCGCACCTGTTGTCGAACGGCAACCTGGTCGAACACGGCGACCTGCCCGACGATCGACATTTCGCCCAGTGGGAGGACCCCTTCAACAAGCCGTGCTATCTCTTCGCGCTGGTGGCCGGCGAGTTGGACGTGCTGGAGGATCACTTCACCACCATGTCCGGCCGCAAGGTCGATCTGCGCATCTTCGTCGACACCGGCATGAAGGACCGCGCCGCCTACGCCATGGATGCACTCAAGCGCTCGATGAAGTGGGACGAGGACACCTACGGCCGCGAATACGATCTCGACCTGTTCATGATCGTGGCGGTGCGCGACTTCAACTTCGGCGCCATGGAAAACAAGGGACTGAACGTCTTCAACGCCTCGCTGCTGCTGGCCGACGAAGCCACCGCGACGGATGCCGATTACGAACGCATCGAAAGCGTGGTGGCGCACGAATACTTCCACAACTGGTCGGGCAACCGCGTCACCTGCCGCGACTGGTTCCAGCTATGCCTGAAAGAAGGCCTGACCGTCTATCGCGACCAGGGCTTCTCCGCCGACCAGCGCGGCCACGCCGTCATGCGCATCAAGGATGTGCGGGCCCTGCGTGCGCGCCAGTTTCCCGAGGATTCCGGTCCGCTGGCCCATCCGGTGCGGCCGTCGTCCTATCTCAAGATCGACAATTTCTATACCGCGACCGTCTATGAAAAGGGCGCCGAGATCGTCGGCATGCTGAAGACCCTGGTCGGACCTGAAACCTATCGCCGGGCGCTCGACCACTATTTCGCGACCAACGACGGCACAGCGGCGACGCTGGAAGATTTCTTGAAAAGCTTCGAGGCGGTGACCAGGCAGGACTTCGCCCACATGCTCGACTGGTATCTCCAGGCCGGCACGCCGCGCGTTGCGATTTCGGGAACCCATGACGCCGCCGCCAGGACCTTTACCCTGCACCTCACCCAGGCGACCGCCGCCACGCCGGGCCAGGCCCACAAACGCCCCCTGCCCGTCCCCGTCCGTTTCGGGTTGCTGACCGAAGACGGCCAGCCGCAGGGCTTCACCCTTGACGGCGCCAGTGTTTCAGAAGCGCTGTACGTCCTGCACGAGACTGTCGCCGATGTCGTGCTGAACGATGTCACAACACCGCCGGTCCTCAGCGCCCTGCGGCATTTTACGGCGCCGGTCGTCCTGACCGTGGATGAGCCGCACAGCCATGCCTTTGCCCGCTTCAAGGGCGACACCGATCCGTTCAACCGCTGGGAAGCCGCCCAGGGGCTGGCACGCGACATCATCCTGGCGCAGGAGCTCGACACCGGACGCATCGAAGCCTTTGCCGCGGCCCTCAAAGCCTGTCTCGACGATGCGAGCCTGGATGCCGCCTTCAAGGCGTTGATCATGGCGGTACCCGGCGAATCCGACCTGGCGCAGTTCTGCGATCCGATCGATCCGGCCTTCATCCATGCCCGCCGCAAGGCCTTCAAGGCCGGTCTGTCGCAGCACCTGTCCGATACGCTGGCGACACTGTGGCGGGACCGTACAACGGATTCCGTCTTCAGCCCCGATGCCGAGGCCGCCGGCCGGCGCGCGCTCAACAACGCGGTGCTGGAACTATGGCTGGCCGGTCACCACTCAGGCGCGGACAATGCCGGGCCGGTCAACGCCGCCTTCGTCCATTTCCGCGATGCCACCAACATGACCGACCGCGTCGGCGGCCTCAATGCCCTGATGCACGTGCAGGGCAAGCCTTACAGGGACGCGCTCGACCTGTTCTACGATCGCTTCCGACACGAGCCGCTGGTCATCGACAAATGGTTCGCGCTCCAGGCCGCCTGCCCGCATCCCGATACGTTGCAACGCGTCGAGGCCCTGAGCCGTCATCCCGATTTCGACGCCAAGGTGCCCAATCGCTGGCGTGCCCTGGTTGGCGGCTTCGCCAACAACCAGAGCGTCTTCCATGACAGGAACGGCAAGGGCTATGCCTTCCTCGTCCAGCAGATCCTGACGGTCGACGCCTTCAATCCGATGACGGCCGCGCGCCTGGTCGAACCCCTGTCGCGCTTCCGCGCCTTCGCCTCGCCTTACCGCGAGGCCATGCAGGCGGCGCTCGGCGACGTCGTCAAGGCGCCTGGCCTGTCGAAAAACGTCGCCGAACTGGCCGGCAAGGCACTGGAAGGTTAGCTGGCGGGCCAGAATGCCGTTGCGCGTATGGCCGGGAGATCGGCACGGGCATCGCAGGTCCCATTGGCCAGACCATTAACCAATCATAAGCCAAAGCCCCCTAGATTGTGCGACAAATCCGGACGCCTGCGTTCCGGATGCCTGGTTTATTGGAGCGGATATTGGCTGGCCTCGAACGCGTCAGGTTCCTGGTGGTGGACGACAACGCCCACATGATCAATATCGTCAAGACCATATTGCGCGGCTTCGGCGCCACCCACATCTTCGAGGCGCGCGACGCCACCGAGGCCTTTCACCGCCTCAAGCACGACAGCATTGACATCGTCATCACCGACTACCAGATGGAGGTGCTGGACGGCGTCGAGTTCATCAAGCTGGTGCGCAATTCGTCGGACAGCTCCAACCGCTACGTGCCGATCATCATGCTGACCGCCCATTCCGAGCGCTCGCGTGTCCTGGCGGCGCGTGACGCCGGCGCCAACGAATTCTGCTGCAAGCCGGTGACGGCCCAGGAACTTTATCGCAAGGTCCTGGCGGTCGTCGATTTCCCGCGTCCGTTCATCAAGACCAATGGCTATTTCGGCCCCGACCGCCGCCGCAAGCAGGATCCGAACTATGCCGGACCGGAACGTCGCGAAGGCTGGACAGAAGACCACAAGCCGCCCCTGCGCGAGCGCAAAGCCAGCCCGGCCGCTCCGGACGACGACGCCGAAGTGGCGTAGGCCACACTGAATCCCAAACGCCACATTTCCAAAAAAGACGTGTGAAAATCCGCCTGTGCACAAGCGGATTCAGGAATGTTTAACACTCTCGACAATAGCTTAACGGCGCGTTTACCCTGCTATTCGCACGAATCATTGTGGGATCTTTGTGACGAACGGGCGCCGACATCGAACCGCCGAGGCGGACCGTAGCCAGCCCACCGGCAGGTCCGCCGCATCGCGCGGTGGCGTCCTGGCCGCCGCGTCACCGGCTCGCGGTTTCAAGGCCGCCCTGAAACAGTCCGCCCTTGGCATGGCGACGTCGCAGATCGGCATGGCGATGCCGGTGTGGATGCGCCTGGGCGCGCTGGGCCTGACCGTCGGTCTGGCCCTGTTCGTCGTCCTCAATACGCTGCAATTCGGCAATCGCCTGTCGGTCGACAAGGACAGCGAGGGCCGCGCACTCGTTTCCGCCGCCCAGATCGCCGCCGCCCGCGCCGATGCCCGTCTCGATACCGCCCGGCTGGCGCTGGAGGCGGCGCAGACCCATCTCGCCGACAAGCCCGACGAGCCGTTGTCGGCCACCGAACTGGGGCTCAGGCTCAGCCACGGCGCGCTCGCCAGCCTGGCCGTGCTCAAATCCGACGCAGCCGGCGGAGTCACCCCGGCCGCGCTCAGCGGCAACGACGATCCCGACCTTCTGGCTCAGGCCGAAGGCGGCGCCGACCAGGGCTACGATGTCGTGACCGCCAGTTCGCGCCTGTCGCCGCAGGCGCGGCCCTATATCGTCCTCAAACCCGATACCGGCCCTGCCCTGGCGGGGCGCCTCGACATCAGTCTCAAGTCCGCGCCGGCAGGCAGCCCCCTGACCGCCCTGGTCGCACCCGGCGGCGTCATCGTTGCCGCGTCCGAGGATGGCCTGGTCGGCCAGACCGTCAAGGACGCGTTCAACGTCACCTACGGCCAGCTGCGCGATCGTGGCGATTCCGGCGACCTGATCCAGGGCGCACGCAACGGCAACGAGTCGGCGGGCGGCTTCATCAAGATCGCGGCCGCGCCGGAAAGCGGCGGACTGATCATGATCAGCGCCACGCCCACGCCGCGCTTCTTTTCCCCGTCGCTCGACCTGATCAAGGGCGCGGTGTTCGTCGGCGGTCCCTTGCTCATCGGCGCCCTGTTCGGCGTCCTGCTGATGGTGCAGGCCCGGCGCAGCCGCGACGAGGCGATGCAGTTCCAGGCCAACGAGCAGCGCTACCGGCTGGCGGTCGAGGCGGCACGCTGCGGCATCTGGGACTGGGACCTGGAGCAGGACTTGATCTACATGTCCGACGTCACCGGCGTGATGATGGGCTGGGGGGGCGGCGGTGTGGCCACCACGTCCGAGTTCGTGCTGCGCGTGGCGCCCGAACACCGCGACCAGTTGATGAAGGCGCTCGACGCCGCGCGTTTCAAGGGCGCGTTCGATGTGTCGTTCCGCGTGCCCAACGCCAGCGGCGCGTCTCTGTGGGTCGACGCGCGCGGCCAGGCGGTCGGCGATCGTTCGGGCAAGGGTTTCACCCGCCTGTCGGGCGTGGCGCTGGACGTCTCGGAGGAACGCATCGCCCAGTCGCGCGCCCAGCGCGCCGAGGCCCGCCTGACCGATGCCATTAATTCGGTCAGCGATGCCTTCGTGCTATGGGACCGCCGCCACCGGCTGCTGATGTGGAACCAGACTTTCGGCGAGGCCTTCTCCATCGACGAGCGTTTCCTGCGCGTCGGAACGCCACGCGAACTGATCGACCAGGTCATGGACATCGCCATCCGCCGCCGGCAGCCTGCGCCCGACGCGCGCGAAGGCGTCTATGAAGCCGAGCTCAACAACGGCCGCTGGATCCAGATTTCGGAGAGCCGGACGCTGGAAGGCGGCCGGGTGCTGACCGGCACCGACATCACCGCCGTCAAGCTGCAGGAAGAGCTGTCGCGCAAGAACGAAGAACAGCTCCAGGCCCTGGTCGAGAAACTGGAGCAAAGCCGCAGGAAGCAGGAGGTCCTGGCGCGCAAATACGAGATCGCCAAGATCCGCGCCGAGGCCGCCAACCACGCCAAGAGCGAGTTCCTGGCCAACATGTCGCACGAACTGCGCACGCCGCTCAACGCCATCAACGGTTTCTCCGAAATCATGGCGTCGGAAATGTTCGGCAGCCTGGGTCACGCGCGCTACCGCGAATACGCCACCGATATCCACAATTCCGGCCAGCACCTGCTCAGCCTGATCAATGACATCCTCGACATGTCGAAGATCGAGGCCGGCAAGATGACGCTGCGCTTCGAGCCGGTCCTGGTCGACGAGGCGGTCGAGGACACCCTGCGGCTAATCCGCCAGCGCGTCGATAAGGCGGGCCTGAAGGTGCGTCTCCACCTGCCGGTCCTGCCCGAGATCGAGGCCGATTTCCGCGCGCTGAAGCAGATCCTGCTCAATCTGCTGACCAATTCGGTCAAGTTCACGCCGGCCGGCGGCACCATCACCGTGTCGGCGGCGATCACCGACGACAACCTGCACATCAGCGTGGCCGACACCGGCATCGGCATCGCCGAAAAGGACATGGAACGCCTGGCGCGGCCGTTCGAGCAGATCGAGAACCAGTTCTCCAAGACGCGCGAAGGCACGGGCCTGGGTCTGGCCCTGACCAAGTCTCTGATCGGCATGCATCACGGCCGCATGGACATCGACAGCAAGGTCGGCGAAGGCACCACCGTCCTCGTCTCCCTGCCGATCCGCCAGCCTCAGGCAGCGCCGGCGGACACCGCAGCCAAGGCGGCGTAGCTTCCGATATTATCCGGAATAAAGCGGTTTCAGTTATCGGCTGGCCGAGGAATCGGCCTGCCCACCCGGCGGCGGGTTGCCGTCCGGCCCCTGGCCAGGCTTTAGGGTGAAATAGCGGAAGCGGAAGCTGGCGCGCAGGATATGTCCGGCCACAATGGCGCGTTCCTTGGGCGTCAGGGTCGCCATACCCTGGATCAGGGCGTTCTCGACCTTGGCGCGGGCCTCGTTCTCGTAGCCGCGCGCTTCGTCCGACAGGGCGGTGATTTGGGTGGCGTCATAGGGCGTGGCCGCGGCCAGTCCGGCCGCCTGGTTGCGGATGTCGTGCGCCTTGGCCAGGTCCGGCTCGCCGTTCAGCGCCGCCGCCTTGACGACCGCCGCGACCTGGGCGCGTTCGTCGACCGTCAGGTCGCGTGAATCCTCCCAGATCGCTGCCAGGCCCGACGTGCGCCGGAAATCGTGCATGTGGCGATGGATGACGTAGGCCGAGCCCGCGATCACCGCGACCAGAAACAGGTTCAGCACCAGAGACAGGCCGATCAGCCACTTCCATTTTGACGGCATGGTCCCCTACTCCGTATCGATCATGGCGGTCTGCTCCAGCACGGTCTGGGCACGCATGTCATCCAGCGACTTCATGCTGAGATTGACGCCCAGGACCGCGCCGGCCAGGCAGGCGGCGAGCCCAAGACCCGCCCATATTACCGGCGCGGCGCGCGGCCGTGTCGACTGGGGCAGGGTAAAGCGCGCCATGGCGCGGTAGTGCAGGTCTTCGACCAGTTCCGCCGACACGGGTTCGGCCAGCAGGTCGAGCATGGCGTCGAGACCGCGCGCCTCGTCCAGCCAGGCTTCCTGCGGATTGGCCTCCAGGTAAGCCAGGGCGGCGGCGCGCTCGGCGTCGGGCCAGCGCCTGGGTTCGGCGCCGTAGGCATCGATAATGGCGCGAAAGCGCGCGGGCGTGAGCTGGGTCATTGTGTCCTACCTGCTGTCATGGGTTTCGCAGGGCTTGTCATCGTGTCATGTTCCTTCAGCGCCTCGCGCAGATTGCGCCGCGCGCGCGCCAGAAGACTTTCCAGGGCCTCGACCGATACGCCCATCAGGGCCGCGCCGTCGATATTGGACAGCTCCTGGTAATAGCTGAGCGTGATCGCCGTGCGCTGGCGTTCGGGCAAGGCGGCGATGGCGGCCTGCAGCCGGCTGGCCGCCTGAGCCTGCTCGATCTGCATGTGCGCCGACTGGCGGCTGTCGGCGATCTCGACATCGTCCGAGGACACGCTGTCGCGCCGCCGCCGCAGCCGGTCGTAGCACAGGTTGAGCGCCACGCGGTGCATCCACGTATCGATGCGCGCCCGGCCCGGCACCCAGTCCTTCGCCTGCTTCCAGGTGCGCAGCAGGGTTTCCTGCGCCACGTCCTCTGCCTCGGCCGCATCGCCCAGCATCCGCCGCGCCAGCGACAGAAGCTTGGGCATCTTGCGCGAGACGAGCGCCGAAACCGCGGCCATGTCGCCGCGGCCTATACGCTCCAGCAGGATTTCGTCGGGATCGGTCGTCAAGCGGTGCTCATGCGTTCGGGACGGCGCCGCCGCGCCGTTGTCAAATCCCCTGATCGACAGGGACAGGCTGTCCGCCATGATTTCATCCCTTAGCACAGATCCACCGGCAAGGCGATCAGTGGCTGCCGTGCATCGCCGCGGTTTCCGAGGCGTCGATGAAGCCGTCGCCGTTGGTGTCCATGTCCTTGAAACGCGCGTCGCCGGCCACCTTGTATTCGTCGGCGGAGACGGCGCCGTCGCCATCGGTGTCGGCTTCCATGAACTTGTCGATGCGGTGCTGCATGCGGCTGGGATCGGAATTTCCGCCGCCCCATTGCGACATCATCTGCGTCTGATAGGCCGAATATTCGTCCTTGGTGACCTTGCCGTCGCTGTCCGCGTCCATTTTGGCGAAGTCCTGGCTGCGGCCGGCGTCATATTCGGCGGCGGAAATCTTGCCGTCGTTGTCCGTGTCGTAGCGGCCCATCATGCCGAGCGGGCTGCCGCCGCCCCAGCCCTGCGCCATGGCGGCGGTGGCGGTCAAACCCAGCGCCAGGGCGGCGCCGGCCGTGAGATAGAGAATCCTGTTCATAAGTTGTGTCCTTGCGTAGTCCGTCCCGACCCAGTCAGGAGTTTCACGCAAACGTCACGCGGGTCCGTCGCTCAAAGCGCGAATTTTCCGGAACGGTGTTCTTTATTTGAACTTGGATCGCATGAAGGCGACGTAGTCGGCGTTGCTCAACTGGTCCCAGGCCAGGACAAAGCCGCGCGTGTCATTACCGGCCAGATAGCGCAGCTGGTCGCGGCCGTCGGTCGCCGCCTGGACAATGATCTTCGCCACGTCGTCGGCCGAGATCGAACGCGCCGCGGCAAAACCGGCGAAGGTCCTGCGCGTTGTCTCGACATAGTCGTCATAGGCGGTCAGGTCGTCGTCCGGGTGGGCGGCGGCGGTGTTCTGGCGCTCCAGGAATTGCGTGTCGGTGACACCGCCATGCGGCTCGACCAGCTTGACGAAGATATTCTGCGACGACAGCTCGTAGGCCAGGGCCTCGCTCCAGCCTTCCAGCGCGAACTTCGACGCACAGTAAAGCGACATCATCGGCAGGGTGTAGAGACCGGCGCCGGAACTGATGTTGATGATCCCACCGCCGCGAACCCGCAGATGCGGCAGGACGGCGCGCGTCACGTCCATGACGCCGAAAACGTTGACATCGAACTGCTCGCGTGCCTTTTCACGCGGCACGGCCTCGAACAGGCCATACTGGCCGTAGCCGGCATTGTTGACCAGCAGGTCGATGCCGCCGAACTCCCGCACGGTCATGGCGACCGCCGCCTCGATGCTGGCGGGCTCCGTCACATCGAGCCGCGTCACCAAAACGTCGCGGCCGAAATAGGCGGTGCGGTCGGGCTGGCGCATGGTGGCGGCGACGTTCCAGCCTTCGGCGGCGAAGGCGCGCGCCGCCGCCTTGCCGATGCCGGACGACGCGCCGGTGATAAGGACGGTCTTGACCAAGGGGTTGTTCCTGCTCGCTGTGAATGCCGAGCCCTAAACCGCCGCACCGGCCCTGTCCAGCGCCGCGAAATCCTCGTCGGACAGGTCGATATCGGCCGCCGCCACGTTTTCTTCCAAGTGACGGACCTTCGACGTGCCGGGAATGGGCAGCATGACGCGCGACCGCTTCAGCACCCAGGCCAGCGCGATCTGCGCCGGCGCTGCACCATGGGTGTGGGCGATGCGGTCGAGCGCCGAACCCGGTCGCGCCAGGTCGCCGGCGGCCAGGGGATACCACGGTATGAAGCCGATGCCGTTCCGTTCGCAATGATCCAGCACCGCTTCGCTCTTGCGTTCGACCAGGTTGTACATGTTCTGCACCGTCGCGACCGGAAAGATCTTGCTTGCCGCCTCGATCTCCTCGACCGAGACTTCGGACAGGCCGGCATGGCGGATGACGCCGTCGTCGAGCAACGACCTGATCGCCGCGAACTGCTCGTCGCGCGGCACCTTCGGGTCGATGCGATGCAGCTGCCACAGGTCGATGGTCTCGACGCCCAGCTTGTCGCGGCTCTTGTGCGCTTCGGAAACGAGATGGTCGGGATCACCGTTCGGCAGCCAGATGTTCGGCCCCTTGCGCGTCAATCCGCCCTTGGTAGCTATGACCAGCCCTGCCGGATATGAATGCAGGGCCTGGTTGATCAGCTGCTCGGACACATCCGGACCATAGGCATTGGCGGTGTCGATGAAGTTGACGCCCAGTTCCGGCAACCGCTTCAGCACCCGGATCGCTTCGTCGTGGTCGGCGGGCGGACCCCATACGCCCGGCCCGGTAACGCGCATGGCGCCGAAACCAAGGCGATGAACCGGCAGGTCACCGCCGATCGAAAACGTGCCGGAGGTCAGGGCGTTGCTCATGGAAGGGCTCCTTGCGGGACATGGTTCAGTCCGATCAAGATGGGGAGCCCTGCCATCCTTGCCAACCGGCGCCGAAGAATTTCCGCTCAGGACGACGAAGACGAAGCGGCCGGCACCGGTGTCGGCGACGACGAACCCGCCACCGCCGCGGGCTCGACAGCCGGCGTTTCGGTGACCGGCTTCTTTTCGGCCGCCGGTTCGGGCCGGGGCGTCGCGGGCATGTAGGGAATGGGCGCATCCGGGCGCTTGATCACGGTAGGAGCCTCGGGCGGCGGGGCGGCGATAAAGACGCTGGCCACCTGGTGCTGCGACGCTTGCTTGGCTTCCAGGGCAGCGGACATCTGGGCGGCGCGAGCATTGAGCTGGCCGACCTGGGTTTTAGGCGCGTCCATGCCGCCGGCATATTCGCCGTTATAATAGACGTCGAAGGCCTTGGGGTCGGAAACGTCGATGATCAGACCCTGCTGGTCGGTCTGGGACAGGCGGTAGGCCTCGCCGGGCGAAAACTGCTGGGCGTAGAAGACGTTGCCCGTGGCGTCATGCAGGGTCAGGCTTACGCTGGCCGTGGCCTGGAGGGTCACCGCCGAATCCTCGGGCTGGGCGCCGTAGACTGCCCCCATGGGATTGAAGGCGCGCGACGGCAGCACGTCCTGCAACGGTACGGGCGCCGCAGAGCTGGAGGTATTGGCGGCGGCGATGGACGCAAAACCGTCTTCAAGGCCGGGCGTGATATAGGGCGCGGGCACGTCCTGGTCCTTGGGCGCGGGCGCGGGCTTGGTGACCAGCACGACACCGTTCTGGAACAGCGCCCGGGCCGACGACCACGGCTGGCTGTCGAAGTCGCCGTTGCGGTTGTGCGCCGCCAGCAGGACCGGCTTGTACTGCAGGATGTTCCACACCACGATCGCCGCCACCAGGCAGCCGGCAATGGAGATATACAAGCGGTAATTGGGCTTGACGTCTTCCAGCGACGCACCCGAAGGGGCATGCAGCCGGGTCTGCGGCTCGGACATGTCGCGCTTGAACATGTCGGCCAGCGTCTCCTCATCAAGCCCCAGCGCCTTGGCGTAGGCCTTGACGTAGCCGATGGCAAAAGGCCGCGACGGCAGGATATCGTAGGCGGCCTGCTCCAGCGCCTCCAGATAGGCGCGGCGGACGCGCGTGATCTCGGCCACCTCGTCGAGCGTCCAGCCTTTCGCCTCACGCGTCGTCTTCAGGATTTCGGCCAGGTCGAAACGGTCTGGCAGGTGATCGGGAGCCATGCCGGACAGCACCTTGGCCTGGCCGACACCGTGATAGAGCCCCTGATAGGGCTCGTCCTCAATGCCGTCGATACCGTCGCTGCCGCTCATCTGATCCACTCTACTGTGCGCGGACCAGACCATAAGCCGAGTCGGGAATCAACTGCACGGCCCCTGCGCATACGCGAATTTTATCGCCCTTTTCAGCGCGCGCCGTTGAGAGTAATAAGCGGGTCCCGGAAACGCCTGACACGAGAAAAAGCGCCATGCCCGCAGCCTTCGATGATCTCTGGATCGGCCAGGTGGCCTCGCTCGGCGCCGGCGTCATTTCGGAAACCGAACTGCACGCCTTCTGCAAGGCCTATGCGCCGCACTGGAACCCGGAGGACGGCATTCCCGACGCCCTCGTCTTCACGCTGTGGTCGAAGCTGGAGACCGAAGCGTCCCAGGCCTGGCCGCAGACCAAGCGCCTGGCCGTCGACGCCCTGCGATGGATGCGCAGCCCGCCGGCGGGCGAATTGCTCAAGGGACGGCTGACCATCATGGGCAAGGACGCTGTCGGCGACACCAAGGGCGTGGTCATCGCCCAGCATGACGTCATCGACGAGGCCGGCCGCCTGGTCTTCTCGTGCCTGACGCGCTCGGTGTTCCAGCGCAATCCGCCCAAGGAAGCAATATAAAAAGCCCCGGACTCATCCGGGGCTTTTCATTTCACGGCCTTGGCCTTCAGTTGACGGCCGCGGCGCCGCCGTTGCGTTCCAGCGTCAGGGCAATCAGCTTGTCCCAGGCCAGCAGCGAGTTGAGGTGCGCGTAAATGTGGGTCAGGGCGCCGTTGTCGCGCAGCTCGACCAGCTTTTCGCCCGACAGTTCGCCCAGGACTTTTTCGTCGACAGCGAAATATTCGGCGATCTTCTGAGGTTCGCCCGGCGTGCCGTCCGGATTCTGCGGACGATAGACGGTTTCGCGCGGGCTCAGCAGGTTCAGGTCGCGCAGCAAGGCGACGAAGCTTTCGGTGCGGCGGCGCTCGTTCTCGAAGTCGGAGCAGAACTGCATGGCGTTCTCGACATAGGCCGACGCCTTGCCGCCGTCGAAGAACGGCACGTCGGGATTCGACGTCCTGACCATCGGAGCGGCGGTGTCGACGCACAGGATCAGGCGGTCCTGGGTTTCGTCATTGGCGAAGACGAAAGGATAGCGGCGCGCGAAGGCCGGCAGATAGGCGTCCGACTTGAAGATACCTTCGGGCGAAACGAAGACATTCTGTCCCGACGACAGGCCCATGGCCGCCACCGGCATGTAGTTCTCGCCGATGAAAACGATGGGATAGCTCAGCGAAGCGGCCGGGAACTCGGCCACGGTCAGCGGCACGACATTGGTTTCGGCGACGAAGGCATGCGGCGCCGGCACGGCGCTTATGCCCATGCCGCCATGAATTTCGGGGGTCAGCGGTTCGGGGTTCTTGTAGAAGAGGACGTTTCCGGAAAGTGTCGCATCGTTGTTTTGTTGGTTTTGTTGTTCGGCCATGACTGCTGAAGGGGCTGGAGAAAAATGAGCCTCGCTTCTAGCGCAAGGCTTCCGGCGGCACAAGCTTTGCGGCCCGTTTGCGCGAATCCCGCACGGTTTTGTGTTTCGGGCACGGGAAAGGCGTGCGTAAACGGGACATGCCGCCTCAGAAATCCTTGCTCAGACCGACAAAGACGCCGCGGCGGGCGCCCCATTGCGGCGCGCCGACACCGATGCCGCCGCCATCGCGGATCTCGTAGGCCTCGTCGAACAGGTTGACGATGTCCAGCCGCGCCGTCACACCACCCTTGAAATCGTGGCTAATGCCGGCGTTGACCGTGACATAGGCCGGCAACCGCATGCCGTTGGGCACGGCGCCGTCGGTGCGCAGACCCGAGCCATAGATGCTATCCAGCGACAGGTGGGTGGCGCCGATCTTGTAGGTCATGCCCAGGCTGGCCGAAGTCGTCTGGTTGTGGTCGACATAGATGAAATGGTCGGCGACATAGGCCAGGTCGGACGGGTCGAAGTTGAACTGCGACGAGACGACATCCTTGCCCTTGGCCGACGACACCGCATAATTGGCGTAGGCGGTGAAGGGGCCGTTCTGGTAGTCGGCGGTCAATTCGACGCCGGAATTGCGGCCGTATTTGTAGTTGAACGACGTCAGGATGATCGGCGCGCCGAACTGGCCCTCGTCGATCAGATAGCGGGCGACGCGGTGGTAGGCGTCGATACCCAGGCTCAGATGCGGACCGAAGCGTTGCTGGACGCCTAGGTCGTAATAGTTATCGCGCTGGGCATAGGGCACGTCGTTGGGGCCGGACAGATCGAACGACGTACCGGTGAACAGGGCCTGGGTCTGGCTGGCGATCAGTTCATAGGGCGGCGGTGTGAAATAGCGGGCATAGCCGCCGTGGACGGTGGTCCCCTCGACCGGCTTCCAGACGAAATTGATGCGCGGACTGAGCTGGTCCTCGTGGCGATAGGACCGCAACTGGTCGTAACGCAGGCCATAGTTAAGTGTGAACCGGTCGAACAGCTTCCATTCGTCCTGCAGGTACAGGCTCACGGTCTGCGAATCCTTGCCGCCGTTGTCGACGATGGCGTGCGGCACATCCGAAATCTGGTTGCCTTCGTCGTCGAGGTCGAAAACCCAGGTCCGGGTCTTCGACACGCTGTGGTCGCCCGAGGCGATCAGGCCGAAACGGACGGTGTGACGATCACTCGCCGTCCACGCGCCTTCGGCCTGAAGGCCGGCGGAGCTGTCGCGCTTGTCGGCGCGCTGGGCGACGCCGTTGAAGGCCAGTTCCGGATCGATGTCGGGCGTGAAGACCAGGCGGGAGTAACGCGCGAACAGCGACACCTGGCCGGTGAAGGCGCCTTCCGTCGTCAACCATGAACCAATGGCGTAATCCGTCGTCTCGCGCTGGCGGGACTCGATGTGGTCGCTCGCAAAGTCGTCAACGCCATTGACGACGTAACCATCGCCATCGGCCGCCGAATGCAGGCCGGGCGTGTCGGGCAACTGGAAGGTCTGGTCCGACGCGCCGGCGATCAGCGACAGACGGTTGTTGTCGTCGAGCGTGTGCTCGTAATAACCGAAGCCCAGCCATTGACGCGTCCGGTCGTGCAGGGGCGTCGAAACGTCATAGGGCGCCTCGATGCCCAGTTGCGACTGCTGAACATCGAGCGAACCGAAAAAGGTGTCGTCGCCCTTCGATCCGCCGTAGTCGAGACCGGCCTGGACGTCGCCATGGCTACCGCCATACAGCGACGCCGTGCCGCCGGTCCTGAGGCCCGTACGCGTGGTCATGTTGATCACCGCTGCCGTGCGCAGGCCGTACTCGGCCGGCAAGGCGCCGGTATCCATCTCGATGCCCTGGGCGAACCTGGGACTCAGCACTTGGCCGAAGCTGGACAGGCCTTCAGGCAAAATGATGCCGTTGAGCCGGTACTGGATGTTGTTGTGGTCGCCGCGCACGTGCAACTGGCCGAAGGAATCCTGTGTCACGCCCGGCGCCTGCAGGATGACCTGGCTGAGCGCGACATTGTCGCCGCCCGGCAGGCTTTTAACCGCGTCCCGGCTCAACTGGTAGCTCGATGCACCCAGATTGGGCCGGATCGACAGCTGGGCAGCATCGAGGCGATGACCGCGAATGATCACCTCGGTGGTGCCGCCATCGTCCGGTTTGGCGGAAACGGTGACCTTGTCGGCCGGCTGGGCCTGGACAACCGATGCGATCAAGGCCGTCATCGAGACGGCGGCGAAGCCAGGGAGGCGCAGTTTCAATGTCATGGCCGGGTTCCGATCCTGTTGCGACGCGTAATTTGTTATGTAATAACATATCTGGAGTCAAGAGTGATGTTATTACATAACGTTTACGTTCGTCTCGCCGCCTTGTGAAGTCGGCGCCGCTTGCGGAATCGGCGTTCAGGTCTTACTTCTGGGTCATGAGCCATGTCTGCGAACATACGCATGCCCACGATCACGGCCTGACGCAAAAGGACCAGGCGACACGCCTGGACGAAGCCCAGGCCCTGTGCGCCGCTTCGGGCGAGCGCATGACATCGTCGCGTCTGCGCACCTACGAACTGATCCTCGAAGCCGGCGGCCCGATCAAGGCCTACGACGTCATCGATCGCTTCCATCCCGACGGCGCCGCCAAGCCGCCCACCGTCTATCGCGCGCTGAGCTTCCTCGAGCAGATGGGTCTGATCCATCGCATCGAAAGCCTCAACGCCTTCGTCGCCTGCGATGCCCATGAGCATCACCATACGGCGGGCTTCCTGCTGTGCGAATGCTGCGGCCAAAGCCAGGAAATCGCCCTGCCCGACATCGCCGGCATCGAGGCCGGCGCGGCAAGGACCGGCTTCAAGGTCAGCCACATCACCCTGGAAGCGCGCGGCCTGTGCGCCGATTGTGCGGCCGGTGATTAGGTTTTTTTAGTAAATTGGTCTTATTGACCTCGGATATGTAAGTGCCGTAGCGTCATTTTCGGCAAACGTTTGCAGTCTGGTTTTTTCCACATCCCAGGCTCACTTCCAATTCCAGATCACCCCTCTTTTGGCCAGACCAATTTCATGTCCGCTGCCACCTTACAGCCTCTTGATCCGGCCTCGCTGCGCCATATTCTGGGCATGCACGCGCAGTTCAAGGTCGGACGGCCGGGCGGCCGTCTGGCCAATCTGAGCTATATAGACCTGACCGACGTCAAGCTGGAGGGCGTCGACCTGTCCGACGCCAATCTGACCGGCGCCCGGCTCTACGGCGCCTCCCTGCGTGATTCGAATTTCAGCCGCGCCAACCTGTTCGGCTGCGACCTGCGCAATGCCGACATGCGCTTTGCCCGCCTCGATCGCGCCGACCTGCGCGGCGCCTCCCTGCGCGGCGCCAACCTGACGGCGGCCAGCCTGGCCGGCTGCGACCTGCGCGAGGGCGTGATCGCCTTCAAGGACGACCGGCAGGGCCTGCGCCTGATGAAGCACGAGAAGCGTGCCGGCGAACTCGACTACGCCGTCATGACCGGCGCCGACCTCAGCGGCGCGCGCATGAACGGCACGGCCGCGGTCGCCACCGACTTCAAGGACGCCAATCTGGCCGGCGCCATCCTGTCCGGCGCCAAGCTGCGCAACGCCAATATGAGCGGCGCCATCCTCACCGGCGCAGATTTGTCCAGCGCCGACGTCGCCGGCGCCAACCTCAGCGGCGCGGTGATGGTCGACGCCACGCTCAGTGGCTGCAACCTCCGGGAAGCCGACACCACGGGCATGCTGAACGCCCCGGTCAGCGTCTATATCGATGACCGACCGCTGGAAGAGCTGATGAACGACCACGAGCAATGGTGCCGGACGGGCGGCGCCAGGGGCGTCCGCCACAGCTTCAGCGGAGTCGATTTCCGCCTGGTGCGCAACATGCGCCGTCGCACCCTCACCACCATCGACGCCGATGGCGGCATCTTCTTCGACCTCGACATGGCAGGAGTCGAGCTACAGGCCTCGAACCTGATCGGCGCCGACCTGCGCCGCGCCAATCTCGAAGGCGCCGATCTGCGCGGCGCCAAGCTGATGGGCGCCCGGCTGACCCACGCCAACCTGTCCGGCGCCAAGCTGGGGCCGCTCGATCTCGGTGGGGGCCGCCTGCTGCGTTCGGACCTGACGCGGGCCCACCTCAGCCATGCCAATCTGCGCCAGGCCGACCTGACGCGGGCGCGGATGCTGGAGGCGGTGACTGAGCATGTCAGCGACGACGGCTGCAACTATACCCTGACCGAACGCTGAGCTTCCTGTAACGCCTCAGATCCAGCGCCGCGACCGCAGCCACCAGATCAGGCCGGCGGCGATGACGATCATGGCCGCGATCGTCCAGCCGAAGGCGGCGGGGTCCTTCAGGAACGGCATGTCGACAAAGTTCATGCCGTAGATCGAAGCGATCAGGGTCAGCGGCAGGAAGATCACCGACACCACCGAAATCAGCTTCATGACGTTGTTCTGTTCGACGCTGATCAGGCCCAGCGCGGCGTCGAGCAGGAATGACATGTTGCCGGTGATGTAGCTGGCGTGGTCGCTCAAGGACGCCACGTCCTGGCCCATGGTGCGCAGGCGGACGCGTGTGTCGCGCAACGCCCCGTCGCTCTCGCCCAGGACGGAATCGTCAAGACTGTGGGCGAAGGTGACCAGCCGCGCCAGCGACACCAGCGAATCGCGGATCTTGGCGATACTGTTCTGGGCGTTGCCGATCTCGATCAGCGCGTTTTCCAGCTTGGCTTCCCGCTTGACCCGGAAGATCGCCTTGGAAACGGCGTCGACATTGTCCTCGGTCTTTTCGATCAGGTCGGCGGTGCGGTCGATGATGACGTCGATCAGGTTCAGGAAGGTGGTCACGCCGTCGGTCGCCAGCACCGGCTGCTTTTCGATATGACCGCAGAAAATGGCGAACGAGGCCGGGTCGATATAGCGCACGGTCACCAGTCGCTTGTTGACCAGGCAGAAGGTCACCGGCCCCGACTGCAGGAAGGCATGGCCGCCGTAGAAGGCGACCTGTGCGGTCATGAAGGCCGTGCCGTTCTCGACGTAGAGGCGCGACGACGTCTCGATTTCCTCCATGTCCTCGCGCGTCGGAATCAGCACGCCAAGCTGCGCTTCGAGATGCAGTTCCTCCTCGCGCGTCGGATTGAGCAGGTCGATCCACACCGCCTTTTCGGGCAGGTCGTCGCTTTCGGGCAGAACCTTGCCGTCCTGGCAGTGGAGGGTCAGCACATCACGGCTCCGCGATAAGGGACAGGCCCGGTTTGCCATGCAAACCGGGCCTGCGCCAGAGGAAATCTTGTGGGTTGGATCAGGGACGCGCCGGCGGAACGGCGACAGTCGCCGAAGCCGGCTTGGCGTCGCTGTCGAGGCGGGCGACGATACGCGAGGCGGAAGCGCCGTCGATCCGGGCCGAAGTCTGCACCGGCTTGGCCGCCAGGAAGCCCTGGCTGTTGCCGGGCGTCAGGGCCGCCTTCAGGTCGTCGGGCAGTTCGGCCGGCGCGGCCATGGCGACCTGGGTGACAGGAGCAGCCGTCGCGGCGGCGGCCGGTACCGCGCCCTCGTCGGCATTGTCGGACTGCGCGATCAGTTCCTGCGTCTTGGGTGAGTCGTTATAGATGAAGCCCGACGTGCGATAGACCGTGGTGCCGAGATCGTTGAGCGGGCCGAACCACACCTTGACCTGCGACCAGTCGCCCTTGTCCGAGACGTCCATGACATTGACATTGGTCTCGATGCGGCCGCGGCGGCCGTTGACCGGCGACCAGTTGGCGTGAGTGACCTGGATATAGCGATCGGTGATGACCTGCGACACCACGGCGACGTGGCCCAGCTTCATGCGGCCCTGCGACGGGAAGACCAGAACGGCGCCCGGCTTGGGCGTGTGGCCTTCGTCATACTTGCCGGCGGCCTTCTCCCACCACGTCCAGGCGTCGCCGAAGATCTGCATGCCGGTGAACTGGCGCGCGAACTGGACGCATTGCAGGTAGGGGCTGGAATCCGAGGAACGGTGCGCGGTCTTGACGACCCGGGCGACGGACTTCGCCGTGGAATGGACGGGGGACTTCGCGTAAAGCGGGGTCGCTACGCCCAGGGCAAGCACGGCAAAAAGGAACGCCGACACAGGTTTTTTCACGCAACACACTCCGTGAACTGTTTCAATCCTGTATCTTTGCTACAACAGAAGAACTAAATTTCAAACCCCTTTTCGTCAAAATCCCATAAAAATTAACCGTGAAATTCGCGTGATCGCAGGTGTAATCACGAAGATTACAATTTATTTCATCGAATTTTCAATAACTTACGCGAAACCCAGCTTGGTGCGCGCCTTATGGCCAAGATTGCGGACAATGCGGCGTGCAGGGACCTCGATCAGGTGGTGGGCCAGCATCGACAGCGGCACCAGGGCCAGCAGGCCGGCCAGCCACCACAGGACCGGCAGCGGCTGGTGATCCGTGCCCAGTATGGCGTTGGCGGCCTTCAGATACACCCATTTCCACGGCACATAGATCATGTAGGTGGCGAAGCTGATCTCACCCAGATAGACCAGCACGGGGCTCGACAGGATGCCCCAACCCGGCCGGCCTGATTCGTCGCGGCCCATGCCGGCCAGCGACAGGACCAGAAGCCCGAGCGCGATGACGATCAGCAGGTCGGCGCGGGCGAAGCTGGCGGCCAGGACCACGGTCAGGCTGGCGATGGCGGCGCCCAGCGAGGCGACCTTCGTCGTGTTCACGGCACCGGCGCGCCACGCCAGGTACAGGCTGGCGCCATAAAGGAAGGTCGGCACGATGCGCAGCGCGCCCCACTGGAACGTGGCGTGGTTGAGCGAAAAGCCGGCGATCATCCGGAAGCCGGTATAGACGGCGGCCAGGACGGCGATGGCCAGCGCTACGGCGACGACCGGGCGTTTGCGCAGCGCCCAGGCCGCCATGGCGGTCAGCGGGAAGGTCAGGTAGGCGAACCACTCGGCTGAGATCGACCAGGAGGGATGGTTGAACGAAGCGGCGGGCGCCAGGCCCCACGCCTGGACCAGGAACAGGTGCGCCGGCAGGGACGCCCAGTTGCCGGCATTGGGATCAAGCTGCACCCCTTTGATGGCGGCGCCGGCGACCAGCAACAGGGTGAAGGCCAGGGTAGCGATGTGCAGCGGATAGATGCGCGCCAGGCGGTGGTTGATGAACTCGCCGTAGTTGAAGCGCCCCTCGCCGAAGCCGTCGAGATAGACATAGGACAGGATGAAGCCCGACAGGATGAAGAACAGGTCGACGCCGAGATAGCCCTTGTCGATCAGGCCAAACGAGATCGGCACGTTCAGTTCGTGAATCCAAGTGTAGAGAATGACCCAAGCGGCGGCAATGAAGCGCAAGCTGGTCAGGGGCTTGATCTGGTCCTGCATGGTCGTGTCCTCTCGCCCAGGCACAGCCCGGCGAAAATAAAGTCTGCCCCGGAATTATCCCGAAACGGGAATTCGTCCGAGGACATGCAGGATATATGCCGAAAAGACCTGATATTCCGGTTCGCCCCCGGACCTTCATGCGCCGCGGAAAGGCCGCACGACCAACCGACCCGGAATGCGCCAGCCAAGCACGAAAACAATGCCGACGATCAGGTAGAACAGGACCTCCACCAGTTCCGCCGACAGGGCAAAATTAACGCCGATGCTGAAGACAATTCCCGGCAGGGCAAGGCAAACCCTGAGCAGCATCCAGATGCCGACGCAGGTCAGTCCCGCCTGCTGCCACTCGTCATAGTCCGGGGCTGGCGAAAGGTCCGCGCCCGTCGGCAACAGATATCGCGCCAAGCGATCCGCGCACGCCCAGAGCACCAGCGGCACAACAAAGGACACACCCGCGACAAACGGTAACAGCCATACGTTGCTATCGCCGGAGCCACCGTCACGATTGAACAGCGCATTCAACGACGCGGGCAACAGACGCAGTTGCGGCGGCAAAGCCAGACAAAGTTCGGCCATGGCCGCCCATCGCACGGATACCTTGGCGAAGGAAAACGGCGTCATGACTCGCCATCGTTTATGACAGGCTTGCCGGCCCAGTCGCGCGCGGCGTTAATGCCTCGGACGATTGTATTCTGGAAAGCGATGAGCGCGATACCAAGCACAAGGAAGAAGCCAACCTGGACCGCGACCTGCCGCCAGGGATCCGGCGTATTGAACATGCCGTTTTCGGCCGTGGCGTTCATCAGCAGTGCCGGTATTGCCTTCACCAAAATCCGCAATCCGGTCACAAGCGATATCGCGCCGGCTATCGCAATGGACAAGGCTTTCCATCGGTCAGGACCTGAGTCCGAAAGCTCGACACTTTTCAACCGCCCGGCGACGCGATCGGAAATCCATCTGGAGCTGACCCAGACAACCGCTCCGGCCGCCGCATAGGCAATGGCGGCAAGGACCGACGTCGCAATACCCATCCACCCATAGTCACCCGAAGGTGCGAAGGCGCCTATCAGCGCCATGACGGCAAAGCCGAGCGCATTGCCAAGCACCAGATACAGCGCCAGCAGACGCGCAGCGACGAAGGCAACGATCCTGGCGTCCATCCCCTCCCCCTTGAGCCGGCGCTACTTCTTGACCCAGGCGCCCGAAGCATCCTGGTAATAATAGCCCGCCGGCAGGTTGGGCAGGATCGACACCGTAAAGGCCGATTGACCGGCGGCGTCGACCGAGACACCGTTCTTGGCGGCAGCCTGGGCGAAGACATCGTGGCGGCCGGCATTGATTTCATCGACGGCAGCCTTCAGCGCGGCATCGGACGACGGCGTGACGAAGCCCAGCATACCGTCCGACTGTTCGCCGACGATCCCCTGCGCCTTGGCGGCGTCGACCAGGGCCTTGGAAGCAGCGACGTCGGCGGCGGCTGGGGTGGCGATGACGGCAACGGTGGTCACGGACGCCGCGGCCAGGGCGGCGGCGGTCATCACGGCTTTGAAAACGGACATCTTTTTCATGGCGATTCCCATCATGAGTCTCAGAACAGGTTCGGATTCTGCTGGACGAGGGCCTTCACGTCCTCATCGAGCTGAACCTTCACGTTGACATCGAGCTTGGCGTAGATCGGCGCCAGGTTGACATTGACATTGACCGACGGCGTACATGCCATCAGCGGCATGGCGGCCAGTCCCGCCGCAATCCAGATAACCCTCAGCTTCATCTCGCCCTCCTCAGACGCGCGGAACCTTTCCGCGGACCATGGAACCACATATAGGCTGAACCGTGGCTGAACGGGAAGAGGCTATTTTGGGGGAAGGCCGCGGGCCCAAACGGCGGGATTTTCCCGCGCCGCGCGAACCGGGCGCCTTACTGGCCCTTGCCGGCGGCGGCCAGGCCGCTGAACACGTCGTTGAGATTGACCGGCACGTCGAGGTACAACTCGACCGGCGTGCCGGACGGCAGCTTAATCGGCTTCTGCATCCACTTGCCGCTGATATAGTCGAACAGGCTGATCGTCGCCTTCTGCTTCTGCGGCGGGTCGAAGTGGCCCTTGATGTGGAAGTTGAGGTCGACCGCGCCGCTGTCGAGCGAATTGATCTTGGCGTCGATCTGGTCGTAGTGCAGGTGCTCCATGGCCTGGTAGGCCAGGTCCTCGAACGGATTGAAGGCCGGCTCGACGGCGGCGGGCGCGGCCTTGGTGTCAGGGCTCGATACCGAACCGGTCGCCTGCACATCGCTGACCGAGGCGCGCTTGATCGAGATTTCACCCGAGGCGTCCGACGCCATGAAGCCTTGGACGAAGCCGACACGGCCGTTCGCTACCGAAAACGGCAGCTTGCCCGACAAGGTGCCCTGGAAAGTCATGCTTTGGCCCAGGTTGGTGGCGGCGATGATCTTGCCGAAGTCGAGGCCGTCGAAGGTGACCGTGCCCGAAATCGGCGACTTGCCGTCGAACGGCACGGTCATAGGCTGCAGCAGAACCGGACCGCCCGGCGTGGTGACGTCGGCCTGCTCGACCGCGATATGGTCGCCCAGGAACTGGAAGCGCATCTCCAGGTTGGTCAGCGGCACGCCGACCTGCATGCTGCTGAGCGTGATCTGCTGGTGCGGATCGCTGAGCAGCGGCGACAGCGACGTGAAGACGATCTTGCCGTTCAGCCCCTGCGACACGCCGGTCGCGCCGGTGAAGTTCAACCCATCCAGCGTCAGCACGCCCGAGCTTGACGAGGTGTCCTTGTCGAAGGCGAAGCCGCCGGTGAAACGGGCCTTGCCGCTGACATCCTTGCTCAGGATCGCCGCCACGGTCGGCGTCAGCTGCACCGGCTGCAGGCCGCCGTGCGCGAACGTCAGGTAGTCGCGCGTGTCGACATTCAGCGTGCCCCTGCCGCTGACCGGATCGGCGTCGAGCGCGATGTCGGCGACCGACGCGGCCTTGGCCGCAGGCGTCTTCGCCGCTGCCACGAAGCGGCCGGTCATAGCGCGCGCGTCCTGCGTCAGCGTGCCGGTGACGGACAAGGGATTGAAACGCGTCTGGCCGGCCGGCGAAGCGTCGGTGATGGCGGCGGCGGCGACCGTGGCCTTGAGGCCGGTGACCGCGCTGCCCGGGATCGAAAAAGCTTGGAACGTCCCTTCGCTGCCCGTGACGGCGACCAGTTCGTTGGGCGCATCGAGCGAAAGGCCGTGGAAGGCGCCGTCGACGCGGAAGCCGGACGGGCCGCTGACCAGGAAAACATCGCCGGCCTGGCTGATCGTGCCCTTGAGGCCGGTCAGGTGATCGCCGATTTCAGCCGCGCCGGCGGTAAAGGTAGCGGGCTCGTCCAGCGTGGCGCTCAAATCGCCCGAGGACGCCAGTGTAAAGTGGCCGTGGCCGGCAACGGTCACGTCCGACACAGGCACGGCGTTGAAGTCGGCCGTCAAGGCATAAGCGCCGCCGGGATTGCCACCGCGGTCGAAGCCGAAACCGCTGATATCCAGTCTGACCTGCGGCAGGTCGGGGCCGTCGAGGGCCAGGCCGAAGCCGCCCGGCGCGCGACTGGACAACAGCGGCTGACCGCTCAGCGGCGTGACCGTCGCCTTGCCGCCACCGTCGAGGCCGATCACGATCGGCGCCTTTGTGCGAATGTCGATCTGCGGCGGCGCGGCGCCGGCCGAGTTGACGCTGATCGCCAGCCCGCTGGCGCGCAGGGAAAAACGGTCGAGCGCACGGTCGAGCGCGACGATGGAATCCGGGCCGGGCGGTGGAGGCACGGGCACGCCCGGCGCCGGCGGCCTTTTCGCCAGTTCGGCGGCGGCTTCGGCCTGCCCCCTGGCAATGGCGTCGAGGCCTTTGTACTGTCCGTTGCCGCTGACATCGCTGGCCAGGGTCACGCCCCACTGGCCCGAGGCAGTATCGCTGTGGGCAACGCCATTGAGGCTGGCGGTCAAGCCATCGAGCATGATATCGCCGCTGGCGACATGGCCGGCATCGAGCGCGCCCTTGAAACTGGCGTTCAGGCCGTTGCCGTCGTCGTTGATCGCCAGATCGTCGAGCTTGAGGTGCGCGTTGTTCGCCGTCGCATCGCCCTGACGCAGCGAGACAAGATCGGCTGTCGCCGGTCCGTCGAGACCGAAAGTCAGGCCCTTGGCGTCCAGCGCGCCATTGAGTGCCGCGGCCGGCGCGTCGAGGCTGAGCCCAGTCGCGTCGACACCGCTGGCGGTCAGACCACCGGCCTGCGATTGCAGCCGCGCCTTGCCGGTGAAGCTTTCGCCCTTGTCGGCGATCCTCATCGTACCGTCGAGCGCCAGGACGGAATCCAGCGCCGTGACGCGGGCGCCACCACCGTCAACTTCCGACGCCTTGAGGCCGAACGTGCCCTGCGCCGCACCACTGAAAGCGTCGGCAAAGGCCTTGGAATTGCGATAGGGCAGACGGGCATCGGCGTTCAGCGTGACACCTTGCAGATGCAGGTTGCGACGCGTGGCGTCGACATCCTCGACCGGCGATGCGTCACCGAGATCGAGGCTGGACGCGGCCAGGCTGGCATGGACAGCCAGTTGGTCGCCATAGGCCTCGCTGTGAACCGTGCGGGCGTCGATATCGGCACCTGAAACGTCGCCCTGGCCCAAGGCGCCGGACAGGTGCGTCGCCGGAACCTTTAGCGTCAGCAGGCTCAGCCGGCCGTCGGTCAGCGTCAGGCCGCCCGTGGCGCGAATCTGGCCGTAGTCGCTGAGCAGTCGCACGGCCGCGTCATCGACGACCACCGATTCCGGCGGCGGCGCGTTCGACGGCGGCGCGTTGAGGCTGTCGTGCACCAGCTTGTTGAGCGAACCGAAATCGAGCTGCCCGCCTTTCAGAGCGACCGTGATCGACGGATGGCTGAGGTGCAAGGTGCGGATGCGCGCCAGCGGCTGGCCGGCATTGAAGAAGTTGAGGCTGTAATCAGTCTCGAAGCTGTCGATGCTGACTTCGGGATTGGCGGCGTCGCCGATGACGATGTGGCCCTTGAGGTGGCTCAGCGACAGCTGGTCGAATTTTAGCCGGGCATGGACACCCTGCCCGCTCAGCCAGTTCTGCACCAGTTCGGCGGCGATCTCCTTGCGCGCGGCCACGGTGACGATGCCGACCGCCGCCACGCCCCACAGGGTCAGCCACAGCCAGCTCGATGCCTTGATGCCCGGCTTCTTCGGCGGCTTTGGCCCTCCACGTCCGGGCAACCCGATGCCGTCGCCCAGGTCGCCGGGTTCGTTGACCGTATGCGAGAAGCTGTCGCCGGTGTTCATATGCACCGGGAACCACAGGGCCTCGTCGTCGGTGAGGGCGGGTGCGTCGGTCATGCGGGCGGGAACGGGGCTTCTGCGCGGGTCATGGGTTCAGCCGGAGAGTATCACCGAAACTTGTTAAAAATTGTGGACACATTTGCTTTTCTTTTTAAGCATGTTTTTCACCACCGCCACAATCGCCCCGATGCCGCTTTCGGCTGGTGTTTCAGATCGCAACAGGCAATTCGCGGCGTTTTCTCATTTTTTATGAAACCTTTATGAAGGCAACATCGAAAACACGCCGCCGCGCGATTAATGCGTTTACGCCTTGTTAACCTATTTTAAGGCCGATCTTAACCTTAACAGGCTAAAAAGCGCGCGGAATTGCGGTCTTTCGGGGCTGAAAATTCGCCTCATTTTGGCCTTAATCCGGCGTCAGCAGGGCCTTTCGCTGTTTCAAGACTCAGGCCATGGTGCCTGCAAACTCGCCGGAAGCGCCCTTTGAAAAGGGGCATTGCCGGAACAAAAAACCGCCTCTCCACGTCTGCAGGACCTGTTCAAGCGCCCCATGGCCCAACACGACCCCCGCCGCCAGCCTGTCCGTGTGACGCCGATGATCTTCGCATCGGCGACGGCGCTGACCGTGGGCACGCTGCTGTGGCGCGTCCTGCAACCCCTGCCGGGCCTGGCCCAGCCGATGGATCCCGCCGCCGCCATGGCGCTGGAAACCGAAGCCTATGCCGAGGCGGCAGCGCGTCCCGGCTATGCCCAGCCGGTCGACGTGCCGATTTCCATGAAGGACGGCGAGACCCTGGCCGACGCCGTCATCCGCGCCGGCGTCGCCCCTGGCGAGGCACGGGCCGCCGTCAACCTGTTGTCGCAGGCCTACAATGTCACGACACTGAAGACCGGCCTCACCCTGGAAGCCGCCATCGCGCGGCCGACCGACGGCGCCGACCAGCCGGCGCAGCTGCTGGGCCTGACCCTGCGCACCGGCCCGGCCAAGCAGTTGACCCTGACCACCGCGCTCGACGGTTCGATGCGCCTGCGCGCGCTGGAGGAATCGGTGCGCGACGAACGCCGCGTCGCCATCGGCACCATCGACGGCTCGCTGTTCACCTCGGCGGCCGCGCTCGGCGCCACGCCGTCCCTGACCGCCCAGGTGGTCCAGCTGTTCGCCCACAAGCTCGACTTCGAACGCGACATCCAGTCGGGCGACACCTTCAAGCTGGTCTTCGACCGCAAGGTGACCGAAAGCGGCCGCACGGTCGAGGCCGGCAACCTGCTCTATGCCGAGATACAAGCCAAGAACGGCATAGATCGTTTCTATTCCTACCAGCCCAAGGGCGGCGGCGATGTCGAGTATTTCGACGAGAATGGCAAGAACATCAAGGGCTTCCTGATGGCGACGCCGGTCTATGGCGCGCGCGTCTCGTCGGGCTACGGCATGCGCTTCCACCCGATCCTGGGCTTCATGAAAATGCACACCGGCATCGACTTCGCCGCGCCGATCGGTACCCCGATCCTGGCCGCCGGCGACGGTGTCGTGGTCGATGCCAAGTGGTGGGGCGGCTACGGCCGCTGGGTGCGCATCGCCCACTCCAAGGACTGGGATACCGGCTACGGCCACATGTCGGCCATCGCCGTGACGCCGGGTCAGCACGTTACCCAGGGCCAGGTGATCGGCTATGTCGGCACCACCGGCCGCTCGACCGGCCCGCACCTGCACTTCGAGGTCTGGCATGACGGCACGCCGATCGATCCGAAAAGCGCCAACGTACCGGAAAGCAACATGCTGCAGGGCGCCGACCTGATCGCCTTCCGTGCCCGCAAGCGCGAGATCGACACCATGATCGCCATGGCCGACGTTCAACGCACCGACGACAATACCGGCAACGAAACCCTGGCCATGAACGCCGGCGCCTATCATTTCGAGGACGAGGACGCCACGACGCGTCCGACCGCCCTGGCCGCTACCGAGGCGACGCCGATCCGCACCAACAGCCTGACCCCGCTGCGGCCGGCTTTGTCCACCACCCGCGGCATGAAGTAAAACTCCGGTATTTGGCCGCCTGGCACGTTGGCATCGCTCGGCCGTATCGACATACAGCCGTAGCTCGCCGTCGGCTATTTGACTCAAATCTCGAAGTTTTAACCCCGGCGCGTCTCAAAAGAGTCTCGGGAAAATCTCCAGCCCTTGAGTCGAATGGCAGGAGGCTAGCGCAATACCTGCAAGCGACGCCGACGCTCCCGTCGGCCAAGGATGGAGATTTTCCGCTATTCGAGCTTGTCGGCCTTGAAGAGCGCCGGGAAAAGCCTGATCCAGGCGCCGGTGACGATCAGCGAGCCGATACCGCCGAAAAGGGCCGCGCCGATGGGGCCGAGGATCCTCGCCGCGACGCCGCTTTCAAATTCGCCCAGTTCGTTCGATGCGCCGATGAACAGGTAGGACACCGAACCCACCCGGCCGCGCATGGCGTCCGGCGTCACGATCTGCACCAGTGTGCCGCGGACATAGACGCTGATCATGTCGGCGGCGCCGAGCACGATCATCGCCGCGATCGACAACCACACCAGCTTCGACACGCCGAAGACGATCGTCATGACGCCGAACACCGCCACGCCACTATACATCCACGGGCCGGCATGGCGGCGGATCGGCTTGGCCGACAAGTAGAGCGACATCAGGAGCGCACCGATACCCGGCGAGGCGCGCAGGAGGCCGAACATCTGCGGGCCGGCCTGCAGGATATCCTTGATGAAGATCGGCATCAGCGCGGTAGCACCGCCTAACAGCACGGCGAACAGGTCGAGCGAAATGGCGCCAAGGACGACCTTGTTCGACCAGATATAGGCCGCGCCTTCCCTGACCATCTGGGTCTTGGAGACCGATGGCGCGTCAGGCGAAGTCGGCGTCCGGATCGTGAAGACGAAGACGGCCGCGATCAGGGTCAGGACGGCGCAGAAGGCATAGGCGAAGCGCGGCGAATAGCCGACGAGAAAACCGCCGAGCGCCGGGCCGACGATCAGGCCGGTCTGGAAGGCGGTCGAATTGACAGCAATGGCCTTGGGCAGGATCGACTTCGGCACCAGCATGGGCGCGATGGCGGAACTGGCCGGCGCCGAAAAGGCACGGAAGGCGCCAAGGATGGCGCCGAGCGCAAACAGGCCCCAGATCGGTGGATTGTCGATGAACGAATAGCCAAGGAAGGCCAACGAAAGCAGGAACTGGCCGACCATGACAACCGTCACGATCAGCTTGCGATCGAAGCGGTCGGCGACGATGCCGGCCGGCAGGGTGAAGGCGAAGAGTGTCAGGAACTGCGACAGGCCCATCAGGCCGACGAACAGCGCCGATTGCCGGATATCGGTCGTCTGGCGAGCCAGGCCATAGACCTGCCAGGCAATGGCCGCGCTCTGGGCCGAGGTGCCGAGCACGCCGCACATCCGCGTCAGCCAGAAGGCGCGAAAATCGGGGATCTGCAGCGGATGGCGGTTGTCGTCCTGCTCGGGCGGCAGGTTGATGGCGGGAGAGGTCACGGGCGCGCCTTGCACACAATAATGAGGTACAGACTATTTGAGTCTTTTCGCGAAGTCTAAGACCCCTTACAGGAACCGGCATGTCCGATCACGCACATTCTTCGCCCGGCGCGCTTGACGTCGTCGCCCTGACCCAGGCGCTGATCCGCCGACCGTCGGTAACGCCCGACAACGCCGGTGCCATGGACGTGGTGCACAGGACGCTGGAGGCCCTGGGCTTCACCTGCCATCGCCTGAGGTTCGGCACCATTGAGAACCTCTATGCCCGGCGCGGCACGACGGCGCCCAATCTCTGCTTCGCCGGCCACACCGATGTCGTGCCCGGCGGCGTGCGCAGCCTGTGGCGTTATGATCCCTTCGGCGCTGAAATCCACGATGGCGCGCTGATCGGGCGCGGCGCGGTCGATATGAAGGGCGGGATCGCGGCCTGGATCGCGGCGGTGTCGCGCCTGAACAACCTACCGGGCAGCCTGTCTTTCCTGATCACCGGCGACGAGGAAGGCGAGGCGGTCGACGGCACACGGCGCGTCATCGACTGGCTTGAGGAACGCGGCGAAACCATCGACCACTGCATCGTCGGCGAACCGTCGTCGTCGGAACGCCTGGGCGACATGATCAAGGTCGGGCGGCGCGGCTCGATCAACGCCACCTTCACCGTGACGGGCAAACAGGGTCACGTCGCCTACCCGCGGCGCGCGCTCAATCCACTGCCGGTCCTGGTCGATCTGCTGGCGCGGCTGGGCGAGCGCGTGCTGGACGACGGCTACGACCAGTTTCCGCCGTCGAACCTGGAAATCACCACCATCGACACCGGCAACACGGCGACCAATGTCATCCCGCAATCGGCCACGGCGCGGATCAATATCCGCTTCAATCCGGCCCACAGCGGCGTCCTTCTGCAAAAATGGATGGAGGCCATGGCGGCCGACGCCGCCCGCGCCTCCGGCACCCATGTCGATGTCAGGACCAGTATTTCGGGTGAGGCCTTCCTGACCGAATCGGGTCCCTTCGTCGACCTGATCGCCGATGTCATCCGCGACCGGCTGGGTCTGGAAACAGACCGTTCGACGACCGGCGGCACCTCGGACGCGCGCTTCATCCGCCGGCTGTGCCCAGTGGTCGAATTCGGCCTGGTCGGCCAGACCATGCACCAGATCAATGAATGCGTGCCGGTTCTGGAATTGCAGGCCCTGACCGATGCCTACTCGGCTTTGATCGAGGCGTACTTTTCGAAATTCGGCTCATCCTCGTAGGTGACGTGCGTCAGATAGAGGCCGTGCGCCGGCGCGACCTGGCCGCAGGCGGCGCGGTCGGCGGCCGCCAGCGCCCGGGCGGCATAATCGGCATCGAAGCGCCCCGAGCCGATATCGGCCAGGGTACCGGTCATCGACCGCACCTGGCGATGCAGGAAGGAACGCGCGGCGAAAACCAGGTGGATTTCGTCACCGAAGCGTTTGACGCGGGCGATGTCCAGCGTCTTGACCGGCGACTTCGCCTGGCAACCGATAAAGCGAAAGGTGGTGAAGTCGTGGTTGCCGACCAGATCGCGCGCCGCCCTGGCCATGACATCGGCATCCAGCGGTTTCTTGACATGCCAGACGCGGCCCTGGTCGAGCGCCGGCGGCGAACGCCGGTTGAGGATGCGGTAAAGATACATCCGTCCCGTCGCCGAGAAGCGCGCCGAAAAGTCGTCGTCGGCAATGGCGGCGTCGAGCACCGAAATCGGCTCGGGCAGCAGAAACGCGTTCATGGCGTCGCGCACGACCGCGGGCCTGAAAGTCTTGTCGAGATCGAAGGTCACCACCGCGCCAGTGGCATGGACGCCGGTGTCGGTGCGGCCGGCCGTGGTGATGCGCAGGGTTTCGCCGCTGAACTTCAGGATGGCGGCCTCAAGCGAGGTTTGCACGCTCGGCAGGTCGCCCTGCGCCTGGAAGCCGTTGTAGGGGCGGCCATCATATTCGACCAGGAGGCGGTAGCGCGGCATTATACTCCCCCACTTGTGGAGGAGGTGGATTTTGCGAGCTTGCTCGCAAAAGACGGAGGGGGGCCTTTGCCCGTCATTGAAACCGGTCGCCCGGATGCAGGTCGGTGCCGTTGAGGAAGTCCCACGCGTCCTGGGCCGTCTTGCCTTCGCGCTGCAGGCGTAGCACCTGGACGACGCCGTCGCCGGTGGCGATCTTCAGCCCGCCGAGCAGGAGCGTGCCCGGCGTTTCAGCTGAATTTTCATCGGTCAGGCGCGACATCAGGATCTTGACGCGCTGCTCGCCCTTGCCGGTCACCATGGTCGTCCACGCGCCCGGAAACGGCGACAGGCCGCGAATGTGGCAATCCAGTTCACGGGCCGGCCGCGACCAGTCGATACGCGCCTCTTCCGGTGTAATCTTGCGGGCATAGGTCGGTTCGCCCACCTGTTGCTGCTCGACCGCCCCGCCGCGCTCGATCGCCGC
>OUNJ010001899.1_pt3 | contig 41104 bp, 44 predicted proteins | sample 1755361 | NCBI WGS metagenome assembly OUNJ01 (sample SAMEA3914825, study PRJEB12502) | metagenome | biome: forest; material: soil | place: USA | collected 2012-03-12 | depth 0.1 m
TACGAAGGCCGCCCGGGCGGTTACGTGCGCGTGCTGAAGGCAGGCTTCCGCTACGGCGATGCCACCCCGATGGCGATCATCGAGTTCGTTGACCGCGACGAGTCCGCTCGCGGCCAGGATTCGGGCCCGAAAGAAGTTACGGGCGAAGAGGCTGTTGCTTAAGCAACGCTTCCCGCAAAGGAATAGAAAAGGCCACCTTCGGGTGGCCTTTTTTGTTTTTGGCACTACATTGAACCCATGGCCAAGAAACAACCTCAGGATTCCCTGTTCGGCAGCGCGATCGAAGCGCCGCTGGCAGAGCAACTGCGCCCGCGTAACCTCGATGAGGTGATGGGGCAGGAGCATCTGACCGGTGCCGATGGCGTGCTGCGGCGGATGGTGGAGAGTAAGAAGCTGCAGTCCATTATTCTGTGGGGGCCGCCCGGTTGCGGCAAGACGACTCTAGCGCGCATGCTGGCCGATGAGGCAGGCTATGTGCTGCAACAAGTGTCGGCGGTGGCATCTGGCGTGGCGGATCTGAAGATGCATTTCGAGGCGGCGCGCGAGCGGGCGATGATGGGCCAACGCACCGTGCTGTTCGTGGATGAGATCCATCGCTTCAACCGCGCGCAGCAGGATGTGCTGCTGCCGGTGATGGAGGATGGCACCGTGACGCTGATCGGTGCGACGACGGAAAACCCATCTTTTGAGTTGAACTCCGCCGTGCTGTCGCGGGCGCGCGTGCTGGTGCTGAACCGGCTGTCACCCGCAGCGCTGGAGGCGTTGATCGTGCGTGCAGAAAAACTGGTGGGCAAGAAAGTGCCGGTGACGGATGAGGCGCGCGATACGCTATTCGCCATGGCGGATGGTGATGGCCGCTACCTGTTATCGATGCTGGAATTTATCTGGGATGCTGCACCCAAGGCACCGCTCGATGCGGCTGGGTTGGGCAAATTACTGCAGCAACGCCCCCCGGTTTACGACAAGGCGCAGGAGTCGCATTACAACTTGATTTCGGCGCTGCATAAATCGCTGCGCGGGTCGGATGTGCAGGCGGCGCTTTACTGGTTCGCGCGTATGTTGGCTGGTGGGGAAGACCCGCTTTATATTGCGCGCCGGCTGATCCGCTTTGCGTCGGAAGATATCGGCATGGCCGATCCGCAGGCGCTGGTGCAGGCGATCGCGGCGCGGCAAGCCTATGAGATGCTGGGCTCGCCCGAGGGGGAGCTGATGATCGCGCAGTCGGTGGTGTACCTGGCCACCGCGCCGAAATCGAACGCGCAATATGCTGCATTCGGTGCAGCAAAACGTGCAGCAAAATTGCATGGCTCGCTGATGCCGCCGAAACATATCCTCAACGCGCCGACCAAGCTGATGAAGGAACTCGGCTATGGGAAGGATTATGATTATGATCATCATGCCGAGGATGCGTTCTCGGGCCAGAATTACTTCCCGGATGAGATGCCGCGCGAGACGTATTATTCTCCCGTCGAACGCGGTTTCGAACGCGAGATCGGCAAGCGGCTGGAGTATTGGGATAAGCTGCGCGCTAAGCGGCAGGAATCAGGCGAATAGGCTGCGGCCCAGCGCCAGCCCGGCGAACACGGCAGCAATGGTGCCTACCAGCGAGGCGGCGCTATAGCCCAGCATCGCCATCTGCTCGCCGCGGTTCCATAGCAGTGCAGCATCCAGCGAGAAGGCGGAGAAGGTGGTGAAGCCGCCCAGCACGCCGGTGGTGAGGAACAGGCGCAGCGGCTGCGAGCTATCCTCGCCGCGGAAGGCAAACCAGGAGGTGAGCAGGCCCATCACGAAGCAGCCGAGGATGTTGATGGCCAATGTGCCCAGCGGGTAGTCCGGCGAATAGAGCAAGGCGAGGCGGTTGACGCCATGACGCAATGCTGCGCCGAACCCGCCGCCGAAGAACACCAGAATGAAGCCCATAAACATCGACATGGGGCCAGCATACGCAGTGGGCAGCCGTTGCGTCAAGGTTTAGGCTGTGGCATATAACGGACATGAACCCATTGATGGTAGTCAACCTCTCCTCCATTCTCCTCGTCGCTGTCGGTGGGGCGTTCGGTTGCGTTGGACGGTTTTTAATCATCCGGCAGGTCATTAAGCTGAACCCGACGGTCTTTCCGTTGGGCACGATGGTAGTGAATATTTTTGGTTCGCTGCTGGTGGGTTATATTCTGGGCCGCTACGGCACCCAGCATTCAACGCGGATCTTTTTCGTCAATGGCATGGCGGGCGGGTTCACCACCTTCTCGGCCTTCTCATGGGATGCGATGCAACTGCTGCATCGCGGACAACATGTGCTGGCTGCCGTTTATATTATTGCCAGCGTTGCCCTCGCGCTGGCCTGTGTCATTCTGGGCTGGAAGTTGGCGCAATAATGGAAAAACGAACGTACAAAGTGCATCATGAAGACGAGGGCAGCCGCATCGATCGCTGGTGTCAGCGTGTGCTGGGCAAGGCGCCTAATTCCGTCTATCAGAAAGCGATGCGCAAGGGGCTGATCCGCCTGCAGGGCAAGAAGGTGGAAGCTTCCACCCGCGTCTCGCGCGACCAGACCGTGGAGGTGCGCGGCGACCTGGGCCTGACGCATGAGGAGCACCACGTGCATGCCAAGCCGAAAAAGCAGCTGGAGATGACCGATGCGCTGGCCGAGGAAGCGCGCGGCTGGGTGATTCACAAGGATCGTGATATCCTGATCATCAACAAGCCGCATGGGCTGGCGGTGCAGGGCGGCAGCAAGCAGGTGAAGCATCTCGATGCGCTGCTGCCGGCATTGCAGTTCGAAGCGCGCGACGTGCCGCGGCTGGTGCACCGGCTGGATAAGGATACGAGTGGCGTGCTGGTGCTGGCGCGCAACCTTAAAGCGGCCAGCGAACTGCAGCGGGCATTTGCCAATAAGAAGCTGCAGAAAATCTACCTGGCGCTTGTTGTCGGCCAGCCGCAGCCTTATGAGGGCGAAATTGTTTCCAATATGGAAAAGGAAGCGCGTGGCGAGCATTCGCGCGAGCTGGTGCGCAGCGTGGAAGAAGACGGCAAGCGCGCCGTGACGCGCTATCGTACCATCGAGTCGCTGGCGGGCAAATTGTCGCTGGTCGAGCTCGAGCCGGTGACGGGCCGCACCCACCAGCTGCGTGTGCATATGGCGGAGCTGGAATGCCCCATCCTGGGGGACGGCAAATACGGCGGCAAGCATGCGCATGTGCGCGGCACGGTGCAGCTTTCCGGCAAGCTGCACCTGCATGCCTGGCAGCTGCATCTGCCCGCCATGTTCGGCGAACGTCCGCGCGTTTTTGCCGCAGCATTGCCGCAGCATTTTTCCGAGAGCCTGGAGCAATTGGGGCTTGAACTGCCATGAATTGGCGCAGCATGCTGCTGGTGCTTTCGGCGCTGGCCGCGGCCATGCTGGTGACGTTGCCGCTGATCAAACCCAACTTTCTTGTCGGGGTGATTTACCTTGCGGCACACCTGGCTGACACCATGTTCCATGAATGTGGCCATGCCATCTTTGCCTGGACGATGGGGCACCCCGCCATTCCCAGCATCCTGACGCTGGTTGGCAGCGGTCAGGCCAGCGGCGTAGCGCTGATGTTCGACCATAGCTGGATCGCGCAGATCTGCGCCTGGGCGGCGATGGCCTATGGCTGCTGGCGGCTGTGGCAGGGTGAATCGCGGCTGCTGGCGATGCTGGCGGCTGCCGTGTCGCTGGCGCTTTTCGCGCTGTCCTTCTGGTACCACAATCCGGTTATCTGGCTTTATATGGGCCATGGCAGTTCGCTGCTGATGGGCGGGTTTTTTCTCTATCGCGGCCTGCTCGACCTTTCCGCGCGCTCGGCGTTCGAGCGGTGGCTGAACCTATTTCTCGGCCTGTTCTTGCTGCTCGATAACGGCCGCTTCGCCTGGCGGCTCGCCTTCGATGACGATGCGCGCGACGATTATAGTTCCATCACCCTCTTCGGCGCCAGCCACCATGATTTCATGGCGATGAGCGATGAGTGGTTCCGCCTCAGCGTGAAAGGCATCGCGCAGTTCACCGTGGGCTATGCCATCGCCATCGTGCTGGTGACGCTGGCGCTTGCCTATCTACGCCGCAACGATTACGAGGCGTGACATGGTTGGCATGAGCAAAGCGAAAGCGGAAAACAAATCCCTTCCCAAACGGTTTTTTGAACGGGCGACGTTCGAGCCGGTGACGGAGGGATATGCGATTGCGTTGGATGGCAAGCAGCTCAAAACCCAGGGGCGGCATCCGTTGGTGATGGCGGATGCGCGGCTGGCCGAGGCGGTGGCGGCCGAGTGGCAGGCGCAGCAAACCCATATCGACCCGGACCAGATGCCGCTGACGCGTCTCGTCAACCTCACCATCGACCGGGCGGAGATGGAACGCGAGGCCTATATTGCCAACATCGTTGCCTATGCCGGCACCGACCTGCTCTGCTACCGCGACCCGCTACTGGCCGAGCGGCAGGGCACGTTGTTCGACCCCGTGCTGCAATGGGCGGGGCATGCCCACAGCATCCACCTCGCCACCACCGAAAGCGTCATGCCCATCGCCCAGCCGCAGGCCTCGCTCGAGGCGCTGGCCCGGCTGCTGGCCACGGCCAGCAACGCCGAAATCACCGGCCTCGCCATGATGGTGCCGCTGCTGGGCTCGGCCATTCTCGGCATCGCGGTGTGGCAGGGGGAGCTATCGGCCGAAGCAGCCATGGCAATGGCGAGGCTGGATGAAACCATCCAGGCCGAGAAGTGGGGTAGGGATGCCGAGGCGGAAGCGATGTGGGAACATAAGCAAAAAGACATCGCCGCCGCCGCATTTTTCTTGACATCTAAGGTGCTGTAAGAAAACAAAATAAGTAGCAATGTCGGCCTTGTCCCCATGGTTACAAATTGGTACTTTGCGGCAGTGCGGGAAGTGTGCTACACCGCCGGCTTCGTTCAATAACAAACAGGCAGATAATGAGCGCCGTGACGATCGTTAAGGAACTGGAACTCAAGCGCGAAGCCGCGCGAGTCGGTGGGGGCCAGGCCCGCATCCATACCCAGCATGAAAAAGGCAAACTGACAGCGCGCGAGCGGCTGGAAGTGCTGCTCGACCCCGATAGTTTCGAAGAATATGACATGTTCGTCGAGCATCGCTGCGTCAATTTCGACATGAGCGGCAAGAAGGTGCCGGGCGATGGGGTGGTGACCGGCCAGGGCACTATCAACGGCCGTCTGGTATTTGTTTATTCGCAGGATTTCACCGTGCTGGGTGGCTCGCTTTCCGAGACCAACGCGCGCAAGATCTGCAAGGTGCAGGACATGGCGATGAAGATGGGCGCGCCCATCATCGGCCTGAACGATTCCGGCGGCGCCCGCATTCAGGAAGGCGTGGATTCGCTGGCCGGCTTCGCCGAGATTTTCCAGCGTAACGTGCTCTCCAGCGGCGTGATTCCGCAGATTTCGGTGATCATGGGGCCCTGTGCCGGCGGCGCGGTTTATTCCCCGGCGTTGACGGATTTCACCATCATGGTGCGCGGTTCGAGCTATATGTTCGTGACCGGGCCGGATGTGGTAAAGACCGTAACGCACGAGGAAGTGAGCCAGGAAGACCTGGGCGGTGCCGATGTACACGGCAAGCATACCGGCGTGGCCGATATGGTCTATGACAACGATATCGAAGCGCTGCTGCAAGTGCGCCGTCTGGTGACTTTCCTGCCGCTGAGCAACCGAGAAAAACCGCCCGTGCGGCCGACGGAAGACCCGGCCGACCGCGTGGAAATGGCCCTGAACTCTGTGGTGCCCGACAATGCCAACAAGCCGTATGACATGTTCGACGTGCTGAAGCGCGTGGTGGATGAGGAAGATTTCTTCGAGGTGAACCCTGAGTTCGCCAAGAACATCATCGTCGGTTTCGGCCGTATGGAAGGCCACACCGTGGGGTTCGTTGCCAACCAGCCGATGGAACTGGCCGGCTGCCTGGATATCGATGCCTCGCGCAAGGCCGCACGTTTTGTGCGCTTCTGCGATGCGTTCGGCATTCCGATCGTGACGTTTGTCGATGTGCCGGGCTTCCTGCCGGGCACCTCGCAAGAGCATAACGGCGTGATCCGCCATGGCGCCAAGCTGCTTTATGCCTATGCCGAGGCCACCGTGCCGAAAATCACCGTCATTACCCGCAAGGCCTATGGCGGTGCTTATATCGTGATGGGCAGCAAGCACCTGCGCAACGACATCAACTATGCTTGGCCCTCCGCCGAGATCGCGGTGATGGGGCCGGCCGGCGCCGTGGAAATCCTGTTCAAGGGCAAGCTGAAGGGGCAGGAGGAAATCGACGCGGCGGTGGAAAGCTACCGCGATAATTTCGCCTCGCCTTTTGCTGCAGCATCGCGCGGTTATCTCGATGATGTGATCCGTCCGCAAAATACCCGTTGGCGCGTGTGCCGTGCCCTGGCCACGCTGCGCAGCAAATCGATCGAGAACCCCAAAAAACGCCACGACAACCTTCCGCTCTAGGAGAACGACATGACCTGGCTTGACGCTGCTGCCCTTGAGAAAGACTGGAAAGAAAACCCGCGCTGGAAGGGTGTCACCCGCCCCTATTCGGGTGCCGATGTGGTGAAGCTGCGCGGCTCGCTGCCGATCGAACATTCGATCGCCAAGCACACGTCGCAGAAGCTGTGGAATTATTTTTCCAGCGAGCCCTATGTCAACGCGCTGGGTGCGCTGACGGGCAACCAGGCGATGCAGCAGGTGCGCGCCGGGCTGAAGGCCATTTACCTCTCGGGTTGGCAGGTAGCTGCCGATGCCAACCTCGCCGGGCAGATGTATCCCGACCAGTCGCTCTACCCGTTCGATTCGGTGCCCAGCGTGGTGCGCCGTATCAATGCGACGCTGAAGCGTGCGGACGAGATTGAAACCTCGGAAGGCAAGAAGTCGGTCGACTGGTTTCAGCCCATCGTGGCGGATGCCGAGGCCGGCTTCGGTGGCAACCTCAATGCCTTCGAACTGCAGAAGATGATGATCGATGCCGGCGCCGCCGGGTCGCATTGGGAAGACCAGCTGTCCAGCGCCAAGAAATGCGGTCATATGGGCGGCAAGGTGCTGGTGCCGATCCGCGAGCATATCGAGAAGCTGGTGGCGGCGCGTCTGGCGTCCGACACGTGCGGCGTGCCGAGCGTGATCATTGCCCGCACCGATGCGAACGGTTCCTACCTGCTGACCTCGGATGTGGATGAGCGCGACCAGAAGTTCGTCAAGCCCGGCCGCACTTCGGAAGGCTTCTTCAACTATGATGGCGGTATCGATGCGGCCATCAACCGCGGCATCGCCTTCGCGCCGTATGCCGACCTCGTCTGGTGCGAAACCAGCACGCCGGACCTGGCCGAGGCCAGGAAATTCGCCGAGGCGGTGCATGCGAAATATCCGGGCAAATACCTGGCCTATAACTGCTCGCCCTCGTTCAACTGGAAGAAGCATCTCGACGATGCGACCATCGCCAAGTTCCAGAAGGAGCTGGGTGCCATGGGCTATAAATTCCAGTTCATCACGCTGGCGGGTTTCCATGCGTTGAACCATGGCATGTTCCACCTCGCCACCGAATACCGCGAGAGCGGCATGGCCGGTTACGTGAAGCTGCAGGAAAAAGAATTCGCCGATGCCAGCAAGGGCTTCACGGCGGTAAAACACCAGCGCGAAGTGGGCGTGGGTTACTTCGACGCGGTGGCGGAAGCCATCTCGCAGGGGCAGGCCAGCACCACGGCGTTCAAAGGCTCGACCGAGCAAGAGCAATTCCACTAAGAGACACGAATGTTTAATTCCATCCTGATTGCCAACCGCGGCGAAATCGCCAGCCGCATCATGACAACGGCCAAGAAACTGGGCATGCGTACCATCGCTGTCTATTCGGAAGCCGACACCAACGCGCTGCATGTGCGCAATGCGGATGAGGCCGTTTACATCGGGCCCAGCCCGAGCGTGAAGTCATACCTCAATGTCGACAACATCATATCGGCGGTGGAGCAGACGGGGGCGGAGGCAGTGCATCCCGGTTATGGCTTCCTGTCGGAGAAGGAACATTTCGCGCGGGCGATCATCGAACGCACCAACGCGGCCTGGATCGGGCCGGCGCCGGAGGCCATCCGCCTGATGGGCGACAAGATCGAATCGAAAAAGATCGCGGTGGCGGCGGGCGTGAACGGTGTGCCCGGTGTGCTGGAAGCGATTTCCGATGTGAAGGAAGCCAAGCGCATCGCCAATGAGATCGGCTATCCCGTCATCATCAAGGCGGCGGCAGGCGGCGGCGGTAAGGGCATGCGCGTGGCGCGCTCCGACGACGAGCTGGCCGACGGCATGAAGATGGCCACCTCGGAAGCCAAGAGCAGCTTCAACGATGCGCGCGTGTTCATTGAGAAATATTTCGTCAACCCGCGCCATATCGAGATTCAGGTCATCGCCGATAAATACGGCAATGTGGTGAGCCTGGGTGAGCGCGAATGCTCCATCCAGCGCCGCCACCAGAAGGTAATCGAGGAAGCCCCCTCGATGTTCGTCACCCCCGACATGCGCGCGGAGATGAGCGCGCAGGCCGTGGCGTTGGCCAAGCAGGTGGGTTACCGTTCGGCGGGCACCGTCGAATTCATCGTCGACAGCACCGGCAAGTTCTACTTCCTTGAGATGAATACCCGTCTGCAGGTGGAGCACCGCGTGACGGAGCTGATCACCGGCATCGACCTGGTGGAACAGATGATCCGCATCGCGGCGGGCGAGAAGCTGCCCTTCACGCAGGATGACATTAAAGTGAATGGCTGGGCGTTTGAATCGCGTATTTACGCGGAAGACCCGGCGCGCGGCTTCCTGCCTTCCACCGGCCGCATCGTCAAATACCAGGAGCCGGAGGAACGCCCCGGCACGCTGTTCGACACCGGCATCTATGAGGGTGGCGAAGTCAGCATGTATTACGACCCGATGATCGCCAAGTTCTGCTCGCACGCGCCGACGCGCGAACAGGCGATCGACCTGATGGTCGATTCGCTGGGCGAACTGGTCATCCAGGGCATCGCGCATAATACCAGCTTCCTGCAGGCGGTGCTCAGCCATGAGCGCTTCCGCAAGGGCGACATTTCCACCAACTTCATCGAGCAGGAATGGCCCGCCGGTTTCAGCGGCGCCGAGCTTTCCACCGAAGCGCAGAAAGTCTGCATGGCGGTGGCGACCTTCTGCGCGCTGCGCGATATCGAGCGTTCGGCGCAGGTTTCCGGCCAGTTGCCGGGCCGCACCCCGGCTATCGGCGCGCGCTGGATCGTGACGCTGGCGGGCAACTCCGTCAGCATCTATGCGCGCAAGAAGGATTACGGCTACGATATTTCCTACGATGACGGGATGATCGTCATCCGCTCGAACTGGAAGCTGGGCCGCCGGCTGTTCCAGGGCACGGTGAACGGGCGCCCGGTTTCGGTGCGCGTGCAGCCGCTGGCCGAGGGTTATCAGCTGAACTATGCGGGGGCCGAGGTGAAGGCCAGCCTGCGCACCATCCGCGTGGCGGAACTGGCGCAATATATGCCGGTGCGCGAGACGACGGTTTCCGAATTCGAAGTTACAGCACCCATCGCGGGCCTGATCTCGGCCATTCATGTGAATGCCGGCGATCTCATCCGCGCCGGGCAGCCGCTGTTCGTCATCGAGGCGATGAAGATGGAAAACATCATCTATGCCGATCACGATGCCAAGGTGAAGGAGGTGCATGTGAAAGCACCTGCCAGTGTCACTGCCGGCCAGCTGGTCATCGAGTTCGAGGATACGTCGGACGAGAAACCGAGCGATAAGAAAGCGGCGTAGTTGAATGGTGCCTGTCGGCACGAGGGGGCGTAACCGGCCCCGCTACCGCTCCCCCTCGTTCGCGTCGCTCCGGCTCGCCTATTCGGCTACGCAAGAACCGTATCCTTCAGAGATTTAGCGTGTGGCCAGCCGCTCGGCGGCGCGTTCGGCCAGCAGGTCGAGCCCGCCTTCGGCCTGTTCGCCGGTGCCGAGGGAGGGGATGGAAATGCGGCCATCCTGCACCCACAGGTAAACCGGGGTGCCGACTACCGGCTTACCGCCAGCCATGGCGGTCTCCTGTGTGTAATCATAGGTGATGCCTTCGACGCTATAGAAGCGATTGAGGCCGGCCTCTTCGTTGATATCGAGCCAGGTGACGGCCTTGCCGTTTTTCAGCTGCGTTACATAGTCGTTATTGCGCATGCTGTTCTTGCAGAGCATGCAGCTCATAGCGCCGACGGCGAGCAGCCCATCGGGCACCGGGCCGGCGCCGTGGTTGCCGAGGCGATACAGTTCCGCGCAGCGCTGTTCGTGGTCCATGCAGAAATCGTAGCATTCGGCCCAACGTCATTCCAGCGAAAGCTGGAAGATACTAGGGGGCCAGTTCGATAACACCGTGCAAATGCAGCTGCACCAGCAGCGGCAGCAGCGGCAGGCCCTTGATCACATCCTGGTCGCCCTCGACATGGTTGAACAGGTGGCGGCCGAGGGATTCGAACTTATAGGCACCGCAGGAGGCCAGCGGCGCATCGGCCGCCACATAGGCGCGGATTTCGTGGGCGGGGAGGGGGCGCATGGTGAGGCTGGCAGTGGCGACATGCGACCAGATCACCTCCTCGCCGCGCACCAGCACCACGGCGGCATGCTGCAAATGGGTGCGGCCCGCCAGCAGGGCCAGCTGGGCCTCAGCCTTGTCATAGCTGCCCGGCTTGTCGAGGATGGTGCCCTCGATCTCGCACATCTGGTCGGCGCCGATGGTATAGGCATCCGGCCGCTCGATGCTGACGCTGAGCGCCTTGGCCCGCGCCAGGGCCAGGGCCTGCTCGGGAATCGCCTGATGGCTGACGGTGGCCTTCAACGCCTCCTCATCCGCCCCCGAAGGCTGCACACTGAAATTCAGCCCGACCCCCTTCAACATCTGCTGACGGATCGCCGAGCCGGAGGCGAGGATGATAGGGGCGTGGTGGGCCAGCATGGGCTACCCAATATCCGGCGAGCCGATCAATTGCATGACTTCGGCGCGGGAGCGGGGGTCGCTGCGGAAGAGGCCGCGCATCTGCGAGGTGACGGTGGTGGTGCCGGATTTATGCACGCCGCGGGTGGTCATGCATTCGTGCTTGGCGTCGATCACCACGGCGATGGCCTTGGGCTGCAGCGCGCGTTCGATGGCATCGGCGATCTGCTTGGTCATCAGTTCCTGGGTCTGCAGGCGTTTGGCGAAGACATCCAGCAGACGGGCGATCTTGCTGATGCCGACGACCTTCTTGTTCGGCAGGTAGGCGATGTGCGCGCGGCCGATGATGGGCACCATGTGGTGTTCGCAATGCGATTCGAAATCCATGTTCTTCAGCAGCACGATCTCGTCGTAATCGGCCACTTCCTCGAAGGTTTTGGCCAGCACGGCATCGGGGTCCTCGCCGTAGCCGGCGTAGAATTCCTCATAGGCCTCGATCACGCGCTTGGGGGTGTCGAGCAGGCCTTCGCGCGTGGGGTCGTCACCGGCCCAGCGGATGAGGGTGCGCACGGCCTCTTTCGCCTCCTCGGGCGAGGGGCGGCTGAGATTCTGGCTGGCGGGCTTGGCGGCGGCTTTGCTCATGGGCGATCCTTTAGTTGGCGAGGCCTATATAGGCCAAACGCCGCCCAAGGCAAGGATTTAGGCTATTTGCCGCCGCGGGCCGGGGCGCGGGTGTAGGCGCCCATATCGACGTTCTCCGCCTTGGCGGGAGCCTTGAGGTTCGGCAGGTCGACCGGCAGGGCCTTGCTGAAATCATCGTGAGGGCTGACTTCTGCCACGGTGATGGCCGCGGCTTTTTCCTGAAAGCGCTGGGCGATATCGAACTTGCCGGCGGATATAGCCTGCCCCGCCTGGTTGAGGGCGGAGATCGTTTCATAGGAAGTCAGCACCTGCGGCGTTTCGATTTTTGCCCCGGCCTGGGCGAGGCTGCGCGTGCCCTCGATATTGATCTGGTAGCGGGCGGCCAGTTCGGGCGTCAGCTTTTCGCCATTGATGCTGACATTGGTAAGGCTGGCGCCGGCGAGGTTCAGCCCCTGCAGCGTTTCCTTGGTGACATTGTTGAAGGCCACGTTGGTGAGGGTGGCGCCCGAGAGATCGACCCCGTGCAGCACGGTGCCGTTAAACGTTACGTTCTGCCAGCGCGTGCCTTGCAGGTGGCTGGCCATCGAGATGGTGGCCTCCGACAGGTCGGCATTCATGATGGTAGCGTTCGGCTCGGCCTGCAGGTTCAGAATATGGGTATTGGCGTCGACCTTCATGCCGTCGATGGTGGTGAGGCCGCCGATTTCCATAGCGGCGTGCTGGCCGCGCACATCCAGTCCCTGGATGCGGGTGGTATATTCCACCGACTTGCCGTTTTTGTCTTCGTCGATGCCAAAGCGCATGGTGCCGCCCTGGAAATCCTGCATCTGCACGCCCTGGTACGAGCCGTTGGCGAGGGTCATGACCTCGCCTTCGCGCAGGCGGTCGTAAGTGGCATTGAAGAACTGGGCGTTATGGGTGTTCGGCAGTTCGGTCGTCGCCGGGTGGAAGAGCGGGTGGTAGAGCACGGCGTAATCGAGGTTCAGCTGGCCGCGCACTTCAGGCGGTAGCTTGCTCATATCATCGTTGCTGATGGTCACCTGGATGACTGGCTGGCTATTGGGCGGCAGCTGGCGGAAATAATCGCCGGCGGTCTGGGCGTTCCAGCTTTTGCCGGGCTGGTTCTGGGCCAGCCAGGTCTTGCCGGCGGCAGCAGCGGTGGGGTCGGCGATTACCAGCCCTTTCATATCGGCGGCGATGATGCCGGCGGCTTTCGGCTCTTTGCCGATACGCTCGACCAGGGCCGGGTCCATCACACGGCGGATATCGGCATCGTTCAGCAGCGCGGTGGCCGCATGGATATAATTGGGGACGAACTGGGCGGCCTGTTCAGGCGAGGCCATGGTGGTGTCGGCGGCGAATTGCTTCACGGCCAGCAGCTTTTCTTCCGGCGTCTTCAGGGCGCGCAATTGTTTAATGAGGTCGGCATGGGGCGAGGCGGCGGCCTGCTCGGCCTTACCATGCATCGTGGTGACACCGTTCAGATCAGCCCAGCCGCCTACATGCACGGCTGCCTTGGTTGCCAGCGCTTTCAGATGATCCGGAATGGTAATGTTAACTGCCATGGGTAAAATTTAGCACGCATTTTATTAATTCCTGGTTAACAGAAAAAATAATTTTCAGGCAGTTATATAAGAAAAATGCATGAGCCAAGGAGCGTAACGCGCCGCAATATAGGTTCAGCGCCGGTCCTTAGATAATGGATAAAAGTTTATCTAAATAGCCCATAAAAACCTTCTCAATTCAGGATGAAAAAATCTTCTTCTTTTTAACAATTTTTTAATCATGGAACCGTAAATAGTTATCCACAGACGGACATCAGATCCGTTTCGATAAGCGCCGCAGACCACGCCAACAAATAAAAAACTAACTCGACAAGCGGACGCCCATGACTCTCGACCTAGAAGCCCAAGAAGGGGTGAAGCCCCTTAACGCGGTAGTTTATAAGCTGGACCCGGCCATCCTGGCTGACGCCATCGGCGGGTTCTCTTATGTAAGCGCTAGCGAATTCAACCATGACGCCGACCAGTATTTCAAGCTGGGGCAGCAGCACCAGGTGGGGCGCGAAGCGACCGCCGCTCTGGCCAAGCTGCGCAATTTGCCGCCGACCGCCAAGGCCCGCGTGCCGGAAGGCCTTGAGGAAAAGCTGCTGCAAGCCCTGAGCATGGGCGACTATAGCAACGTGAATATCGAAGGTATCAGCCAGCTGATCGAAGCGCTGGCCAGCGACAGCAAAGACACTCAGGAAATGCTCGAAAAAATGAGCTACGCCACGCCGGAAGAGCAGCTGAAGTTCTGTTATGAACAAGTGCAAAAGCTGGACGAAGACAGCTACGCACGTTTGAAGCTGTTGCATCAAATGCATGCCATTGATGATACGACGATGCGCAAGATCGACCAAGCCAAAGAGCAGCAGGATAAGGCGCAACAAGGCACGCCGGAGTGGGAAGCGGCGCATACGAACTTGCTGAAAGTGGAAGTTGAGACGGCGGATGGCGTGCTAAAGACGGCACCGGCCGGCAGTTCTGCGGCACAAACGGCGAGCCAGGTTAAAGCGGATACGCAACACTCCGAAGAATTGATGGAAAAAATCCAGACTTTAAAAGAACAGGCAAAGGCCAAGGACGCACAAATTGCGGCAAATGGTGCGGCACTTAAGGCTAATAGCCTAGATCAATCAAGCACATCAAACGATGCGCGCTATGCGGTGGCTGCGCACACGGGTGACCCTGTCGCTCCCAAGGCATCTATTCCTACGGCACCGCAGGTGATGCAAACGAGCCAAGGTATCGGCAGTTAATTGAATCTTCATCGAACTGTCACACACATAAGGGCATAGGCATTCTATGTATTGAGTAGATACATACTACTCACACAGGAGACTGCCATGTTTATAGATAATGATCCTTATGCCCGCCTGCCAGGCGAAACAGATCAGCAATACGCTGACAGACTGCAAGCCATCGTGAATCAACAGAATGCGACGCTTGCTCAGCAACAGCAGGCTCTGCATAATCAGAGTCAGACTCAAGAAAACCATGATCATGGGCAGGACCATGGCCAGGACCACGGGAATCATGGCCAGGACCACGGAAATCATGGGCAGGACCATGGCCAGGACCACGGCCACCAAAGGCAGCAGCAGGCTGGCACCCCTACGGCCTATAACACTACGCCTGTGCCGGATACCTTCCTGACGGAGTATACCAAGCTGCATCCGAAGCCTACCGATGAAGCGGCATTGGCTGATTGGCAGAAAACTTATGATGCGGCTAAGGCGATGCATGACAAGGCAACGGCTCCGGCAGGCGTCACGAAGTCGGCAGAGACGGTAGCAGATCAGCCCGTGCGACTTCTGACAGCTTCGCTTGAGATTCCGGTTGGTATGGTGCAAAAGCCCGAGCCGACGCAGAACCAGCTTTCGGTGATGCTGGCGCAGCTGGCGCTCAATGGCCAGCAGGCTGGCGAGGTGAAGACGCAAACCCACCTGGACCAGTTCAAGCAGGTTACCGGCTTGCTGAAAACCGCTTAAGCGACGTCGTCTTAAAGTCACAAAACCCCGCCCTCACCGGCGGGGTTTTTCTTTTGTGGCCTTCGGGCGTGGGGGTGCTTATAGTGGGCGGATGATGAAGGATGTACAGCCTGAAGCCCAGATGGCAGCGGACAGGGAGGTGGCGGTGGCCACCCCGCAGCCCGGCCAGAGCGGCGAGCTTTATGCAGCGCTCGATCTCGGCACCAATAACTGCCGGCTGCTGATCGCCCGGCCCAGCTTTTCCAGCCACGTGCAGCATAAGACCCTGAAAGTGGTGGATTCCTATTCGCGTATCGTGCGGCTGGGCGAGGGGGTGAGCGAGAGCGGGCGGCTGGGCGAGGAAGCCATGCGCCGCACCATCAAGGCGCTGGCCACCTGTAAGCAGAAGCTGAACCGCTACGGCATCGCCAAATACCGGTTTGTCGCCACCGAAGCCTGCCGGCGGGCCGAGAATGCCGAGCAGTTCCTGACGCGGGTGCGCGACGATCTGGGGCTTTCCATCGACATTATCAGTAATGAAGAAGAGGCGCGGCTGGCGTTCCTGGGCTGCAGCTCGCTGCTGCATAAGGATACGCGCTGGGCGCTGGCCTTCGATATCGGCGGCGGCAGCACCGAGTTCATGTGGGTGAAGATCGACCCCGAACAGCCGCTTAACTCGCATAAGCGCCACCTGATCCAGGATTGGACCTCGCTGCCCTACGGCGTGATGAATATGAGCGAGCAGTTCGGCGGCCCGGCGTTTACCGAGATGTATTTCGAGGAGATCGTCGCCAAAATCTCGGGCCTGCTGGCGCCGATGGAGCGCGACAACCAGATCGCCACGCGCATGTGGAAAGAAAATGTGCAAATGCTTTCAACCTCAGGAACGGTCACAACGCTGGCGGCCATTCATTTGAACCTGCCGCATTACGACCGTTCAAAAATCGACGGCATCAAGCTGTCGATTTCCGATATTCGCGGGGCGACGCAATCGCTGATGCGCATGTCGCCCAGCGAGCGGGCGGCCCACCCCTGCATCGGCTCGGCGCGGACGGATTTCATTTTGTCGGGCTGCGCCATTTTCGAGGCCATCGCGCGGACGTTTCCCATCGACAAGATCACCATCGCCGACAGGGGCGTGCGTGAGGGGATCATCGTGTCGCTGATGCGCGAAACAACGGCAGCCTAGCGGTTGATGGAGATGCCGGCGCTGGTGGTGGCGAACGAGCTCATGCTGCGTTGCCCTTCGGTTAGAATAGCATCCATGCCTTGCCCATGGGATTGTGCTCCCGCCATGGCTTGCTCCGATTCAGCGGTGGTCTCTGCTAACGTTGTACCCTCGGGAACCGCGGTTTCGGGTATTGCATATTCGGGCCTTGCATATTCAGGCACGGCATCGCCAGGGCCAATCTCTATCGTTTCCTGCGTGACCATCATCTGTTCCTCTCATTGGTGGTGTGATCGCAATTATAATATTTTCCTGATGGTGGGGGAGGGGAGATTTATGAAGATTACATGGCGGGAATATCCTGCCACCTTGCCTCAGGGCGTACCGCTCGCCATCGACTAACCCGTGACAATGAAAGCATTCCTGCTATGAGCAGGGCATGAGCAAGAAAAAACCCCCCACCCCCTTGAGCCGCGGATTGCATGTGAAGGTGAAAACCTCCGACAAGCGCAGCATTTCCAGCACGCGCTGGCTGCAGCGGCAGCTGAACGACCCCTATGTGGCGAAGGCGAAGGCGGCCGGCTACCGCTCGCGCGCTGCCTTCAAGCTGGCGCAGATGGATGAGAAATTCCACCTGCTGAAGCCGGGCATGCGCATTGTCGACCTCGGCTGCGCGCCGGGGGGGTGGACGCAGGTAGCCCTCGCCAAAACCGGCGCCAGGGGCAAGGTGGTAGGGTGCGACCTGCTGGCGGTGGACCCTATCCCCGGTGCGACCCTTATTGTGCAGGATTTCCTGGCGGATGACGCGCCGGAGATCATGAAAAACCTGCTTGGCGGCCCGGCCGATCTGGTGATGAGCGACATGGCCGCCAACACCACCGGCCACACGCCGACCGACCATATCCGCATCATGAACCTGTGCGAGCTGGCCTATGATTTCGCGCTGGAGGTGCTGGCGCCGGGCGGCGGCTTTATCTGCAAGGTGCTGAAAGGCGGCACCGAGCGCGACCTGTTGAAGAAAATGCAGAAGGATTTCACCACGGTGAAACACGCCAAGCCTGAAGCCAGCCGCAAGGATTCAGCCGAAAGCTATGTGGTGGCGACGGGGTTCCGGGGCTAGCCGGTGACCTTAAGCGGCGGCTGGTTATTAAAAAATATGTAGCGCCGCTTCCAGAAGATGTTCCAAGGCAGGAAGCAGCCAGCCTTGATGCACCGCTTCACCCACTGCATGTCCGGCAGTATCATGGGACAGGACCTCGCCCATGATACTCTCATGCGCGATGTCCTTGCCCGTGGCAGTCACCGCGCCAGGGCCGACATCGATGTGCAGCACTTCTTTCTTGAATATATCGCGGGCCAGAATAGCAAATCCCCCGATGGCGGTTGCTACGAGTAATCCGGCGTAAATAAACTTGCCCGTTACGCCGTGGGTACTTGAGCCAGGGCTGTGAGCTGCCTTGATAAACGAGCCGCCCTGGCCTCTTCGAAAGAAATTCACCGACATATGCTGCTCCTTTACAGGGCGATTATATGAAAATAAGCCATGCGCAGGGTGACATTTGCATGACAATTGCGCTTAGAGCGAAGCTTGCTGCTGCACAGCCGGCGGGGTGAGCCGGGCTCCATCGAGCTGGATGGTGAAGCGGCGGCCGGCCGCAGGTTGCTGGCTGGCCGTTGCCGATTCGGGCGTTGGGGTGAGGGGAGGTTCTGGCGGTTGGGGGGCGGCGGGCTGCCTGCCTGCGGGCGCGAGGCCATGTCCGAAAAGCAGGTTCAATGCGCTCAATACGATCAGGCTGACAATCGCAACCGCCGCGGCACGCGGCAGAAGTTCACTCATGATCGGATGGTGGATCTCATTGAAAGGTTCATGCTCCCAATCGATCTGTTTCGATTTTTTCTTAAGCCAGTCGAACCACTTCATGCGCTTCTCACCCCTGTGGCGGCGATTGGCATTAGACCCTGACCTGCCCTTGTTGCGGCACCGTCTGTAAGTCGGCGCCGTCGAGTTGTACCACGGCGGGGTTGGCCGTGGTGGGGGTGGGTTTTGTAGCTGAAGCGGCTGGGGCAACAGCAGCCGTGGCCGCATTGGTGACGGCCGGGGCATTTGTCATCAATACGGGGCCGTTATTCTCCTGGGAGGCCGTATCCGAACCATCTTCGCCAAGCGGCGCTTTGGAGGATGGGGCAAAGCCAACACCGCATGCATGGAGTAGTCCAACCCCGATAGCGACCACTACGACACCGATAGCGACCCATAGGCCTCCTTTTGTCAGTTTCTTTACCGCTTTGCGATTCTCGCGGGTCTCATGCATAGCCGCATCAAATTCCATCTGAGCGACTTGGTTTACTTCACCGTTAGGACCTTTTTTAGGGGGCTTCGGGGCCATAATGTCTCCTTCTAAATATGCGCCATCCTAGCAAAACCGACTAGGCTTAAGTGTGAAGATTCTTTGACAATACAGACAATAACATAGGGTTAGTTGAATATGTCGGGTGGGGATATCGGCACAAAGGTTGACAATGGGGCGGGGCCATGCGAGGAAGCGCTGCAATCTTCAGTTACGGTTGGGTAGTCCCCACCGGACCACTTAATACTCAGAGAGATTGCCATGGCCGATGCCGACTTCCCCCTCGCTTTAACGTTTGACGATGTGCTGCTGAAGCCGGCGGCTTCAGCCGTGGTGCCGAAGGATGCCGATACGCGCACACGGCTTACCCGTGAAATTGAACTCGGCATTCCGCTGATGTCGGCGGCGATGGATACGGTCACCGAATCGGCCCTCGCTATCGCGATGGCGCAGCATGGCGGCATCGGTACCATCCACAAGAATATGGAGCTCGACAAGCAGGCCGGCGAGGTGCGGCAGGTGAAGAAGTTTGAATCCGGCGTGGTGGTGAACCCGGTCAGCATTACTCCGGATGCCACGCTCGCCGATGCTTACCGCCTGATGGACGAACACCATATCTCCGGGTTTCCGGTGATGGAAAAAAGCGGCAAGCTAGTCGGTATCCTGACCAACCGCGATGTGCGGTTTGCATCGGACCCTAAACAGAAAGTCTCGGAGCTGATGACGCAGAAAGTCATCACCGTAGAGGAGGGGATTTCGAAAGAGGATGCGAAGAAATTGCTGCACCAGCACCGCATCGAAAAACTGCTGATGGTGGATAAGAATTATCACTGCATCGGGCTGATGACGGTGAAGGATATCGAGAAGGCCGAGAAGTTCCCGCTCGCGGCGAAAGACGGCCGCGGCCGCCTGCGCGTGGCCGCTGCGGTAGGCACCGGCGTTGAGGGCATCGCGCGTGCTGAGGCGCTGATTGCTGCGGAGGTGGATGCGATTATTGTCGACACCGCGCATGGTCACAGCCAGGGTGTGATCGACACGGTGCGCGAGATCAAGAAGCTGTATCCGCATGTGAATGTGATCGCGGGGAATATCGCCACCGGTGCTGCAGCAGAGGCATTAATTGCTGCGGGGGCGGATGCGGTGAAAGTGGGCATCGGCCCCGGCTCCATCTGTACCACGCGGGTGGTGGCGGGCGTGGGCATGCCACAGCTTTCGGCGATTATGGATGTGCGCAAAATCACCGATAAAAAAGGCGTGCCGCTGATTGCCGATGGCGGCATCAAATATTCCGGCGATTTCGCCAAGGCCATCGCGGCGGGGGCGGAAGTGGCTATGCTCGGCTCGCTGTTCGCCGGCACCGAGGAAGCGCCGGGCGAGGTCATTCTCTTCCAGGGCCGCAGTTATAAAACCTATCGCGGCATGGGCAGCGTGGGGGCGATGTCGCGCGGCTCGGCCGACCGCTATTTCCAGGCCGAGGTGAACGATGCGCTGAAGCTGGTGCCGGAAGGCGTCGAGGGCCGTGTGCCGTTCAAGGGTTCGGTAGCGGGGGTGATCCATCAGCTGGTGGGTGGTCTGAAGGCTTCCATGGGCTATACGGGCAATGCCACCATCGCCGACATGCGCAGCAAATGCGCGTTCGTGCGGATGACGGCGGCGGGGCTGCGTGAGGCGCATCCGCATAATATCAGCATCACGCGCGAGTCGCCGAACTACCGGGCGGAAAGCTAGAACAGATTGCGGAAAACAACGGCGCAGCCGAGGCTGGTGCTGGTGAGCAGATATTGCGCCGTGGCGGCCTGGGTGGAGGGGCTGGTCGCGGTGGCGGTGGTGCAGTTGGCGAACAGGCCGTTCATCACCACTTTGCCATTGCCGGGCTGGCCATCATCCATCTTGGTGTCAATGTTCCACATTTCCTCAGGCTTCAGCAGCGGTGTCCAGGGGTTGCCGCCGGTGCTGGCAACGGTGCCTACTTCCAGCACATTGTTATATTGACCGTCGAACAGGCCGGCATCGCCGCTCTTGGTGCCGAAATAATAGGCGAACCAGAGACCGGGTGTCAGCTTGCTGCGGGGGCAGTTGGTGGTGTCGCAGGTGACGGTGGTGTTGGGCGTGCCATCCACCCCGCTATAGTTACCCTCGATCAGCCCGGCGCTGGCCAGATGCTGCCAGAAGCGGAAGGGCTCGTTGGAGCCGGTGGAGAGATCGATGCGGCCATTGCTATCGCCGTTGCAGGTGCCGGTGGCAGTGGAGGTGACGCAGCTGGCCGGGGTGGCGTTGGCGGTGCCCCAGAAGGCCTGCGCATTGTTAAAATCGCCCGGCAGCTGGAAGTATTTATCGCGGAAGGCCTGGGTGGCCGAGTAATAGCGCGAGAATTCGGTGGTAATGGCGCGCAATTGCGCCGCGCGGATGAGCGACTGGCCGGCGAGAATGCCGCCCGTCAGCAGGCCGAGAATGACCAGCACGATCGAGAGTTCAACGAGGGAGAAAGCTTTTTTCATCATCCATCCTTACTAACCATAACATTTTCGGCATCGTTCGTACAGGATCAAACATCCAGCTTCAGCACAAGGACGCAGGCGGCGCTGCCATAAGTGAGCAGGTAATCACCAACGCCGGGCGTAGTGGTGTTGACGCAATTGGCCGTCACCCATGCGAACATTTTGCCGTTCGAGGCGGTGCCGTCATCCATCTTCGTGTCGATGTTCCAGGCGTCCATCGGAATCAGTGTGCCGTTATGGCAATAATCGGGATTGGTGAGGGGTGCCTTGCCCAGCAGCAGGACATTGCTGGAACTGGCATTCGGGTTCATCAGGTTAGCCGGGGGTATCTGCCCGGTAGGCGTGGTGCCGACGCTATGCAGGCTGACGCAGCCGCCATTCAGCCGTAGCGCCGGCACATTCTGGCCGCCGACCGAACTGGCGGCATAAATGCCCGGGCCCTGCAGGCCCGTATAGCTGCCGGTGACAAGCCCGGCATTGGCCAGGTGCTGCCAGGCCAGGAACATCTCGCCATGGCTATTGTTGGGAATACTCCATTGGATCACCCCATTGCCGTCGCCATTGCAGGTTTCGGTGCCGGTGGGGGCGGTGGTATCGGTGTTGAGGCAGGCATTGGCGCCCCAGACGCTGGTGGCATTGGCAAAATCGCCCGGCAGTGCGAAATACTTGTCGCGGAAGGCGCTGATAGCGGTGCGGTATCGGGTGGCATCGCTCATCACGCTGCGCAGTTCGCTGGCATGAATGAGTGATTGCCCGGCGAGAATTCCTCCCACCAACAGGCCGAGGATGACCAGTACAATGCTGAGTTCAACCAGCGAAAATGCGTGGCGGCGTTGTTTCATAAAGTCAGCTTATTCCTTCTATTAGCCGTTGTCATCTCTGCCGTGGGTCGCTACATGCATACGCCTATGCAGCCCGCCGCCCATATTCAAGCGTCCATCGAAGTGATGGAACATCTCCAGTCCGTCTGGGCGCAGGACAGGCGCGCGCCGGTGGATGCGCTGCTGTCGCAATATTTCAAAGCGCGGCGCTATATCGGCAGCAAGGATCGCGGCGCGATTTCGGATTTGCTCTATTTCGTGCTGCGCAACGGCGCGGCGCTGGAATGGCATATCGAGCAGTGCGACCGCTCGGTGACGCCGCGCCGGCTGGTGATGGTGGCGCTGCTGTTCTACGGCGCCCCCGGCCATACGCCGATGGAGCGCGAGGATATCGTATCGCTGTTCTCGGGCGCGCAATATGCGCCGCCGGCCATTACCGAGCCCGAGTCGCTGATGCTGGCGCGCTGCGAAGGCCGCGAGTTCACTTCGGCCATGATGCCGGATGCTGCGCGCTATAACTATCCCGACTGGTTGGATGGCCGGCTGAAGAACACGTTCGGCGACGAACTGCCGGAAGCCATGGCGGCGCTGAATGCGCAGGCGCCCATCGACCTGCGGGTGAACCTGCTGAAGTGTAAAAGCCAGGCCGACCTCATCCTGGCGCTCGACCGTGACGGGTATTTCGGCGTGCCCACGCCGCATTCGCCCATCGGCGTGCGGCTGAAGAAGCGCCTGCCGGCCTTCAACACCCAGGCTTTCAAGGACGGGCTCTACGAAATGCAGGACGAGGGCAGCCAGATCGTCAGCCTGCTGGTGCAGGCCAGGCCGGGCCAGAAGGTGATCGATTTCTGCGCCGGCGCCGGCGGCAAAACCCTGGCCATCGCGGCGACCATGCAGAACAAGGGCCGCATCCTGGCATGGGATGTGAATGAGAGACGGCTGGAACAGATCAACAAACGCCTGGCCAGGGCAGGGGTCGATAACGTACAGACGCATGTATTGAAAAGCGAATCGGATGCCTTCCTGAAACGCCATGTCGGCAGCGCCGACTGGGTGGTGGTGGATGCGCCCTGCTCGGGTTCAGGCACCTGGCGGCGCAACCCGGACCTGAAATGGCGCTTCGCGGCGGAGGATCTGCAGGAGGTTAAATCTTTGCAACAAAGCATCCTCCAACAGGCCTCGCGCCTTGTCAAACCGGGGGGGAAACTGGTATACATCACCTGTTCGATTTTCCCGGACGAGAATACGTGGCAGGTGAAACAGTTCCTTACCCACAGCCCGTCATTTCGGGTTGCCACCCCGGACAAGATGTGGAATAACCACGTCATCTTGCAGGAGGGCCTTGGCCCATACCTACAACTCAGCCCGCATAAAGACGGGACGGATGGTTTCTTCGGAGCCATTCTCACCAATGACGCCAGCCCGGCGTGACGTACCGTGTCGGGTTCATTAAGTTTCTAACTTATCTGGTGAATCTAGGGACTAAACCGGTTCGAGGGCATATGGCAAAACCATCCATGGGCAAGAAGCCCAAAACACGTGTCGGCAAGGCCTGGAACAGTTTGTTCGGCCGCCTGTTCTGCAAGCGCAGCATCATCATCATTTCCGAGCATAAAACGCAGCATGTACCGTTCGCCATTGGCATGCAGCTTGGCGCCATGCTGGCAGTGATGGGCGTGGTCGGCTGGGCATCCTATTCCAGCGGGTCCTACATGGCCGCCCAGCAGGTGCTGGTGGAGAAAGACCGCAAGATCGCTTCCGAATCGCAGGAAAACGCCCGCGTCGGCGCCGAGTTCTCGCTGCTGAAGCGCGACCTGATGAAAATGGCCGAGGAAGAGAAGAACGGCAAAAACGGCCATCTCGGCGAATATGCCAAGATGGTGACCGAGCAATATAAGGACGGTCAGCAGCCCGGCCAACAGGCCGCCGCCGCGCCTGAAGACGATGCTGCGGCGAAATATAACGCGGTGTTCGCCCGCATTGATTACCTCGAGAACAAGGTGAAAGAACTGCAAAGCACCCACGACCAGATGATGGCCGATATTAAAAATACCACCGGTGGCAAGATCGCTGAGCTGGAGAAGGTGATCGCCGCCACGGGTGTGGATGCGGCGCCGCTGGAGCAGAAGGCCGAAGCCGAGCGCAAGCAAGCCCAGGCGCAGCACGAGAAATATGGCCGTATCGAAGGCGGTTCGGGTGGGCCGTATGAGCCGGTGCCCAGCAGCGTGCTGCAGGAAAAAGAGACCGAGCTTTATTTTAACCTGAAAAAACTGATGACGCTGAACAGCATCGTCAACACCATGCCGCTCGCTTTCCCGCTGGCGTCGGACGATTATCGTGAGACCAGCGGTTTCGGCACGCGTATCGACCCGTTCCGCGGCCGGCTGGCTTATCATAGCGGCGTCGATCTGGCCGGGCCGGAAGGCACCCGTGTCAAAGTCACCAACGATGGCAAGGTGACGCATGCCGGCTGGTTCGCGGCTTACGGCAACGAAATCGATGTCGACCATGGCATGGGCTTTGCCACGCGCTATGGCCATCTCAGCCAGATTCTGGTGAAAGAAGGCCAGGTGGTGAAGAAAGGCGATGTGATCGGTATCCAGGGTTCGACCGGCCGTTCGACCGGCAACCATCTGCATTACGAAGTGCGCTATAACGACCAGGCCATTAACCCGGCCAATTTCCTCAAGGCAGGAGAGACCTATGTTCGGTAAAAATAACGGCCACGGCCGCACCATGGCGCCGCCCGCCACCCCGCGCCCCACGCCCTCTGGCGTGCTGGGCAAGAAGGGCATGACGCCCTCCGTCATTGCGGCGGACCTGAATGTGCTGGGCAATATCATCAGCGACGGCGTGCTGGATATCGATGGCAAAATCGACGGTAACGTGCGCTGCCACACCGCTTCCATCCGCCCCAACGGCCGGGTGAACGGCGATATCAGCGCCGAGATCGTGCATGTGTACGGCACCGTGGAAGGCGTGATCAAGGCCAAGATGGTGATGCTTTACACCAGCGCCAAGGTGGTTGGCACCATCATGCATGAGTCGCTGTCGATCGAAGACGGCGCGTTTGTCGATGGCAAATTCAAGCGCACCGACAAGATCTTCATCGATGATGAGCCGGCCAGCAGCAGCAAACCGCATGCTTCGGAAGACCTCATCATCACCGCCGACGATGCCGACGAGTTGCTGAGCAACGGCGACGCCGAAGTGAAGATTCTCGAGAACCTGCGCCTGGTGCGCTAACCTTTCACTTATGTTATTTGCCGTTTTGCCCTCCACCCCTTGATGCGGGGAGGAGTAGGGTTTTTCCATCACCAATGGAGAAAACCATGAATGCACATGACAAGAAAATTATTGCCGCCACGCTGGGCGTCATCGTGGTGCTGGCCGCCACGGCTGGCGCTGCTTCCTATTTCACCCGCAGTTCGATGACCGACGAGCCGTCGGTGACGGCGCAGGCCGTGCATCACCCGGCCAACGGCGCGCGCATGGCGGCCATGCAGCCGGCAGCCGGCGGGCCGCCGCCCTGCAACGACCATAACATTGTCGGCACGGTCGGCGGTGGGCTGGCTGGGGGCGTTGTCGGCAACCAGTTCGGCAAAGGCTCGGGCAAAACGCTGACGACTGTCGGCGGTGCCGTGGGCGGCGCGGTGCTCGGCAATGAATACCTGCCGACGCGCAACGTGACTTGCCGCTAAAGCGTGCGGAACGTGCCGATGATAGGTGCGGCTTCCACTGCGCGGGCTTCGCTGATGCCGTAAGGGTTGGGGAGGCCGGCCTTACCGATTTCTTCACCGCGGCTATAACCACGATAGAAAAACTCCTGCGTATCGAACTGTACGGCCTGTTGCAGCAAGTGGGCATGCTCTGCCTCGTGCGTTTGGGCGAGCCATTCGGGAATGCTGTCCAGCGGCACCCCGTGGCCGGCATTGGCCATATTGTGATGGCGTAAATCCATCCCATGCCGCACGCCGAGGATGGTTGCCTCGCGTTTCATCCAGCGGATGGAGCCGCGCCAATCGAAATCCAGTGTCATATGCTCTCCCGCTCTCCTTCTAGCAAATTGATACGGGGTGCGGGATGAAGGTTTGGTGAAGACTAGGCGACTAGTCGCTCCATAATTCCTTGAGGCGGCCGACGCGGCCGGAGCCGTATTTATATGCATTATAACGCAGCTTGTTTTTCTCGTAATATTTCTGATGGTAGTCCTCGGCGGGATAGAATGGTTTCGCCGGAAGGATTTGCGTCGCTACTTTCTGCGGGGCGAATTTCGCCGCCACTTTTTCCCGCGACGCCTCTGCTGCCGCGCGCTGTGCATCATCTGCCACAAAGATGATGGTGTGGTAATGCTCGCCCCGGTCGGCGAACTGACCGCCGGCATCCAGCGGGTCGATATTCTCCCAATAGGTTTCCAGTAGCGTGTCGTAGCTGACTTTGGCGGGGTCGTACGTTACCTGGATGGCTTCGTAATGGCCGGTCGTGTCGCTGATCACCTGCTCATACGTAGGGTTGGCGACATGGCCGCCGCTATAGCCCACTTCGGTCTTGATGACGCCGGGCGTGTTGTCGAACCCCGGCTGCATGCACCAGAAGCAGCCCCCGGCGAAGATGGCGGTTTTGGTTTCAGCGGCCATGGCGGAAGCTCCTAACATGAGGGTCATCAGGGCGATGAGGAAAGAACGCATACAGGCCATATAGGTCACTTTCGGTGAAGGGCTAGTGGTGCAGCAGAATCAGAGTTGCCAAGCCGAGGAAACTGAAGAAGCCGGTGCAGTCCGTCACCGTGGTGAGGAAGATGACGGACGAGATGGCCGGATCGATCTTCAGCCGTTGCAGGATGATGGGGATGAGCGCGCCGAACAGGCCGGCCATGGTCATTGTCACCATCGCGGCCATCAGCAGCACCAGCGACAGCATGAAATCATGGAAATAGAAATAGGCGCCGATGCCCATAATGGTGCCTAGCGCGAACCCGTTGATGAGGCCCAGCATGGTCTCCTTGCGGATGAACCAGGCAGTATTGGCGGGGGTGAGGAATTTGACGGCAATCGCCCGCACCGCCACGGTGACGGACTGGGTGCCGGTGTTGCCACCCATCGAGGCCACCATCGGCATCACCACCGCGAGGGCGACGAGCTTTTCGATGGAATGTTCGAACAGGCCGATCACGTTGGAAGCCAGCACGGCGGTGAGCAGGTTGACGAACAGCCACCAGAAGCGCGACTTGGCCGTCTGCCAGACACCGGCCTGGAAATCCTGCGAGCTGACGCCCCCGGCGCGCAGGTAATCCTCCTCGCCTTCTTCCTGGATCACATCGACCACGTCATCGACGGTGATGGTGCCGACGAGTTTGCCCGTCTCGTTCACCACCGGTGCTTCGACCAGCGCGTATTTGCGGAAGAGGTAGGCGACTTCCTCCTGGTCGGTCTCGGGGCCGACGGCATAGAGATTGGTGTGGTAGATCTCGGTCAGCTTTACATCGCGCTTGTGGCTGAGGATGGCGGAAAGCAGGATGCGGCCGGTGGGCGCGAAGGCGGCATCGACGGTATAGAGCACATAGAAGAATTCCGGCAGGTCGTCCTGTTCCGAGGCGCGCAGGAAATCGATGGTGTCGCCCACCGTCCAGCCTTCCGGCACGGCGACGACGGTCTTGCGCATCAGGCGGCCGGCGGAGGCTGCCGGGTAGGTGAGCGATTCCTCCACCTCCTGGCGGGCGGCGCTGGGCATTTCCTCCAGGATTTCCTGCTGGCTCTGGGCGGAGAGGTCTTCCAGGATGTGCACCGCATCGTCGGTTTCCATCTCGGCCAGCATCTCGGCGGATTTCTCGGCGCCGAGGGCTTCCAGCACATCTTCCGCCGCCTCGGGCGAGAGTTCGGCGAGGGTTTCCGAATCGAAGTTGCTGGCGATGGCTTCGGTCAGCCAATGGCGCTCATCCTGACTCAGCTGCTCGAACAGCTCGGCCTGGTCGGGGGCGGGCAGGGAATAGACGAGGGTGCGCGCGGTGGTAAGGTCGGCCCGGGCGATGGCATCCTGCACCTCCTCGACGAATTCGGGGCTAAGGCTGAAACCGGTATCGGGATCGAGCGGGGCGTATTCGGAATCATGGTTGCTGCTCATCGCTGCCGCCCCTGGTTATGCAGTGAAACTGCGTTGCTCGATAATGTTATGTCCTATGGTTTCCAAACCAGACTGGTGCGACCGAGAAGACTCGAACTTCCACGGGTCACCCCGCTACCACCTCAAGGTAGTGCGTCTACCAATTCCGCCACGGTCGCGTGCCAGTCTGAGGTGGGGGGAGTAGCAGTTGTTTTTTGGTGGCGCAACCGAAAAGCGGTGGCCCTAGCGGCGCAGGCTCAGGCCGCGGGTTTCCAGCACCCGTTCCGCTGCTGCGCCCAGCGTGCCGAGATGCAGGCCCATAGCGCGCTCACCTGCACGGTAATGTACCGCGGCTTCGGTAAAAAGCTCGGCCGCCTTGGTCTGCAGCGCATCGATCGGCCAGGCGCGGAAATGCGACACCGCAGCCGTGTATGCAACCTTGACGGATTGGATCTCTGCCATGTGGCGATTCTAGCGGGGAAAGTGGCAGTGAGGTGTGAAGTTTTGAAGTATCCACGCCTTCGATATATGTCGCGCGCCGAACTTTTCTTTTGCCGTGAAACCGCTATATCAGGCGCATGGAATGGATCACCGAACCCGGCCTTATCTCCTACCCCGATGCGCTGGCGCGCATGGGGGAGCGGGTGGCCGCGCTGCGCAAAGGCGAGGGGCAGGAGCTGGCCTGGCTGGTCGAACATCCGCCGCTTTACACCGCCGGCACCAGCGCCAGGGAGGCCGACCTGTTAGGCGGCAATGGCTTTCCGGTTTATGAGACAGGGCGCGGCGGGCAATATACCTATCATGGCCCCGGCCAGCGGGTGGGCTACCTGATGCTGGACTTGAACAAGCGCGGTAAGGACCTGCGCGTGTATGTGAAACAGCTCGAACACTGGATCATCGCGACGCTGGCCGAATTCGGTGTGGAAGGCTTCCTGCGCGAGGGGCGCATCGGTGTCTGGGTGAATACCCCTACCGGCGAAGCCAAGATCGCTGCTTTGGGCGTGCGGGTGCAGCAATGGGTGACCAGCCACGGCATCGCGCTCAATGTGATGCCGGACCTGTCGCATTACGCTGGCATCGTGCCCTGCGGCATCCGCGAATTTGGGGTTACGTCGCTGCAGGCGCTGGGCGTGAGGGCAAGCATGGCCGAGGTGGATGCGGCGCTTAAGCGCCGGTTCCCATGGTCATAAAAGCTCAACATTCACATAATGAGAAACGTTATAAAATGGGCGCCGAAATCATGGGCCAAATCCGGGATGATTTGCAGGGGCAGGCAGACTCCAAGGGCGGCATTAAAGGATTAAGTATAGCCTCTATAGGCATAATAACGACGATTCGCTAACGTGAATAACAGATCCGAAAGTATCGGGAGCAACCTGGCGCGCTATAGCGGCTCGCGCCCATCGGGCTTTGAGCGCATTTAATCCGTCGCCAGCGTCCGGAACTTCTCCGGAATCTCATCCGTCACGATATCCAGCCGGTCGACATGTTCGACGCGGGCGGCCAGCGGGCCCTGGCTGCATTCCTCCACCATCTCCTCCACCGCGTTGGCCTCGCCGCAGAGCAGGGCTTCCACCGTGCCGTGGCGGCGGTTCTTCACCCAGCCAGTGAGGCCGCGCTTCACCGCATTGCGCTCCAGCCATGCCCGGTAGCCGACGCCCTGCACACGCCCATGGATGGTGACGCGGACACAGTAAGGCTGATTCATATCGTTCTCCGGGCTGATTGGGCGTTGCTGCATTGCATGGGCGCTCCCTTGTGTGCTTAGCATTTAGTGATACGCTGATAAAAATAAAAACGAGAGTGCCATGTCCGACCTGCCCCCCAAATCCCATAACCTTGGCGCGCTTTCTGCCGAACTGGTACAGAAGGGGAAGGATTATTACCTGCCCAATTACAAGCCGCGTGAGATGATTCTCGACCATGGCAAGGGTGCCCGGCTGTGGGACCTGGATGGCAATGAATATATCGACCTGGCGGCCGGCATCGCCGTCTGCTCGCTGGGTCACCAGGACCCCGACCTAATCGCCGCCCTTGAAGGCCAGGCGCGCAAGCTCTGGCATACCAGCAACGTCTTCTTCACCGAACCGCCCGTCCGCCTGGCCGAGGCGCTGGTGAACTCCACCGCATTCGCCGAGCGGGTTTACCTCTGCAACTCCGGCACGGAAGCCAACGAGGCCGCCATCAAGCTGGTGCGCAAATATGCCGCCGACCAGGGTAAGGGACCGGAAAAACGCAATATTATCAGCTTTGGCGGCTCGTTCCATGGCCGCACGCTGGCGGCGGTGACGCTCACCGCCCAGCCGAAATACCAGCAGGGCTATGAGCCGCTGCCGGGCGGGTTCATTTATTGCGACACGTTCAACGACGAAGCTGCCATCGAAGCGCTGGTCGATGAAAACACCTGCGCCATCTTCGTCGAGCCGGTGCAGGGCGAGGGCGGGGTGATGCCTGCCAAACCGGGCTTCCTGAAGCACCTGCGCGCGCTGTGCGACAAGGTGGGCGCCCTGCTGGTGGTCGATGAAATTCAGAGCGGCATGGGCCGCACCGGCTATCTCTATGCCTTCGAGGAAGACGGCATCCAGCCCGACATCATGACCCTGGCCAAGGGGCTGGGCGGCGGCATTCCCATCGGCGCGATGCTGGTAGGGGCCAGGGCGGCGCAGACCTTCCAGTTCGGCAGCCATGGCAGCACCTTTGGCGGCAACCCCATCATGGCGGCAGTCGGCCTTACCGCGCTGACAAAAATTAACCATCCCAGTATGTTGGCTGGCGTAAAACGCAAAGGCGAATGGCTGCGCGCTGAACTTAACAAAATAAATCAGGAACTTGGTCTGTTCAAAGATATCCGCGGCCGTGGCCTCATGGTCGGGGCCGAGCTGGTGGATGCCTATGCCGGCAAGGCCAACGATTTCTCCGAAGCGGCCCGCAAGGCCGGGGTGCTGATGCTGGTCGCCGGCCCGAACGTGCTGCGTTTCCTCCCCCCCCTCACCATTACGGAGGAGGAGTTGAAAGAGGGCGTTTCACGGTTGCGCCTGGCACTCGCCACAACCAAAGCGGGCCTATGATTGAACCCGCCCAGCAGGAAGTGCTCGACTGGATAGATCAACAAAACGAGCATATGATTTTCCTGACCGAGGCGTGGTCACGCATTAACTCTGGCAGTTATAATATCGAAGGTATTCGCGCGATGCGTGTGGCGCTGGCCGATAATTTCCACTGGCTTGGCGGCGAGCAGGAAGTGGTGCCGATGGCCCCCTTGACCAGTATCGATGCCCGTGGAAATGAGCATTCCATCCCCATCGCCGAGGCCCTCACTATCCGCAAACGCCCCGAAGCGCCCATCCAGATTTTGCTCGTCGGCCATATGGATACGGTCTATGGGTTGGATCATCCGTTCCAGGAACCGCGTTTCGTAAACGAAACAATCCTTAATGGACCTGGCGTTGCTGACCTGAAAGGCGGGTTGGTGGTCATGTTGAAAGCCCTCGAGGCATTCGAACGTTCACCCTATGCTGATCGCCTGGGGTGGCAGGTGGTATTGAACCCGGATGAGGAAATCGGCTCGATCTCTTCTGATTTTCTTTTAAAACAAGCGTGTAAGGGAAAACAACTGGGTCTCATCTATGAGCCTGCTCTGGCTGATGGCTCGCTAGCGGGCGAGCGTAAGGGCAGCGGCAATTTCTCCATTACCATCCGGGGGCGCTCGGCCCATGCCGGCCGCAATCCGCAGGATGGGCGGAATGCTATTGTTGCCGCTGCCGAATTAACCCAGTCTCTCTTCGAACTTAATGGTAAACGCCCTGGCGTCACCCTCAACCCCGCCAAAATCGATGGCGGCAGCGCCATGAACGTAGTACCCGACCTTGCCGTATTGCGATTCAATATCCGAATCCAGCAAGCATCTGATGAAGAATGGATTTTAAGCGAAATTGATCAGCAAATCGCTCAGCTGAACCAACGGGATGGGTTTTCGGCCAGCCGCCACGGTTTCTTCACCCGTCGGCCCAAACCGATGAGTCCTGAGAACCGGCAAGTCTTTGATTTAGTGCTCTCCTGTGGCCGCGCGTTGGGGCTTGAGATCGGTATTAAGCCCTCTGGCGGCTGCTGCGACGGCAATAACCTCTGGGCGCATGGGCTGCCCAATGTCGATACGCTCGGCGTACGCGGCGCCAATATCCATTCGTCCGAAGAAATCGTCTATCTCGACTCGCTGGCAGAGCGGGCCAAGCTCAGCGCTCTGTTGCTGATGCGCCTGGCCGGCGGATAATCCCGTCCGACAGTGGCCATTTTCCACTAGCGAGTTGAATTTTTGTCTTTTTTACCTAGTTTAGAACAAGAGGTGACCCGTGTTCCTACGTCCCGCAACCCTCGCCGACCATGCCGCCATTCTCTCGCTGGCCAGAGAGGCCGGGTTCGGCATGACCTCGTTACCGCCTGATCCGGCTGTATTGAAAAAGAAAATAGAGACATCGCAGGCCAGTTTCGACGGCAGCTTTCCCAAGCGCGGGCAGGAAACCTTTCTCTTCGTGCTGGAAGATAATGAAAATAAAGGACATATCGCAGGCATCTGCGGCATTATGGCGGGCATCGGACTGACCCAGCCTTTCTATTCCTACAAGATCACCACCATCACCCAGACATCGAGTTATCTCGATATCTTCAGTAAACAGGAATTATTGCAGGTAACCAACGATTTAACCGGTGCTACCGAGGTTGGGGCCCTGTTCCTGCAGCCTGGCTACCGGCGTGACCGGATGGGCAAGCTGATATCGCTTTCCCGCTTTATGTTCATCGCCGCCTTCCCCCATTATTTCGGCGAGCAGGTGATCGCTGAGATGCGCGGGGTGCATGATCATGATGGTGTTTCGCCGTTTTACAATGCCTTACCGCGTCATTTTTTTGGCATGCCCTTTACCAAGGCCGATTATATCAACGCGACCCAGGGCAACCAGTTCATCAATGACCTTATGCCTAAATATCCTATTTATATCAGCCTATTACCGAAATCCGCCCGACAGGTGATCGGCCGGGTCAATGCCGCGTCGGAGCCGGCGAAAGCGATGCTGGAGCGGCAGGGGTTCAAATATAACGGTTATATCGATATTTTTGACGGGGGGCCAACCTTGCAGGCGACCACCCAGCAACTCCATATTGTCCAACATAGCCATCGGGCAGTGGTGTCAGCTATCGATGAACTGCCGGAACGGGCGGGCCGTTCCATTGTAAGCAACGATCTTTTCAGCGAATTTCGCTGTGCGATGGGCTGGCTGAAACCAGCGGAGGACGGCTCGGTCATCCTCACCCCGCGCCTCGCCGCGCGCTTGAACGTAAGGCTGGGAGATTCGGTCCGCTATTATCTGCTCTAGGAAGGACATATTATGCATTATATCAATGGGCTATGGGTAGAAGGGGGAAGCCATCGCTTCGCTTCCTGCAATCCGGCCAATGGGCAGGAGCTCTGGCATGGGCCGGCAGCGTCTGGGGTCGAAGTGGCGGCGGCCGTAGCGGCGGCCCGGGCGGCTTTTGCCGGCTGGGCGGCGATGTCGGTAGCGGCTCGGCTGGAAATCCTGCAACGATTCAGAGTGTTAGTCGAGGAGCAGAAGGAAGCGCTGGCGTTGTTGATTGCCCAGGAGACAGGCAAAGTAATGTGGGATGCGCGATCGGAAGCAGCGGCGGTGATCAGCAAAATTATTTTTACTACAGAAGCTTATGAGGAACGTACGGGCACCAGGTCGCGCCCTGCAGCGGGGGGAACGGCCTTTGTGCGCCATCGGCCACACGGGGTGATGGCGGTTTACGGACCTTATAACTTCCCGGCACATCTGCCTAACGGACATATTATGCCGGCGTTGCTGGCGGGCAATACGGTGGTATTCAAGCCCAGCGAGCAGACCCCGGCCGTGGCCGAGTGGGTGGTGAGGCAATGGGAGAAGGCCGGGCTACCGGCAGGAGTGCTGAACCTGGTGCAGGGGGAGCGCGATACGGGCATCGCCCTGGCCAAAGCGCCTGTTGATGGGGTGCTGTTTACCGGTTCGTCGGCGACGGGAAAAGCGTTGCACCAGCAATTTGCCGGGCGGCCGGAGGTGATTCTGGCGCTGGAGATGGGAGGTAATAACCCATTGATTGTCTCGCAGGTAGGCGACGTTCGGGCGGCCGTGCACGAGACCCTGCTTTCGGCCTATACGGGTACCGGGCAGCGCTGCACCTGCGCGCGGCGGCTGATTGTGATCGAGGGGCCGCAGACGGAGGATTATCTGGCGCTATTATTGCGCGCGGCGGAGGGGTTGAAGGTGGGGGCGTATGATGAAATACCCGAGCCGTTCATGGGGCCATTAATCAATCGCCGTGAAGCGGAACGGTTGATGCTGGCACAGGAGCAATTACAGGCTCTTGGAGGGCAGGTGCTGCTGCCGATGCGGTTACTGCGGCCAGATACATCTTATATTACCCCCGGAATTATTGATATGACCGGCGTGGAGGGAGTGCCGGACGAGGAATATTTCGGGCCGCTTTTGCAACTTTACCGGGTAAAAACGCCGACGGAAGCAATTGCGCGCGCCAATGCGACGTTTTACGGGTTGAGCGCGGCAATTTTATGCGATGATGCAGCACTGTTTCAGCAGCTTAGTGCCGGTCTTCGGGCGGGGCTAATCAATTGGAATAAACAGACCACTGGCGCGTCTGGCGCGGGACCTTTTGGGGGCATCGGCCTGTCGGGCAACCACCGTCCGGCGGGGTATTATTCATCAGATTATTGTTCTTATCCAGTATCTTCTGTCGAATCGACCAAGGTGGAGATGCCCGAGCAGTTACCGTCTGGGATGCAGATCGATGGTTAAATACACGCAGGAGTGGCAATTTGACGGGCTGGTAGGGCCGACGCACCACTATGCCGGGCTGGCTTTTGGCAACCTGGCATCCGATAAAAATGCCGGCTCGGTGTCGAATCCACGCCTGGCGGCATTGCAGGGGCTGGAAAAAATGCGGCTGATTTCCGGGCTTGGTACGCCTCAGGCATTCTTTCCACCGCAGAAAAGGCCGATTATTTCGATATTGCAACGATTGGGATTTGGACGTGAAAATGGCCGGTTCAAAATTGCCGAAACGATTGATAATGTTTACAAAAATGCACCCCACATCTTGAGCGCGGCCTATTCATCCTCTTTCATGTGGGCAGCAAATGCCGCTACAGTATCACCCAGCAGCGATACGGGTGATGGTAAACTGCACCTGACACCAGCCAATTTAGTCAGTCATTTGCACCGTTCTCTGGAAGCGGAATGGACGAAACAGCTACTTCAAAGAATTTTTCATAATGATTCATTATTTGCCATTCATAATTCATTGCCATCGACAGCTTCCCTGGCGGATGAGGGGGCTGCAAACCACATGAGGGTTTGCAATTATTACGGTGATTCAGGGATAGAAGTATTTGTCTATGGGGCAGGAAGAAATGATATCAATAAAACGAGTATTTTTCCTGCCCGTCAGCAACAGGAAGCAAGTGCTTCCGTGGCTCGATTACATGGATTGAATGTGGATAGGACAGTCATGGTTCAGCAAAATCCAAGTGTGATTGATCGGGGTGTGTTTCATCATGATGTGATTGGTATGAATACCACATCATTAATGGTGTGCCATGAGGCCGCCTTCACTCATAGGGAAAGATTTATTTCTGAATTGAAGCAGGCGGCAGGGGCAGGGTTCCGCTATATCGAAGTTCAGGATAAAGACCTGTCGGTTGAAGAGGCGGTCCAAAGCTACTTGTTCAACTCACAGTTGATTGACCTGGGTGAAAAGGGAAAGGTGCTGGTGGCACCGGCGGAATGCCAGGAATTTAAAAATGCGCATATGACTGTTCGCCGCCTGATTGAAGATGATAGGGCAATTGCAACCGTACATTACATTGACGTTCGTGAAAGTATGCGCAATGGCGGGGGCCCCGCCTGCCTGCGCCTGCGGGTGGTGATGACACCGGAGGAGGCCGCAGCCATCCACCCGGGGGTGGTGCTGACGGAAGCGCGTTATATCCAGCTCAAGGCATGGGTGGAGCGCTATTACCGTGACCGGCTGTGCTTTGATGATCTACGCGATATAGCGCTGGTCGATGAGCTGGAAGAAGCCTATGCGGCGCTGGAGCCGATCATCGGCATGCCGGGACTCTATACGGCGGGCGGCGGGCAGTGACGCGGCTGCAACAGGTGGCTTAAACCTGCGCCGGGTTATGGGCTGTTCATTGGAAAAAGCGAAAAACTTCGGTAGATTGCGTTAGGTTCTGGGCGAAACTGGGGGTGGCTGCCGATGATCGGTATTATTGCAATTGTATTTATTTTTGCCTGCGTTTTCGGCAGCTTTGTCATGTCCGGCGGCAAGATGGGCGTGATTATCGAGGCGGCGCCGCACGAGCTGATGACCATTTTCGGCGCGGCCATCGGCGCTTTCATGCTGGGCAACAAGGGCGATGTAGCCAAGGCCACGGTGAAGGACATCAAGAAAGTATTCAAGGGCGCCAAGTGGAAAGCACAAGATTACAAGGACTTGCTGAGCCTGCTGTTCGCCCTGCTGAAGCTGGTGCGTACCAAGGGGATGATTGCCATCGAGCAGCATATTGAAAACCCGCATGAATCGGCGATTTTCTCGCAATATCCGCATATCGTGCACGACCATTTCGCGGTGGATTTTCTGTGCGACACGCTTCGCATGATGACCATGAGCTTCGAAGACCCGCACCAGGTGGAAGACATGATGGATAAGGTGCTGGAAAAGCACCATGAAGAGCTGCATGCCCGCTCGCATGCCATGCAGACCATGGCCGATGGCATGCCCGCGCTGGGTATCGTGGCGGCGGTGCTGGGGGTGATCAAGACCATGGGCAGCATCACGGCGCCGGTCGAGGTACTGGGCGCCATGATCGGCGGCGCACTGACGGGGACGTTCCTCGGCGTGTTCCTGGCCTATGGTTTCATCGGGCCGTTCGCCAGCAAGATGGGGCAGATTTATAATGAAGAGCATCTGTTCTACATCATCATCAAGCTGGTGCTGGTGTCGCACCTGAACGGCAATGCGCCGCAGATTTCGGTGGAGATCGGGCGCACCAACATCCCGACCATCTACGAGCCCAGCTTCGCCGACATGGAAACGCTGCTGTCGAACGTCACCATACCGACATAGTAGGGGACGGCCATGGCCGACGATAAGCGCCCGATCATCGTCAAGAAGATCATCAAGAAAGGCGGCGGCCACCATGGCGGCGCCTGGAAGGTGGCCTATGCCGATTTCGTGACGGCGATGATGGCGTTCTTCCTGCTGCTTTGGCTGCTTTCAACCAGTTCGAAGGCAACGCTGGAGGGGATTTCGGAATATTTCACGCCCACCACCGGGGTGAAGGATGCCAAGGGGATCGGCTTCAAGGGCGGCACGACGGCGGATGTGAACGGCATCGAGCGCAGCACCATGAGCCAGCCGGGCGTGGTGACGGGGATGACGCCGATGGGCCCCGTATCGCAGAACCAGGAGAAGCAGGCGCCGACGCCGGGCGACCAGGATGACAGCCTGTTCGAGCAAGGCTCCACGGCCATTTCCCAGGCCTTCCAGAAGGACCCGGCGGTGAGCCAGTACCAGAATAATATCAGCATCAGCAATACGCCGGACGGGCTGCGCATCGACATCCGCGATTCGGATAAATACCCGATGTTCGAGACCGGTTCGGCAACCCTGACGGAAAACGGCCAGAAGGTGCTGGGCAAGATGGCCCAGCTGCTGGATAAAATGCCCAATTACATGTCGATTACCGGCCATACGGATGCCTCGCCGGCCGAATCGGGCAATGCGAATTACACCAACTGGGAGCTTTCCTCCGACCGGGCGCAGGCGGCGCGGCGCTTCCTGATGAAATCGGGCATCAGCGCGGAACAGCCGCAGAAGGTGACCGGCATGGCCGATAAGGAGCTGATCCTGCCCAGCGAGCCGCGTAACCCGCAGAACCGGCGGATTACCTTGCTGATGCTGCGCGGATCGCATATCCTGATTCCGGCGGGCGCGGTGCCGACGGCGGTGCCGACCAATATCGAGCCGCCGCAATATGTGCCCAAGGCCAAGTAGATGGCGCCTCCTTACCGACCTTCCACGGGTAGCAGCGGCAAAACCGGCAAGGCTGAGAAGCCGAAGCTGATCTTCATCCGCAAGCCGCGGCGGGCAGCGCGCGCGCCGCATCATGGCGGCGCCTGGAAGGTGGCCTATGCCGATTTCGTGACGGCGATGATGGCGTTCTTCCTGCTGCTGTGGCTGCTTTCCACCAGCTCGAAGGCGACGCTGCAGGGGATTTCGGAATATTTTACCCCCACCAACGGCGTGGCCAGCAAGCTGCCGATGGGCACCAATGCCAATTCGCCCTCGGCCATGCAGGAGAAGGAGGCAGGCATCAACATGTCGGAGCCGGGGCTGATGCAGCACCAGGCCGGCAGTATCGCCGGCACCGACAACCCGGCCGCCGCCGATGGCGAGGCCGACCGCAACCTGTTCAAGCAGGGGCAGGACGCGGTGTCGCGCGCCATGTCGCAGGACCCGGTGCTGATGCAGTATCAGCAGAATATCGCGGTGAGCCAGACGCCGGAGGGGCTGAATATCGACATTAAGGATTCGGATAAATACGGCATGTTCAAGCCCGGCTCGACCGAGCTTTCCGACCATGGGCGGGCGGTGCTGGTGCGGCTGGTGCCCATCATCAAGAAACTGCCGAACTACATGGCGGTGACCGGCTATACGGACAGCACTTCGGCCGATGGGGCGGGCGGGCTGGCGCGCTGGGCGCTCTCCTCCGGCCGGGCCAACGAAGCGCTGCGCTATATGGTGGAAAACGGGCTGGAGGCCGAGCGGCCGCAGCGGGTGGTGGGGGCGGCCGATCTGGCGCTGCTCAGTGGTGCGGCGCCGCGCAGCGAGACGAACCGCCGGGTGTCGCTGCTGCTGCTACGCGGATCGCATATCCTGATTCCGGATTCGGCGGTGCCTAGCGCGGCCCCAGATAACAACGTACCGGCACAATAAAGGCGCTGGCGACCTCCTGCAGCCGGTCGTCGGCATGGGTGACCAGACCGCTGGAGGATTCGCTGTAATAGACGTGGTTGTCGTTCAGGAAGCCCTCCAGCACCGGCAGGGTGATGGCGATGTCGGATTTGCCGACCAGTGAAGGCTCGGCCACCGGCTGGCCGTTGCTGGTGAGGGTGCGGTAGGTGAAGGCATTGCCGGTGATGACACCGATCACATTGCCCGCCGCATCCAGCACCGGGCCGCCGGAATTGCCGTGCTCGGCCACGCTTTCAAGCTGGATCCATTGCGGCTCGCCGGTGGGGCCGTTGAGGCCCAGTACGGTGCTTTTCTTGAACTGGTAGCGGCCGCCCACGCCTTCCTGGCCGGGGAAGCCCATTACCACCACCTCATCGCCGGGTTTCACGTCGCGGATGTTCCAGCGCAGGTTGGCGATGCTGTCGGCCCCGCCGCTGACGCGCAGCAGCGCCAGGTCGCGCCCGGCATCGGCGGCGACCAGGGTGGCCCCGCGTTCGCCATCCGCCGTTTTCACGGAGATAGACTGGCAGTTCTTCACCACATGCGCATTGGTGATGAGGTCGCCCTGATGGCTGATGAAAAACCCCGTGCCGGCGCTGATTTTCACCATGACCACTTGTTGCGCCAAGGCGGGCAGGGCGAGGAGGGGGAGCAGCAAAGCAAGCAGACGCGGCGACATGCCCGCGAGCATAGCCGATTAGCGGCGCGGCGTCACGCTAGAGATAAACGCTTTTCTGGGGGCCTTTAGGGCGTGTTTCGCAGGAATATTTTCCGATGGCTTCATACCGTGCATCGGGATCGGCCGATCCGTGGTCCCGAACCTGAATGTTCGTGCTCCAATTGCGGACGTGATTATTCTTCCGCAGCGATTTGTGGAGAGACTCCATGGCCGTATGGACGATGCTGCGGGCCTGGGAAGCAGTGGCCGCTTCGCCGCTTATTTCGCCGCTCTCCGATTCCCATGGCGGGGGCAGTGCCACGGGTTTTCTTTACACCAATTCTCCGTCCTCGGCCTTGGCCTTGGATTTTTTGGGTTTGGCGGTGCCGTATTTGAAGGTGAGCTCGCCGTTTTCCTCGCCGATGGTGACATTGCCGCCCTTGGCCAGTTTGCCGAACAGCACTTCCTCGGCCAGGGGTTTCTTGATCTTGTCGGCGATCAGGCGGGCGAGGGGGCGGGCGCCCATGGCTTTGTCGTAGCCCTTGTCGGCCAGCCAGGCTTGCGCGCCCTCGGTGAGGGTGATGGTGACGTTGCGCTCGCTGAGCTGCGATTCCAGCTTATACACAAATTTGCTGACCACGTGTTTAACCACATCCTGCGTCAGGTGATCGAAGCCGATTACCGCATCCAGGCGGTTGCGGAACTCAGGGGTAAACAGCTTGTTCACCGCCTCCTTCTCCTCGCCCGAGCGGGTGTCGCGGGTGAAGCCGATGGGGGCGCGAGCGGCATCGGCGGCGCCGACATTGCTGGTCATGATGACGATGGTGTTGCGGAAGTTCACCTGCTTGCCGTTCTGGTCGGTCAGGCGGCCGTAATCCATGACTTGCAGCAGGATGTTGAACACATCCGGATGGGCTTTCTCGATCTCGTCCAGCAGCACCACGGCGAAGGGGGTTTTGTCGACGGCGTCGGTCAGTTGGCCGCCCTGCTCGTAGCCGACATAGCCGGGAGGGGCGCCGATGAGGCCGGAGACGCTGTGTTTTTCCATATACTCGGACATATCGAAGCGCACCAGCTCCATGCCCATGCTCTTGGCCAGCTGGGTGGCGACTTCGGTTTTGCCGACGCCGGTGGGGCCGGTGAAGAGGTAGCAGCCCATGGGCTTGGTTTCCTCACGCAGGCCGGCGCGGGCCATTTTCACGGCGCTGGCGAGTTCCTCGATGGCCTTGTCCTGGCCGAAGACGGTCAGTTTCAGGTTTTTCTCGAGGTTGCGGAGGGTTTCGGCATCGTCCATGCTCACGGTTTTGGAGGGCATGCGCGCCATTTTGGCGA